>Ga0307507_10001067_pt1 | contig 60782 bp, 65 predicted proteins | sample 7_EM_MG_FD_207223 | JGI IMG/M metagenome (GOLD analysis project Ga0307507, IMG submission 207223) | Populus trichocarpa ectomycorrhiza microbial communities from riparian zone in the Pacific Northwest, United States - 7_EM | ecosystem: Host-associated > Plants > Roots > Unclassified | place...
CTTGCTTCACCATTCGTCTTCGACAACCACCCCCCCCCCATCTCCCATTAACCAGCAATAGTCTGCCAGCACTGCTCTTCCATCGACAACACCTCATCTCAAAGTCGATATCTCTAGCTCGTCTATACATCAATTCCCTTCCCCTCGTCTGGAGAGATCCTGCATCGACCGTCCGGTTGGGAATTCTTATTATTTTTGCTTAGTTGCATAAAACATTATTGACGAAACGTGCTTGGACCGCGTCGAAGATAGAATTTGCTGGATTAAAGAGAGAGAGAGAGGGGAAAGCAAAAAAAAAACAGAAGACAAGTGGATTACGGAGTATTATCTAGCCATTTGCTACTCAGTCACAATAAGGCAAAGGGTTTTACAGTCGAGTATCAAGAATTACTGTGTAGTCGTTTGATAATTGCATACCTCGCCGTGGAAACCTCAGTCCCTGACTGCCTAATACTTTCTCTGTCGATTCATTATTATTAACAATAATCAACGTCGGAGAAATTTCTTTCCAATCTTCAAAATGGAAATTGAAGCGTCATCCCCCTTAGCTGCGTTACAGCCACCTTCATTTCACCGCTCACCCTGGTCATTGGCGAGCGGAGGCTTCCCATCAAACTCTCCTCGTCGGGGTGTTTCCTCCAATATTTCGGACTCGTTGTTTGGGCCGAAATTAAATGTGAGGTCGAGAATGGAGGGTACAAGCTATTTCGATTTGGGATCTCGATTGGAATCATCTCCTACATCAAGTCTGGTTGCGGACCTGTCACAGAACTTTCACATTGACAAGACGTTTGTACCATTGCGAAGAATTGGCTTATTATCGGATCACTAACGTGAAGGCAGGCCCCAGCACCCGACGCCTAGACGATCTCTCTTCCCGTTTGGTCTCCATGGGCGTTGTGAGTGTTATTTGCAGTTGGTCGAATGGTATTTTAGCTGACCCTTGTAGCGTCTGTCACAACCCCCCCAATTCCTACTTCATCGCCAATCGGTGATGCTATGGATATTTCCCCCCTGCCCCACAAACCGGCGTTCCAGGCAATGCGTAATCCTGTGTCTCCTACACAAGACCGGGGCATGAATATATGTTCGAGTCCGCCAAGTGCCGTTCCTGAACTTCCTCGAAACGACCCACCGGCAAGGAGACCAGGGCTCGCTGAGTATGTGATGCTTGTGTTTGTTTTTGACAATTTGGTGCTGACTATAATAGACGCAAGAGATCATCAAACTTTACACGTCCTTCATTGTTGAGACACAATCGTCACACCTCTGGAGGCATCTCCTTCAAGTCTACTAGCTCTCATAGCACACCCACGCTCTTCGGCAGAGCCGCTACTGCTCCTCAGATCAAATTGGAGGAACTCTTTGGTGATTCCCCCACACGGGATGAGAAGAAGGTTGGATTTCCTGGTATTATGGCTTCTCCACCGCCGGCGAAGCCCTTTTCTATGTCGAGCGTTATGGGAAGCGGTGGGAGTAATTCCGCTTTGGACGGCTCGCCAATTGCTCCCCTTAATCGTCCCAAGTTCAACCGTCCTAAAGGAAAGGTTAGACGCACCCTGAGCATGTTCGAACACCCTGAGGACGTTATGCAAACCGCCGGGGAGACACCTAAGGTGTCCATGTCACCACCCAAGGCATCGCCAGGCGAGAATTCAACTCTTCCTTGTTTTACCATCAGGGATGATCCCTTGAGACGTATCGACAAATCGGTATTGTGTCAGGTCATGGATGGTGAATACAAGGAACACTACGATGATGTCTTGGTTGTCGACTGCCGTTTTGAGTATGAGTATGATGGTGGACACGTTGCTGGTGCCATCAATGTCAACTCTACCGAGAATTTGGAGAAACTGTTTTTTAATGAACCCAAAACAGAAAGAGTTCTCGTCATCTTTCACTGCGAATACTCCGCTCATCGCGCGCCCAGAATGTATATCTAAATTCTAGTTTCCCTCGTTTGTTGGTATTCGCTAATTCTGTGTTAGGGCTCTCCACCTTCGAAGCCGCGATAGGCAGCTAAATATGCACCGCTATCCTGCCTTATCCTATCCTGATGTCTATATCCTTGACGGCGGATATTCGTCCTTTTTCCACGAATACCGTGAGCGATGCGAGCCTCAGCAATATATTGAGATGAATGATGCATCCCATCGCCAAGCATGTGAGAAGGAGATGGGCAAATTCCGCAGGAATACCAAGTTTGGGCGCACACAAAGCTTTACCTTCGGGGCTCACCACCACGGTGATGTTGAGAGTAGCCCCAGTGCCAATTTTGGAAAGCGTCCCACTGGTGGGTGTTCTAAGGAGGGAACGGAATCAACTTTCGGTTCTCGGCAACGTTCCGAGACAAGAAGGATGGTCTCCTACTAGGGATTCGGTGCCATTGCACGACGTTCAAGTACAGTTATGACCACTTCGTTTGGGTTTATGGAGCGTTGGGTTTGGGATTTCTTTTTTTACATGTTTGTCCGGTCTACCACTTTCGGTCGGCCAATCATTTGCATCTGTCGGTTCACCAAGCTTCAGCAACCGGGAGTATTTTTTACAATCGGCTTGTTCATTGTCTTTAAGCGAGCGTCTGCTACTCTTTCTTTGGGATGGAGTTCTCCATCACACATTACCATCACGATAGTGTTACACGACCCTAGACGGGTTGGTATCCACCCCAACACAGCTCTTTCGGTCCTTGTCGATATTCCTCCCCCGCCCGGCGCAGCATATATTCTTTTCAGCGCATTTTCTTGATTTGCACTATTTGTCAATTTTTTGCAGAAAACGGTTTTGGGTGGTAGTGAAACGGGGCGCATCTTGGGTTTCAGCATTGTATTTATTGCGTGTTTGATTATTGCTTGTCGTTTATCATTGTTTTTACTGGAAGAGCCACACTGTACGCATTGGGCAAGGAAGCACCATGACTTCCCGCGCAGCAAGACAAGGGCACAACGTCCTGCATTGTCTGCAATTTCATGAGGATAGCACATCTGTATATTTCCTGGAGCGAGCGTGTTGTTTTTTTCCTTTTTGCATACATTTTTGATTTAGCATTGATTTTTTTCTTTCTCCCGCATTTTTTGGTATGAACGTTCCAGGGCGACACATTAGATGGATGGTCTTTTGTTAGGCTTTTCGTTCTTAGCCACGTCTATTACAAGTTCCTGTGCGAAGTTTGATTGGGTTGTTTGGCGGTTGGAACTTCGGAGTTTGGAATAGAAGAGGCAAGGTGCCGGGGAGCTGGGACATAGATGTGTAGGTGGATGGGAATCGGTGTATATGTTGTGGGCGTGGATTTATAGGACTTTTGCTCCTCATCACCAATGGGATGAGTATTACTGCAAGACATTATGGGCAATGATTACTTGTTTCCTTTTGTTTCATTATTTGCACTTTTTATGATGTACAGGGTGGAATTCCCCAATCATCAAAAAAGAAACCGGAGAAAAGTTTGTATATGATCGCCTCTCTTATTGTTTGTTATTTCCCCCCCCCCCTCCGATTCTTTTTCCTTTGTACCATTTCCTTTTTATTTTATTTTTGTCCCCAAACCTCCCTATGTTATTATACCGATCTTTCCTTTGTACAAATAACTACTACCGATGCCACTATGAACAAACCTTTTTTAAGCTTTTATGGAATCATAGTTGCGCGTTATAAGAATAATAATAACACCTTTTATCGTTGAACACATAACATAACTCTGATGCTATGTAAGCTCCATGTGCGGCACATATCACTCGTCCAGGCATCCCATTGCTGATTATTGGTGGGATGCTCATCGAGTGTATCATAGCTCTGCAAGGGACAGATAAATCGTAGCAACCTCACAGGCTCGGCAGCACCGTCCCATCGGACGGTTCAACCCAGTGAGATGTCTGCAGCATTGCATCATACCTACGGGTATTGCTCATAGTAATTAATTAATTTGTGGTCCGGTATCATTCCCCGATATTCTGAGGTGGGCTGATGGAAATATCTCAACCCTTGTGAGAGGAAGTATAATTGGGAGCCATCGTAAGCCTTCTCGCCTTCTTTCTTTCTTCTTAAGTATGTTTATCTGTCTGCCTATCATACACTATATGGTCTTCCGAGTTGTGCAGGCTTAGCTCGGCGATTCATATAATCTCACTCGATTTTAATTTTCTGAATTCTTGTGTGACGGGTTTGGTGGGTGGAATTGGGAGTGGTTGGGGACACGCTTTGTTGTATCGTATGATGTGGTATGATTGCCGGGGTATGGTAGCACGGCGTTTCTATGGCTTATGTGTGAGTCCGGGAAATGAAATATTTTTGGCAATAGGCTACTGATTTGCGGTATGGTTCGGTGTGAGCGTTCATGAGGGAATCATGGTATCTCACTCGTTACGACTCGTAGAGCGAGGTGGCGAGGGTTGTTATTTTGGTTTAATTTTAGAATTGTTGGAGATGGTGTTTGTAGGATATGAGGCTTCCGTCAAAAAAAATAAGAAAGGATAAGTAAGAACGGTGAAGAGGAAAAACCATTCTGATTAGTAGACTATCAATGATAGATTTACATACTATGTATTTACCAAAGGTGAATAAATAGAAGGAAATAAAAGATTGAAATAATGTGAGGAAGAAAGAAGTAGGAATAAGGTGAAGAAAAATCAAAACTTTGTCTGAATGCCTTTTTGTAGTTTGACTTGCTTTAGCTGATTGGCATACTATTAATATAGTTATTCTGGTACTTGGGCTACAGCTCATGCTATTCTTTCTGGAGTGTATTGTGTATATCTTGAACAGCTTTTGGAAAGTAATTAGAGGCTTTGATCTGTTATTTTCATGATGGATCAGATATGTTTAATTGCATTAAGGTTGGGAAGGTAGCTAGTCCTGAGTATAAAGACATACTAAAATTTCACTTCACCTCGATTAATATCTGATTAGTCTTATAAATTGGTAGTTAATTCTCAATACTAGTTGCTGGAGAATTGGGGAAAGTAGTATAGCCATAAAATGTAGGAAAAACTGGCAAAACTACTACTAGTTTCAAGACCTGTTCTTAATTGTCTTTGCAGTTACCTCTTTCTTTCCAGTACCAGAAAGGAATACTATATGTGATTGTCAATTCTTGTATATCGCACTTGATAGAAGTACAGAACCTCCTTTTCAGAGGAAAGTACACTGTAGGCAGTTATTGCAGTAGCACTTATGAGCTAAATATTGAGCATATATGATTACTATTTTGAGATATCAATAATATACTTGTATCAATAGAGGTGTTTTTACCAGAAGTAGATCAATTTTTTCGCTAGCAATTGCAGTTAGAGTTCATGTATTGTTTCTGAATTTGGTAAAAAGGTAAAATCCTTTTTATAAGTCCTATATTGTGAATAGCTATACTGTGATAAAGGTCTATTCAATGGTTTTTGATGAGGAGGAAAATTCTACATCCTGACTTAGCCTTTAGTATAATAGCTTTTTACCCTCCTATCCACTTCTGAAATTGGTAATTAATTTATTGATATCATAATTTATCATTAGCTTGAGTAGCTGGTTCAGAAGGTTATCCTTGTGACTAGTAGAACACAAATCTATTGTGAGACATTTGAAGAAAGAAATTTTGTCTTATAAGCTATCATAGTCTAATATTTAGTCAAAACGAGCACCACACTAGCTCCCCCACCTATCGTAGGATTCCAAAGGACATCGTGATAATGTACAAGACATCCTTGATTTTGCCAGAGTGTTGGATGTCTCCTCAGAGGCTATCAGTCTAGAATTGATCCAATATAACTGACTGAGCTCTCCCCTCGGGTGTTGGCTTCCGGAAGATCTGGCCATACTTCGATTGCTCTCTGTTTAGCTACCCAGAACATTTCAAATCCCAGTGCTTGAGGTCCAGGAAACCGATGTTTACGACATAAACAGGGCGTGGTCCACTGGGGCTCATTCTTCCCAACAAAGGCAATCCGGAATGATTTGCTTTGGATACAGGATGGTGGCAGGTAGATACATGCTCCTCTAAGGGGCCACCTCTCCGCCTAGCTCCTAGTCCTATTCAACATCATGAACACACACCAGGATGCCATCTGCTGCCTCACAGGTGTTCAATTGATAGGTTTAGTTAACTCAGGACGCCCGTTGAATGTAGAGGGTCATGTGACCGTTCATCTGAGAGATGAGGCCAGACAGTTGACAATTCTCGATATAGCATCGATGAGATGCGTCGGTGCACCTTATCACAGAAACGCACCGGTGCTGGCTTATCAACCGCCAGATCAATGTCGGCACGTTTAACAACATCTAGGAAACTCAGGCAAGAGAGGGTGGGTCCAGTTTGATTTAACCTTAATGTATAGATAGCTTTGGTGACCGACATAGTCCCCATTCGGAACTACCATGCTCCTGACCGTTGCAGAGCTAGAATGTGAGAAAGAGACCGGCATTTAGACATATAAAATAGAAACAAATTCAACTACGCGAGACCCTGAGTGAGATTTATATATATCCCGGATATTGCTACAGCACTTTATCGAAATAGACTACTAGTAGGGCTACGTGACTCCTGGGGCCAGTATGTCCCCCTCTCAAAAGAGTGCTCATGAGAACACTCCGCAGGGGCAAGAACAGAGTCTCTCCTAGGCTGTCATCTGGACGTGGGAGATGAGGGAGATGGGGAGGGAGGCATTCAGACGAGAGATTATGGGCAGGAGGGGTGGGGAGACCCCTCGATGTCATTAGATAACGCCGGAGCTTGAAGACGTAATGGGGGTTAAAAATGACACCAGGATGCACAGGATGCAGGGGACGCAGGGTATGGCATCAGATAGGTCACAATGTGGCGTCAGCGCCTGAGAAGTGGGATAAACCTTTGCTCATGATTGGTCCTAGGGATGAATGCATCGTTAATCTCAAAAGGAGACAACTTCGAGGATTCTGAAGCAGACATATCATAGGCATACTCTGCCACTGACAGCAATGAGACCCAATCATCTTGTTGGTATAACCAATAACTTTGCAGATATTGTTCTAGTGTCTGATTAACCCCTTCAGTTTGTCTGCAAGTGTCTGGATAGAAGGCAGTGGACACATTCAACTTGACTTATAATAGTTCCATTAGGCTTACCCAAAACTTGGAGGTAAACTGGGTATTATAGTGAGATATAATATATTCTATCAGCCCATGCAATCGCCATACACTCTTCAGAAATATAAGAGCGGGTTCATTAATAGGTACCTTGGTCTTGAGTGGGATTAAGTGTACCATTTTAGAAAACTTGTCAACAATTACCCAAACCTTCATATACCCCTTGGACTCTGGTAGGGCTACTATGAAGTCCATGGATATAGAATTCCAAGGTCTCATAGGGAATTCAATATCTTCTTGCAGTCCAAACTTCTTGTGCTAGATGACCCTGTTCCTTTTACAAGAATCACAGGTTCTCACGTATTCTGTTATGTGTTCATCCATCTTAGGCCAGAAGAAGTTTGCTCTGCTTCTTCAAATAGTCTTTTATGTTCCAAGGTGTCGGGCGATACGTGAATCATGTTCAGCTTCCATGATTGTTTGCCTCAGATTCTCGTCTTTAGCAATATGCCATCTGTTCTTATTTAGAAGTAGCTCCTCTTCTATGCCAAAATTTGAATCTCCATCTTTCTCACCTTTTACTATGGCCTTCAATACAACTAAGTATGCTTGATCATTCTCTGCCGCATCCTGGAGTGATGCCAAGAGTGTTGACTGCAAGCGAAAAACCTGGACAAGTTTGCAACATCTCTGCTTGCAAGATGTCTCGTTCCTCCTGTATATATGATTCGCCTGGGCGAAAAATGTTTCTGGCAATGAGTTACCCTCCTTTCAGGGCAGTAGTCCATACACTTTGACAAAGCCTCTACCTTTCCATTGAAGTGACCTTCTCGGTATACCACCTTGAAGTTCACTGCTTGTAGAAAGTCTGCCTAACCATATTGTCTACCATTTATAGTTTGGTACTATTAAAGGATTTCAAATTCCTGTGATCAGTGTAGACTACTATTTCATGATTGATAGATCGTAACATGATCTCATTCTATAAAGACTGCAACTATAGCTGACATTTCGTTATCATACACATTATAATTTACCTCCCTATCAGAGAACTTTCTACTCAAAATAGGCAACTAGATGCCTTTTCTCGTCATCAGAGAACTATGAGAGGACACCTTCTAACACAAAGTCACTAGCGTTGGTTTCTATTCTTGTTGAACAGATGCCATGAAAATAGGTGAGAATAGAACCAGTTGTAAATGCTTCTTTCAGATGGCCCAACACCTTCTCATATGTTGGAGTCCTTTCCAATTTTAGGCCTTGTTCTCATTAAGTCACTTAAGGGTTTTGCTATCTTGCTAAATCTCATAATCAATCGCCGATAGAAATTGGCAAAGTCAATAAAGCTTTGAAAGTATGTTACGTTCTGAGGTGTAGATCACACCTTAATCACATCTACCTTCCTAGTCGTTAGGGCTATTCCATGATCAGTTATCTGATATTCTAGGAACTCTACTTCTCGCTAATCCAAGGTTGTCCTCTAAATGCTACCCCCAGAGTTACTTTCCGCAATCTTTCCATAACCTGCCTCACCAAGGAGACATGTTCTTCAATAGTTTCTGAGTATATCAGAATATTATCCATATATGCGATAACTCCTGCATTTAACATATCTCGAAAGAGAGGATTTATCATACTCTGGAAGGTTGATGGGGCGTTGAATAACCCAAAGGGCATCACTATATATTCATAAAGTCTGTAAAAACTTTGGAACATAATTTTCCACTCCTCACCCACAGCCATATGGAGGAGATAATAGCTATTTCTTAGGTCTAGTTTAGTGAACACTGTAGCTTTCCCGAGCCTGTCTCTTAGCTCAGTCATCAAAGGTCAAGGATACTTATTCTTGATGGTAACCTTATTTAACACTCTGTAATCTATTCATAACCGAAGTGTCCCATAAGCTTTGGGTACAAAGGGAATGTGTGCCCCAGGAGGGGATGAGGATCTCCTAATCTTTCCCTGTTCTTCAATTTTTTTGATGTAGTTGTATAAGACATCTACTTCTTTCTTGGATAAAGGGTGTAGGTGTCATGAGTATGGCTTAGTCCCTGGTTCCAATTCGATACAATCATCAAATTCAGAGTATTGCGCAAGAGAAGTTATCTTTTCTTCACTAAAGATATCTGCATAACCTTTATATCTAGGTAAAAGACTGCAACTTATGTTCTTTCCATCTTCTCTAGTATATGTAACACTACCCAAATAAAGAATGGTATCGCTATCTTCCACTAAGAGTTCTTCGCTAGATATGAACTCTATCCTTATCTTAGCAATCAGGCAGTTAGCCTTACAGTAGTCAGAGTGCCACTTAAGAATACTTTTTTCCCAGTATATATCAGGAGTGTGCTTCTTCAACCACGACTTGGGTAGGTAGCCATCAATACTTCTAGCAGGCATATCTGCCAGCTCAAAACAGATATCATTCAGGTGGTCACCAATTCGGATTCTAACAGGGTTGGTATAGTGATTCCCTAATCCTGTGATATGATTGCCACTTGAATCAGCAATCGGAGTTCAGTTCTCTCTTCGAATATATGGTAACTCTGCTGCTTTTACCCAACTACGACTAAGTACAGCACGGGTAGCTCCACTGTCTAACATTAATGGAGACTCACTACTGTGCCTCTCTTGCTTATATGTCTTGTCCAAGCGGTCTTTTATATGTATTGAGCTGGTGTGTTGCAGGGGCCCAACAAGCCTTAACCACTTAGCAGGTCTCTCTTGGCTATTGTTGAATATTCACTTACGTACCATGGTTAACTATTAAATAATCTCTTGCCTGTGGACACAAGAGTGGCCACATCAGGTTGTTAAGAGTAATCAAACGTCACGTAATCAAGGTAGCTAGAGTGTTTATTATCACACCAGCATGACTTCGTGTGCTGAACCCTCCACAGATCAACTTGGAACAATTTCTTAATGTTAATCAAGTCCAGTCTGACGTAAACTATACAAACAATGCTAAAGCAAACAACAAGCAAATGAAAACCCACACTGAAGATATTACAACCCTACCCATATCCATACAAAAGAAATCCCAAAAGCTGTAACCAACTATTCTTATAGTGTGTTTAACTTTTGTCTTCCCATTAGGTGGAGTGAGGGACTTAACTTATCCATGTTTCTTTTTTGCTAACCATTCTATCCACACATGTCCTCGTAGGCCTGTGCATAGTTCTAGCTTGGGGTTTTCGCCTCATGTGAGAAAGTCTTACCTTAAACAGATGTATCGGTGTTCTTCTCTAATATCTGAGGAGGTGAACCGCGAACTTGAGTAGCCTTCTGGCCAACGGGAGCCACTGCAACGCGTCGGGCCTTTGGGACAGAACCTCTAGTTGTCTCATTATCAGAAGCCTTCCGCCTACGACTTAACTGTGATGAAGCAACCACTGACTGAGGAACGGTACACACTCTCCAGCAATGACCATTCTGTCCACAGCTTCTATATTGTTCTAAACGCCGACACTTATCTGTTATAGTATCAGGAATATTCCTGTACTTTTCTGCACACTCAGAGGTTTTCTGTTGGGGTGGCTTATTTGAAGTGGTAAAAGCTTTGGGGTTACAATTTCCCGAGACCTGTTCCTTCTTCTGTTGTTTCTTAGAAGTTGAACGTCTCTCATCACTTTTGTTCTTGTTGGAGGAGTCATTGTCACCTGTGAGTGTTTGGTTAAAGGACGCTACATTCTCGAGCTGATGTCCTGTTTGTCGCAATAGGTCAACATAGTGCATGTGATTCTTGGGAGGTGGAGTCTTTATCGCGCAGGCATTATGCAACTCAAGTGTCATGCCAATACGGGCTTTATCCTCCACATGTCTCCAGTCAGCGTAATCTAGCAGAGCCGGTAGCTGAATTGGTTCCTCACAGAATGGATTTACCAGTCTAGATTTCATGTACAGCTCATTCTTCTCTCTAAGAGCAGGATCCTGATCTGAGTAAGCACCAAAACTAGACCCAAGACGTTGCTCAAACCCAACCCAGGTTCCAAGTTCATTGTTTGGGTTAAAGACAATTCAAAATCATCAAGTGGCTGTCTCACTAATGTCGGCGTGGACACTATTATACCATTTTTTGACAGTTCCCTCAGGAAGTGCAATAATCAAGATGACTTTATCTATGTCACTCAGCTTGCAGTGATGGAAGTAGTCAAATCTAATTTCTGTGTCTCGGATGAATCGCTAAGTATCAAGCAGGTCTCCATTAAACCCTTTAATCCCCATCTTTGCAGGTTCTTTCTGCCTGATATGGGATTTCTTTGATAACTTTCTCAAGGAGTAAGCCAAAGTCTCAGACTGTTCATGATACAGACCTTGCTTAGCATCTGTCCATTGAGACTTTCGTCAGCCCAGAAATTTGCCAAAATCGGTTACAGAAGAGAAGGAATTGTCACTACTGATGTAGAAATTGGAATCACATAGATCTCCTCCTGCGCCAACCTTTCTACCGCCAGGAGGGCTATTGCCTCCATCACCACCACTGTTGCCTCTTGAAGGAACTGCTGGTTCATCATATCCGCAAAAGCGGTCTTCCGACTCTTGAATCCAAAGGTTTGTCATGATCATTTTGTTGTCGGTGAGGAGAGAAAAGGGTGCTACTCGGGCTTGAGTAACCCTTTCAACACCTCCTGCGATGAGCTACTGAAACTTAGGACATTTTCCAATTTCGGTATGGTCTCGAGCATCACAAAGTCTACATCGGCCCCTCCTCAACTTCGGGACCTTGAAGTAAGTTCTATCAGGTCTTTATGACAATTGAGACACGGCATCGCATAATGGAAGGCAACTCCTCCATTGGCCATTCCTTCAATCCTACAAGTAAGGGAACTATAAGCCATAGTTACGTACACCCCTACCCCTCAAAAGCCTACAAATCTCTCATATCCCTGAGGCCTTTTGGGTACTGTAAAGTACGGGGACAAAGCTTTTCGTCCAGCACAGCAATAGCAACCCTACTCCCACCATACATTTATTACCTATTTAACCACAACTGCTTAGAATGAACTGAAAATCTATGTACATATCCAGTAGATATAAGAAAACTTCCATCTAAAATTTTAGGGAAAAAAAATCAATACTTAGTATACCATCCCTTTGCATCTAGAACAGCAGCCACTCTCCAAGGCATAGACTCCCACAGGCTTTCCAAAAAATCCCCTTCAATATCCTGAGTCCAAACCACATCAAGAGCTTCCACTAGACATCTTCTAACAGTATCTGGCCCCCTCTTAGTCTTGTGAATGTTGGGAAAGCGCTGGTGTAGCTTTTCCTTCAACCTCTTCCAACAATGCTCAATAGGATTGAGGTCTCGGGAATTGGGTAGCCATTCCATAACCTGTATGTTGTTTCCTGCAAACCAAGCCATAGTATCTCCTGCAGTATGTATCTTTGCACCATCCTGCTAAAAGATAGGATTCCCAACTGTGTCCTCCACCTCCTGCCAGACATCAACTAAGCCATCCTCCAAAACTCCAATATATACAAATCTATCCACACTCTTGTCAAAAATAGGAATCAGAGGACCCTTATTTTTACCCCAAATACAAGCCCATACCATCAAGTTTATCCCAGGTCCTTTTGTATCCCCATGAATGCAGTCTTTATGCCACTTTTCCTCAGGTGTTCTGAATACCCAAATACCCTTGGGATCTTTGGACATTTCAACCATGCATTCATCACTAAAGATGACTCTCTCAAAGTCCCCCAGTGTCCAATCCTTATACTTCTTGGCCCAAGCTAGCCTCTTGACAGCATGCTTATTTTTCAGAAATACTCTTTTCCTGGCTCTCCCCTTCTTGATGTTGACTGATGCTAAAGCTCACTTGATGGTCTGGACTAAGGCATGTGGTGCAATCTCATTGCGCAATTCTGATAAGCGGAGGCGGTGTGCCTTCTTAGACTCTTTGACTAGGCAGCGATGGGTTCTGGTATCGATAAATTTGTGTCTTTCAGGCATGCGGAGGTTTTTCACATCACCCCTCTTTTGGAACCGGTTGTAGAGACTTAGAACAGTACTCTTGGGACGACTTAAGATCTTTCCAATTTCAGAAAAAGAAAGAGATTTTGCTTTCAAGGCAACAATTTGCCCTTTCTCAAACTCTGTGAGATTGCCAGTCTTTTCTGGAGGCATGGTTGTTGAGAGGTAGTTGATCGTTGAGGTGGGTTTTTTGGAGGGGTTGCCCAGTTGCCGCCGATCGGACCACTAACTTTGTCCTAGTACTTTAGATACTGTCCTAGAAACAGTACACCCTGACAGTTGTAGTATAGCTAGCACTGGCAAAGGAGTTGTGTCCGTCACAGAAACCGGTGGTCCTTGTTCAACACAAATTGCAGGGGTTCTTGGCTGGGCCATTCTGGCCTGAGTCAGGGCATTTAGTCATTGACGATATCAGGAAAATGTCGAAGTGTGGTCCAAGGTAGTCCTGAACGCTCCTGGTTGTTACAATCCTCTCTTCTCCGGGTGATACTTGCAGCAGGTAACCGATAATCTCCTAAAAGTCACTGCTTCTTAGCCCGATGGCTGTTGCGACAGCTAAGTCCTTTGACTTCTATCTAGCAACGTTGATCGCTAGGCTCATATAAGACAGTCGTGTCTTGATTGCCGAAAGCGTGATAAGTAAAGATCTTTTATTGAAGATATAATGTATGAAAGAACTTAGATGGTTGTGTGAAGAACCCAAATCCCATGCACCGAGGGTGCCCTTATATAGGGGTTCTTCCCTCAACCCTAACCTTGCGTGACTCATACTCTCGCGTCACGCGACTCATGACTCATAGTGAGTCATAGTGTGAAATCCATCAGCTGACTTGTTCGAGTCAGCTGCGCCTTATCTTGCAACTAATCAAAACTCATAAAACAAGTCATGTGCCCTAACGGGGTCACATGCGCGAAACCCATGACTCATAACTATGAGTCATGTGCGAAATACATAAACCACATGACCACAAATGTGCGTCATGTCAAATATCAACCAATAACAATAAACTAATAACACGCTATTGCGTCGTCATGTGAAAACCTATGAGTCAACTGATCTCATAGCGTGAAAGATAACAAACCGATGACTAATAACTATTAGTCATGTAAAAGTCTGCCTTGCTTAGTCACCATTTGTGACATTAGCTCCCTTCCCCCTCTTGCATCGGTCCCACGATGCTAGACTCCTTCTCTCTAGAGCATGGCTACGATTTGGCGCATTCTCTGTTTGGCTCGATTGTAGGCTTGTTGAAGTTTTTCCTTCTCCTTGTCCAGTCGTTCGAGGTCGTTGTCTTTTGCCACAATGATTTGGGCAGCGCGATCGAGTTGGCTTCGTAGGTCCGAGATTTGCCCTTCCGGGGCTTCCACGTCTGAAACAGTTTTTTCGCTCCCCTCTCTCCCCAGCCGTGTCCTCATGGCTTTTCTTTTCTTGTATTCCTTCCTGTCCTTTCCTGACAGGGTCCCTTTTTCTCCCACTTGTCGGGGGTAGTAGCCGGCGTCCACCTTTTCCCATCAGTGGCCATCGCACTTGTCGTTGAAACAATGCTCCCAGCTTATGATTTCGTGATGAGTCCGTCTGGCACTTCGCTGACGAGATTGTTGGGGGGCCCAGTCCTCTCCTGGGTTTGCGTCCATTTCTTGTCGCCAATCGTGGTCGTGGGCGACGCTTGGTTGTTTCGATCTCCTGGTAAATTGTGGGTACCACCCTGACTCTTATTTTTCGCCGAGATGGATTTGACATCCATCGTTCGTGCAGTCCGTCCAGCTCATGGAGGCGTGCGCCATCTCTCTTCTTGGGGAGCCTGAGTATTCTGGGCTAGTGGGGGTAGCGTTGCGGGCGACACGCCGGACGTCGCTCTCTGGTGTGCCTGAGTGTCGTTCTTGTCTGACGACGGGTGGAGGTGCGGAGGACGATCTGTTGATCGTAATGTGTATCTACTCCGGGCTTCCCTGAGCAGCGCCGGTGGAATTATTGGACTGTGAGTTCTGCATGTTTGAAGTTTTCTGCGGGGTACCAGACTTTATTGGGTTCTGATGAGTAGCCTTTCCACTTGGCTCGATATTGGAGCTTGTTGTAGTGGAGTCGAGAGTCGATAATTTCGTCGAGTTCGTATTCGTCTTCTCCTTCTATCTGAATAGGAGGAGGGAGTTCTTTGATCTGTGAGGGGAATCGATTGTCTTGGTAAGGTTCGAGGAGGGAGATGTGGAATGTGTTGTGTATGTCCATGGAGGGTGGTAAGGCCAGCTTATATGCGCTTGTCCCAATCTTTGCCAAGATTATAAATGGTTCGATTTTCTTGTAGTCCAACTTTTTCGATGGTCTTCGGGTCTCGATGTTGCGTGGCAACAGCCACACCATATCGCCTGACTTTAGGTTTGGATCGGGTTTTCTGTGTAGATCTTAATATTCTTTTTGTCGTAATTGTGCGGCCACCATCTCGTTTTTTAGTGACTCATGTAATTGAGTCATTTCTTCTGGTTTCGTTTCCTTTCCTTGAATCTAATGACCGATCATCTCGTATTCGAGGTTGATGCCGTAGTTTGCAAAGAATGGTGTGTTCTTGATGGTCTCTTGATATCCGTTGTTGTATGCAAATTCTGCAAGTGGTAGGTAATTACACCAATCGTCTTGTTGATAGTTGATGTATGCTCGGAGGTATTGTTCCAATACGGCATTGGTCCGTTCGGTCTGTCCGTCTATTTGTGGATGGAAAGCCGTGCTGAGTCTTCGTTCGATCCCTCGTTTTCCCGTGGTTTTCTTCCATACGTCTCAGGTGAATAGTGTCCCCCTGTCAGTGATGATACCATGTGGTAGTCTGTGTAACCTGACTATCTCTTTCATCAAGAGATTAGCAAACTGCCGTGCATTGAGGTCCTTCGAGCATGGAATGCAATGGCTCATTTTGGTCAGCCGATCGATGACCACCAGTATGGTGGCATATCCCTCTGATTTTGGCAGGTCCGAAATGAAGTCCATAGCTATTGATTTCGATGGTCGATCGGGGGCTTCGTTTGACTGCAGCAATCCGTATGGTGCATGTCGGACCACTTTGGTCCTCTGACATGTGTGGCAATTCTTTACGAATCGTTTGATATCTTCTCTTATCTTTGGCCAATCATACCGTCGGCTGATGAGTTCGGTGGTTTTTGCCATCCCGCCATGTCCCGCTTGTGGGGGTTCGTGGTGTTTGGTGATAAGAGTGGTTCGTATCCCTTCTTCGTTTGGTATCCAAATCTTTCCTTGATACCATAAGAGGCCGTCCTTCCATTGGCATAGCCCCAACGCTATTCCTTTCATTTCTTTTCTTCCTTCGTCCAAGTTTCTGTTGACGTCTTGGATTTCTTTGTCGACGTTGCTTGCTTTCTGTATCTCTCCCTCGTCTTTGTCCTTGAATTTTGTTGTTTCCAACATGTCGAGCTTGATTTCTTCAGTCTCTGGGATATCCCAGTATCGTTCTTTGGGCAATAAGATTCCCACATTTCTCGTGAGTCTTTTGTCACCTGCGGTGGGTAGATCTCTTTCTCGTCTTGTGAGGGCGTCTGGCTTTCCCCCTTTTTTTCCTGGACAGTATTCGATTTTGAAGTTGTATTGGCTTAATTCTTGCATCCATCGTGCTTGTCGTTCGCTTAGTTCCTTCGTCGTCATGAAGGTCACTAAGTTCTTGTGGTCTGTGAGGACCCGTACCGTTTTCAGACTTCCCCTCGTGTATCGTTTCCATTCGTGGAACGCCTGAACTATTGCCAATAGTTCCTTGTCGTGTATATCATAGTTGCATTCGGTGTCTGACATTGTTTTTGATCGGTATGCCACTGGTCTCCATTTCCCATCCTTGCATTGCTGAGATAGTATTCCGGAGCAGAAGTATTTTGAGGCGTCTGTTTCGATCTTGGTTGGTGCGAGGGGATCGAAGTAGACCAGTACTGGTGCTGTGGTGAGTTTTGTCCTTAGTTCGTCGAATGCTTTTTGTTCTTTGTCACCCCACCCCCAGTTGCCGACGCATTCCTTTTTTGTCCTTGCGTATAGTGGCCTGGCAGTTCTGCTGAAGCCTTTTATGAATCGTCGGTTGAAGTTGCAGAACCCTAGGAAGCATTGGATTTCCTTGATTTTCTTGGGTGTTGTCCAGTCCCATATGGCTTATGTTTTAACTGGGTCTGTCTTGACCCCTTCTTGTCCAATGATAAATCCCAGGTATTCTGTTTTGCTTTGGTGGAATTCGCAATTGGATGGTTTGACCTTCATTCCCGATTTTCGTATTGCTCTGAGGATATTGCTGACGTCTTAGCGGTGTTGTTGTAGGGTGTCTGACTATATCAGTACGTCATCCAGGTAGACGATGCAACACATGTCGATCTAATCCATAAGGACCTCGTTGATCCATCGTTGGAACGCCGCCGGTGCATCGCATAGTCCAAATGGCATGACTAGGTATTCATAAGTCCCTAACTTTGTTGAAAAGATTGTCTTCCATTCGTCTCCTTCTCTGATTCGAATGTTGTGGTAGGCGTCCTTGATATCCAGCTTGGTAAAGTATTTGGCTCCCCCTAGTCTGTCTAGGGCTTCACTAATGAGTGGTAGTGGATGTCGATCCTTCTTGGTGACTTCGTTGAGTGCTCGATAATCGGCGCATAGTCTGAGTTTGCCGTCCTTTTTCTTGACGAACATGATTGGTGATGCCCTTCCTGCTTTCACCCTTCGGATCCATCCGCGGTCCTCATTTTGTTTGATGTATCGATGGGGCTCTTCCAGTTGGTCGTAACTGAGTGCGTATATCTTCTTGATGGGTAGCGTTTTTCCTTCTTCCAGGTCGATTCCTGAATCGATATCTTGTCGGTAGGGTGTTAGTGTTGTTTTTTCTCCTTTTTCGAATACGCCTAGTAGGTGATGATATTCTTTGGGAACCGTGTCCCTAATATCCTGGTTCTCATTGTTTTTCTTATTTTTTATCGCCAGTTCGGTGCTAATGTTGATGGCTTCCAACTGAATTTCGTCTTCGATTTCATCTCATCTTAGGATGCCGGTTGTTTCTCCTCTACGGTAGAATTGTCTGAACGTGCTTGCTGATATCTCATTGATTTCCATATGTGCTTTGGCCTTCTGGCCCGTGACTCTTTGGTCCATGGTGGTGTCTGAGCTTCCGAAACCCTGATCTCACCTCTCGGTGTCGTCCAGCTGGGTTACTTCTTGTAGCTCCCTGCTGTCAATCTTTTCGATGATCAGTTGTGCGATCCGGTCCCCTTTTTCCACTCGGTATGGTTGGTCTCCTAGGTTGACTAGGACCACCTTCACTTCTCCTCTGTAGTCGGAGTCTATTACACCTGCATTTGTCGTCAGTCGGTATTTGACTGCTAGACTGCTTCGTGGTAGAATTCGTCCATAGATGTTGTAAGGTAGTCCAATAGCTATTCCCGTTCCAACAATTGCTTGCCCTCTGGCCGGAAGGTCGGTTCCTTCGATTGCGTACAGGTCATTTCCTGCCGCTCTTGCTGTTCCCTTCGTAGGCACTCTGGCCTCTGCGGATAGCTTCTTAACTCTGACGCTCTGGTCATTAGCCGTCGGGCCATTCTTGGTCTGGATCTTGGAGAATCTGGTGATGAGATTCCCTTCCAGGGCTTTTTCTTCGGGTATCGCATACGCACTGGCAACAGGTGAACATTTGAGACACCAAGTCGTACATCGTTCGCTGTTGAATGTGATCCTTTTCTCGTTCCAATCGATTGTTCGATTGTGTTCTCTTAACCATGGCATCCCGAGGATGACCTTATGGTTTTGGAGGTTTGCCACTCGTAAGGTTGCCAATTCCCTATGGCTACTAATGTCCATAGGTACTTTCGTCATATGGGTAACAGGTCCCATAGCGCTTGGTTTTCCGTCCGCAAGGTAAATCTCCCTTGGATTTTTTGCTTTGATCATCTTGATCCCGTGTTTGTTGCAGACTTCTCGGTCGATGAAGTCTTCTGTTGCTCCTGAGTCAATCATAGCATTGATAGTGACTGACTCCTTTCCGCCGTGTAGTTGTATCTTGACCATTATATGGTCGTTGTCGTGATTGAGAGTTTCCGTGTAGTTGAGTGCCGCGTAGTAGTTTTCCATCAGGATGGGTTTTCGTTCGGGTCTGTTCCTCATACCATCTCTTACTGGGGACATTCGTCGTTTCCCGACTGTTCGGGTTCTTGTTCGACCTCAATTTCCCTGATCTTAGTTTTGTTTTGCCATGGGATGATTTTCTCTGCGGGTTGCCAATTCCTGGCTTGCGCGTTGAATGGTTTGGGTCCGTTCTTTTTCGGGCAGCTTCTGGCTAAATGTCCAGGTTGTGCGCATTTGAGACATAGTTGTTCTCGTATCCTCCTTTGGAATTCTTCCCGCAAGATATTGTATCTTGGTCGTCTCCTGGTCGCGTCTAGTTCCATAGGGGTTGCCGTAATTTTGATTGCTATTATTTATTGGTCGATATGTCCCGTCTTGGTTTCGTGCTGTGATTGTCTCTTTTTGGACGCTTTTTGATAGCGATCCTTGGATATGCCTGACTGTTGCCAACTTGGTTTCCTTCCGGATTGCCCATTGGGCTAGGACTTCGAGGTCCTCTTATTCTTCACTACTGGCTCCCCAGGCGTTCTGTAATTCTGTGACCATTCCTCCTAGTAGGAGTTCTTCTCCGGTTGAGTCATCCAGCTCAGCTTCACTAGCCACGAGGCGGAATTCGTTCCAGTATTCCGTGACTGATCGTTTGCCTTGTCTCATGTTCTTTAGTCTGATCCTTGCTTATCCCTTGGCATCGATTACACTAAATTGTCTTTGTAATTCTACTTTGAATCCTGCCCAAATGTCCCAGGTTGGGGTGATTCGTTCTTCTGCGTAGGGTGTGATCCAGGTTCCAGCGTCGTCCCTTAGGAGGCTTGTTGCATATAGGATTTTTTCCTCATCATGGCTGTTCTGCCACCCTACTGTCCTGTAGGACACTATGAGTTGGGCTCGCCATCCTCTTAGTTTGTGTCGTTCTCCTTGGTACATCTCTGGTTCCTTGGCCTTGGGTTTCCTGGTTCCTCCGCTTAAGGATGCGATAATTTGTCTCATCTGTTCCGGGTACAGGATCGGGGTTGTTTCCGAGGAGGTTGCTCCTCCCTGTTCTGTTGTAGCAGCCATCGTGTTTCGTCGTGTCCTTCCTTGTTCTTCTGTTGCTTCTGATCCACTTGGTGATGGTGGTTCTGGTGTTGTAGGGCTTGGTGCCCTCTCTTCTGTCAACGCCCTTTCAAGTCCTTCTCCTAGTAATGCAAGGTCGAGGTTTTCCGCTAGAGGGTCAATGTCGTTTTCGTTGTTGGTCTCCGTTTTGTCTCCTTGTTAGGTGCTGCTGGTTGACGCAACCAAATGTTACAATCCTCTCTTCTCCGGGTGATACTTGCAGCAGGTAACCGATAATCTCCTAACGGTCACTGCTTCTTAGCCCGATGGCTGTTGCGACAGCTAAGTCCTTTGACTCCTATCTAGCAACGTTGATCGCTAGGTTCATATAAGACAGTCGTGTCTTGATTGCCGAAAGCGTGATAAGTAAAGATCTTGTATTGAAGATATAATGTATGAAAGAACTTAGATGGTTGTGTGAAGAACTCAAATCCCATACCCCGAGGGTGCCCTTATATAGGGGTTCTTCCCTCAACCCTAACCCTGCGTGACTCATACTCTCGCGTCACGCGACTCATGACTCATAGTGAGTCATAGTGTGAAATCCATCAGCTGACTTGTTCGAGTCAGCTGCGCCTTATCTTGCAACTAATCAAACTCATAAAACAAGTCATGTGCCCCAACGGGGTCACATGCGCGAAACCCATGACTCATAACTATGAGTCATGTGCGAAATACATAAACCACATGACCACAAATGTGTGTCATGTCAAATATCAACCAATAACAATAAACTAATGACACGCTATTGCGTCGTCATGTGAAAACCTATGAGTCAACTGATCTCATAGCGTGAAAGATAACAAACCGATGACTAATAACTATTAGTCATGTAAAAGTCTGCCTTGTTTAGTCACCGTTTGTGATACTGGTCCACTCTGATCCATTCTGATCCTCACTTTTTGAAATTTTACCGAAAATGTGAACCTGGGTGGATCAGGGTGGATCAGGGTGGACGCGGAGGACCAGGGGGACCATAACCCCCTTTGGTGGACCAGGACTGTTTTTTACATTTTGCTGATGTACTCTAATATATCTTGCTTATCACTCCTGATCTAGTATTACACTGCCGAATTGGTAGTGTAGTAGGGCTTGTAGATCGACTACAGATAGGTTTGTCAACGGGGATAACCAATGGGGACAGGTATGGCTGGGTATCAGACCCGCCAATTTCCATACCTCTCCTGGCCTGTTCAGTTAAATACGGGTGCTAGTCCGGATCTACCCTAATTTCTGCACATCAAGGGGCATAACTTGGGTAGCCGTGCTTAACCAGTGGGAGTGGGGAAGCTTCTTCCATAACGACATCATTTTCAGAGTCAATTCTTTATCCTAGTTACACGGCATTTCCAAGTGCCCTGAGTGCACAATTTAGTAGTGTAATAGACATCAACTGTTCACCATAATGATGCCTGACTCGTGTCATCCACTCAGTAGCTATTCCTACCATTTTCTCTGGAAAACGTGAATGTCAAGCTTCCACAAAACACTCTAGTTGGGATTAGGCTTGACAGAACTTCAACCAACTTCTCGTAGGATATATGGTTCAAATATCTGGTTGGTGAATTGCTCAAAGTTGATACCCTCTTGGATACCCTCAGGGATCCATCTTCCCCTAGTGGGATCATCAGTGAGCGAAGCCATTAGAGCCCTGAGTTCTCTCATGATGATTTCCTGGCATTCATTTGGCACCTCAATAGACACTACTTCAATCAGTCCTCTAAGTTATTCTCATCTCAACCCTCTCCGATAGGTGAATAAATCAAAGTTGAAGAGGCTAGGAGGTTTACAGAGTCCTGTGGTGATCTCTTTCGAGCCATATCGGAGGACATATTTGTTTCCACCCTGGGCTACTTGTTCCAGACAAGATACCAGTACCCAAAAATGTTCCGAAGATGGGCTCAAATCAACAATTCTCAAGATGATAGTTAAGCAAAAGCATAACGATATACTGTACCTGGGGCACCCTATTGCAAGAGAGATTCCAAGGGTACACCCCACTAAGGACTCAATGTCAACGTTCAGATAAAGTTAAATTCAATAAAAAAATCAAACAGTAAAACTTTATATCATTAAGCCAGAAAGCTTCACTTAATTCCAGTTCAGGAGGATCAATGGTTATTAAGGTAGAGTGTTGTTCGCGTTATTGTTTAAATAGAATTGTTTATGAGCCAACAAGACTCATTACTACTCTGACCTCTCATGAGCACCCTTCTCAGCTCAGGGTCATCTAGACACACTTCTCCACCCAATTTAATATTGGGAGGTGTTGGATAGCTCAGACATAGTTGAGTCCACAAATAGGAAGTGGTTTCTGCAATGTTTCTCTCATACAACCGCATGAGAGGAAACCTCTTCCAATCGTCGTCGTGTGAGTGGTCAACTACAGATAACTTCGCAGTCTTCATGTCGATAAGACTCTCTGGCCCATCAGCATTATTGTCTTTCATGCAAGCTTCGTAGCCACCGGTTCTACATATACAATATACTATTTTTGATTGATTACTCTGTTTCCCTGGAGAGATGCAAAGTTGTATTGTCCTCCTCAGACGCTAACTGGAGCCAATACAACGCTGACTACCTCTACTGCAATTAGACATATGCTTCTAGAGTCCAATAACATTCCCACAGATAAGTTTCTCTACTCGGGGTTGACTTCTGACATTTACCGGATTGGTTTTGGAAGTAATCTAAACTTCTTCCTAAACCTCGCGGTAGACCTTCCGGTCTCTCTCTTACTACCCTGAGACATGTAAGTGCCCATCTATACCGGTCGGGTGTCTAGTTAAGCCAAAGTAGGTGACCTCCCTGGGGGCAGTCATCCGCACATCCTCTATTAATCCTGCAAACTGCATATAGTCAGACGGACAGCCACAACCTTTTCACTATTATAAGCATATATTAACCCTTGGATTTAGTATGGAGATGCTCAACTATATAGGCATTTTGCCTCTGCACACCGCTAATTTATCGTTGCCAGAGAGGGGGGTTTTTAGACACTCATTCCTGGCCTGAGGCCTGGCTTGAATCCCACTTTAACCTCATCAAGGGCCTGTATGCCTCTGTATACCAGCGGCACCAGTAACCTCTAAGCCCGGTCATACGAGTAATGATTCTGACATACTGCCGTATGGTGTTTCCGACAAGAGTAGGGTTATCGGGTCTCAAGGTAGGGTTACTGGTACCCCATAGGTTCTGTAACATGATTCTGAAGGAACCATAACTTTAACCTCTGATGCCCAAAATCTCCACCGAAGTCCACGTAACACCTCAGCACGTATCACTGGAGGTTTGTGTAATCCTTCTCTTGTTTACTTATGCTCTGAGAAATTATTCCTGTGAAAGGTTACCCTGTCTAACAATGTACCTTTTGCTACCTTGAGTTATTATGCTTGGTACTCAGGATGACTATTGCTATAGCTCGCTGGTCGACTCTTATACGCACACTTAGTCTACCATGGTATACTATGTATACCAGACCGGACTTACTATGGTTACTGCTTGGTATACCATTTGGCCTTGTAGAATGGTCAACTCTAGCTAACTGTTCTCGAGTCTTTACACTAGCGTATGCTGGATCATAACGAGAGTGGTCAAGCAGTGAGATCACCAGGAGGCAAGAGCCTAGGATCAGAGGGTATCAGGATGAGAGAGTATAGAATCAGAGGGCCTCACGATGTGTGGGATTAGCATTTGGCGGGGTCAGGACGTTGAGGACACAGGAGATCAATCTCAGAATGGCGCCAGGACGTAGTGTAACCCAGGCAATGGCATCAGGACAGATAGTCCTACGGACATTACCTCTTGAGTCACCATTAATATGTGGAGTATTACAAGCGTCTGATGCACAGCACGCTCAGGACGCAAAGAATCATTTTTGCTGATAAGTTATCTCCTTCTCATTTTCTCCACATGGATTACTGTGAGCTTTCTTTGCCCATGAAGGGCACAACCAATGATGAGTGTAGTGGGGGCCATTGCAATTCACACCACAAAATGGGGTGGTTGCAGGGTTGGCCATGCCTATGGCAGGTGGCTGTGGGGCAGGTGTACTACCGAGCTGGGTGTGGAAAGGCCCACCACAAGCAGGTGGCCTGGGTAGTACATTTGTTGAAGTGGTGGCCAAAGCCATTGCATTTGGAACACTGGGTGCATGGGTTGCAGAAGAGGCTCCATTCAGTTCTATATGAGGTGGAAATGGCCACTAGCTACTTACTAACGAAGTCGTGGGCCTTGTTTCTGGTCATGGCAATGACAATGGTACAGGTGGTCTTTCCTACTCTAGCTTTCTCAGCCAGAAGTCCTTTAGGCATAATGGTAAGAACCAACCCTGGGTTCAAGGTGGTGAGCTCCGTTGCAATTGTCACTCAGGTGCTAGAGGTAGGGATTCCATGTACCAGCACATGTGTTACTGGCCAGTCTAGATGAACCCTCTTGTTCTCAGGTGTCAATGCTCATCTACTAGTATTGTATATTAACAAAAATAACCTTACATCAACGGAGGGAAAAACTCGCCCAATGCAACCCAACTATCCCATCAACTCTACCATTATGAACCTTAAACGAAAATTGAAATAATATAAATACATAGTCGAAATTAATATTTAGTATATCATCCATCAGCTTTAATAATTGCTTTCACCCTATCTACCATTGACCCTGCCAAAGTATCACAAACCTTTGGGTCAAGAAGTTTCCAACAATCAGTAACAGCCTCCTCTATTCCTTTTTTGATCACATCAACAGCACCCTTCATGAGATAGAGCTCACGATAGTTCTTGTTAACCTTATCATTCACCAGAGACCAAACATTTTCAATTTTTAATTGAGATCTGGTGAACAGGCAGAAATTTCCAGAAGAGCAATCTCCTAATCTCTAAGCCATCTCCTAAAGGGTATCTAAGTCTTAGCATTGTCACTAATCAATAATACCTCTTCATCTCCAACCTTTTGCCTGATATCCTCCCATATCCCTAGAAAGTCATAATGATCATAAACATCAATAATTGACTTTCCAGTAACTCCACCCCTCGCAGAAGAAGGATCAGGAAAAATAGGGAAAAAAAGGATCATGTGTTTGACCATAAAAAAAACCAATCATCTTCTGGCTAATCCCACTCTTCCCTCCCCTAGCAGCAGGTACAATACAATTCTTATTCAACCTCTCATTTGGGTATCCAAATACCCATTTTCTCCTCTTTCTCCCTCCTCTCTCCACAGCTACCTCCTCTTCCCACATTGCTCTCCTTCTCCACATCTCTCTTGTCCAATGCCTATGACCTAATGCCTATTCCAATTTCTCTTAAGCTAGATATTGATCCAAATGACCCCTTTCCTGTACCAACTACTTTTTCAGATACTTTTGTTGAAGTCTTCTCCTCACTATCATAGCAGAGACATTGGGAGCAACATTTTTAGCAATCTCAGAATAGCTAGTATTGCAATTGCTGAGAGCTTCCTCCACCATAGAATCATCCTTCAACTTGGTAGTTTTAGGATATCTTCCTCTGTCCTTTCTCTCATGACCCTCTTAGTATCCTTTCTGGATAGTGTCTTTAACAGTGTTGAGGGGGATGTTAAGGTAGAGGGCAATTTGGCGATAGCTCATTTGAGGCTTGTGTAACCCGAGAATTCTTTCCCTGATAAACTCAGAGATGTGCTTGGAGGCGACAGGCTTCTTGGCATGACTCTGCAGAATAGGACGCATAGTTTCTTAAAACCAAAGCATTACGAAAATTGGTTGGGTTTTGGTTCATGTTGAGGCATTTCTTTATGGGTTGTTCAAAGTGAGGGGTGATGAGGAGGGTTGCGTTGCCGCTGATCGTTGATGTACGGTTATTTTTGTTAAGGTACAATACTAGGGGAAATATTCGGAGCCTTTTACAGATTCCAACGGCAACACTAACAGCAACCACCGCGCTACTTCCCTCCTCCATCTGCTGCGAGGAGTTCAGGAGACCTCACAACTATGCCGCTGTCGAACCTCCGACCCGCAGCACCTGGAGCGGTTCTAGCAGCACATCCATTTTCCTGCCCCACTCCCTCCCTACCAACCCACTCGCTGGACACCACCGGCGCATTGCAGGTGAACGCAGTCTCTCCGTAACCCTCCCCTCCTCCCCTCCTCCCCTCCTCCTAATCCTACTCCTCGCCGTACTCGATAACCGCCCGGAATAGGGCTAACGACGAGCGCCGCCCCGTCCTGACCCTCGCGTAGCACATCATTCTGACAGAGGCCAAAGTCGCTGGCGGCGAGCCCAAGGGACTCGTACCGGCATGGGAAACATCCGTCCTCCAGCACCCTACAAGGGCGAAAACAGTCTTGCATGGAATTACCCGGTGGAGCCTGGAGGGCTCCGTCACCAGGACGAAGTTCGCACGCATACACAATAAGGCCCTCGGTCAGCCGGAGACTACAAAGGTTCGAACAAGATCCTGCGTACCACTACCCCGCACTACGCTGCTGTGCTCAAAAGGTCAGAGGACGGGGAAACTGAGGAAGGTGCCGATACCGAAGTGCATTCTTGAAATGATCTCGCTCAAGGAGGATGTGGAGGAGGGCTAGATTGGTGGATAGCGGAAGTAGGGCTTTTTCGGCTCTGGAAATTCATGCGTGTAGGCGATGCTCCCCTGCCAGGTGCGGTGGATCGAAGGCGTTGCTCGAGCAGGTGTAGCGGGGCGGACTGGATGGTCGGGCTAGGAGCAGAGTGTTACAGGCGGTGGTGCTAAGGCACGCATCGCCGAGATTAAGTGGCACTGGCCAGTGGAGGCTGAGAAGTTTGTTGAAATGGAATGAGAGGGGGAGGCCTCCGATCGAGGGGCTAATGAAGGGGTGGAGTGGGTGGGAGTCATGTACATCTATTGGTAATTTATTTGTGGAGGGGGCGGAAGTGCGGGTGGGGCTGTTTGGGGTAGTGGTACTGTATTTGAACTTTTGTCTCAAACATATACAGGTATTCGGAAACCCCCCGGGTTATCGGGAGACGTTTATACCAGCATTCCATTTTCGAGTTTGGAGGGACTCCGCTCTGTGTAATTACCTTTTTTCACTATATCATACAAACATACAAACCTTGAAGATCTGCCAGACACTTGGCACTCTAAGAACACCCTTTCGAGCGATAATGTCCGAACATTCATTGGGGGCATTATGTTTTTTTTTGTTTTTTTTCCACCATTGTGAAAACAATTCAACATCCCGAGTGAGGATCCATGGCCAAGCTATTGGAAAGCACGATCATGACATTTTTATATAAAATCAAAGTTCAACATGCCCCCTTCCGTAAGGGCGGTAGCATCTAGCCACGATTCTCAGGCGCAAATTCGCATCGGCACGTTGATCTGGGGGAGAAGAAATGGGGATTATTACTGCCTGCTCATCGCCCAAGTTATACGCACTAGGGTCTCGTCCAAGCTATCAAAAACTTATCACACTCCTGTTCTCTATATTTCAATACCAGGCTTCCCTTAGGAAATACTCTTGTTGCCGAGGCGCGCTACGAGAAAGAGGGAGGTGTAGTATATGCAGAGGCCTTTCGTATTCAGATTTGCCTACTTAGTGAATAACTTAGGAGGCATTTTACCCTCCTCGTGGGGTACCCTAGGTGGAGCATAGGTCTACCAATCCACAAATGACAAGTTATGTCTCCCACCGCACACAATCTGCAGCTCATTGAACTTAGAAAAGCTGTTCTGATTTCGATCTATCGACCCTGCCAGAGCGAGTAAAGCAATGGCTCCTCATTGTATTTCGGGTGCATTGGGAAATAATTGGAAAACTAGTTGTCTTGATTCAACACTGATATCCATGAAGACAAAGGTTATGCTTTCCGGGTTTTGTAGATGCACCACAGTATAATTAATTTCCACCAAAATCCCTCTCATTCAACACCAATAAGGGGCCACCGGATGATGTCAGGGATAATATCATCTCGCAATCAGGAGGTCTAGAGTCGATTTTCATGCTCATGGTAGTTCCAGGAGCGCCTACGCTAGGAAATCAGGTACCGGAGCAAGAAGTATATGTGCAATTTATCTATCTGTCCATCTATCTATCGCTAGTAAGAGAAAGCGGAGGGAATGAATACATAAAGAAGAATTAAGAAAGGGGATTGCTTAACAAGCAATCTATTCGACCGGGGAAATATAATCAATATAAGTGAGGCAAATTAACAAATGAAATAGTCCCCCAGGCGCTGTACGCTAAACACAAGGACCAGAAACTCGTAGCCTTCATTCGTAAACGTTAACAGATATCCGTAAGGTTCGGAGGGGTATGTCAACTCGTGTGGGGTTTCCGCTAATAGCAGTGGCGGAGAACTTCCATATTATGGTGTAGGGCTGATGCAAAGGACACTAGGGGGAAGGTGGGGATAGTGTTAGCTGCAACAGCGTATACTGGGCTTTCTAAGGGCGAGGAAAGCTGGTGCTGGAAAATAGGAATCTCATGCAATCCGAACATAGTCAATTGACTGCCCAAGTATTCTACCTCAGCTTAAGTCTTTCAGATAAATGGGACTGCTGCGCATTTGCGCTTCCTATAGACATCCCGACTTGGAGTGGCCTCACTACTTCTCCATGTCCCCCGCCAGTGGCATAAGAGAATGGTGTGTTACCGTGTTTATCTGGCCTAATTAAAGTGAATAGACTATGATGGGTAGAGGGGAGATTCGTCTTGCGGTCCTTATTCTTTTCTGTGCTACCGGCAGCGTCCTATATATACACAAATCCTAACAACAGAACAAAGCCATTCTTCATCTTCGCCAAACTCCTTTTCGTCTGCTTCCCTCACTCTATTTTTCCTTCCTCACCACACTTGCAAACTTCTTCCAACAACTATGATCCCTCAATCCCTTCCTTCTGTTTCACTCGTCTCATCCTCTTACATGCTTTTCCCTCCTTCTCCTACAATCCTCATCCCTGCTGAATCGTCCTTTGTTTCCCAATCGTTGTAGTATGACATGCTCCGTATTCCATTTCTTAGTGTACCTTAGTTCCAAACATCTAACATCTCATAGTGCGATTCTGCAAACCTTCTGAACATCTCCACTGCAGCTAACCTCTAGTGCAGACAACCATCGCTTCAACTAACATTTTCTGCAACACTTTTCAGAACATAACTTCCTTTATTCAAACATCCATTGTAGTAGGTAATCGATGGTTGTGGAAGGGGTAAGGGATATGGAACTTTCGCGAATATCCTAACACGCCCCCTCGCGCAGCCTTCCATATCGCTTTTCGGTCTCGTCGATCATCCCCATCGCTGTAGTATGCTTCTCGTGAGTGGTACGTGGGAGGGCCTTGGTTATGATGTCGGCAATCATATCGGGGCTTGGGCAATAGTCAAGGTTGACCTGGTCAGCTTGAACAAGGTCTCGAACAAAGTGGTACTGTATGTGAATATGCTTCGTCCGGGGATGATATTCTGGGTTACGAGCTAATGCCAGAGCTCCTTGGTTGTCTCCGTAAAGTGTTGCCATCTGGTCGATGTGCTGAATTGCGCCCACCTCCTCGAATAGTACTCGGAGCCATATAATTTCCTTGGTGGCCTGTGTCATGGCCATATACTCTGCCTCGGTGGTAGAAAGGGCAATTGAACTCTGTTTCTTGCTCACCCAAGAAATGGCACCCACATTCAAGAGAAAAACAAAACCCCCCACTGACTTCCTAGCGTGACCAGATCCCCAGGCTGCATCTGAATATCCCCCACTCTGGTTACTTGATCCGTATTGCAACTTGAGGGTACGAGTTCCTGCTATATAACGAAAGATCTTTTTAACGGCTACCCAGTGTTCCGGTAATGGGGCATGATTGAACTGGCTAATCAATCCCACAACATAGCCTATATCTGGGCGAGTACCCAGCATAGCATACATTAGGGATCCGACTGCTGACTGGTACAGGTCTAAGCTAAAGCGGGTCGCCTCGGTTTCTTTGGTCTGGGGTTGAAGTCTGATATGGGAATCAAGTGGTGTAAGACTAGGACGGGAATCTTGCATGCCGTGGTGGGTAAGGATTTTGTTGATGTACCTTTTCTGATGTAAGGTAAGTAGCCGTTCACTTCGCTCTCTGCTAATCTCCAATCCTAGAAAGTCGGTGAGTTCTCCAAGATCCGTCATCTCGAAGGCTTCGGTAAGTGCTCCTTTTATCCATTCAATATCTTTTACCTCTGCCGCTGCTAGAACCAGATTGTCCACATATACAAGTACCAGGACGCTTCTGTCATAGTTAATATAGAGGCTGTCATTCTGCATACTCCGAATAAACTCATGCGTAAGAAAGAAGTTGTATATCTTTTGGTACCAAGCTCAAGGTGATTGTCGTAAGCCATAAATCGCTTTGACTAGACGACAGGTTATTCCAATCTCTGCTACGTCTGTAATACCTTCTGGGCACTGCATGTAAATTTCCTCCTCCAATACTCCTTTGTGGAAGGCCATTTTGACATCCATACTATATAACTCTCAATCGTTTTCGGCGACAAATGTGAGGAGGACTCGGAGGATTGTAAACTTTGCCACTAGTGCAAAAGTTTCCGTAAAGTCTATACCTGGTTCCTGTGAGTATCTCTTTGCGACAAGGCGAACTTTATACCTTTCGTCTTCCTTTGTTCTAAAGAGCCATCGACAGCCTACGATATTCCTATATGGTTGCGCATTCTCCACCACCCACATTTCATTTTTCTGTAGCGATTCCAATTCACTTTGCCAGGCTGCATTCCACTAGCTTCCATCTTGTCCACTCAGCGCTTCCTCTAAGGCAAGTGATTCCTCTAATACTACAATATATGCCTGCCCACCTTTAGGGCGAAATATCTCTCAGCTAGGACGATTTCGTAGTATTCATGCTGATTCGTTGGTAGTTGTTTGGGTGTTCCTTTCCTCTTGCCTGGGCTGCTCTTCGGTTGCAAGTGGTCGTACCACAATCGTGTCTTCATCGTATGAGTATGGGGGCGTATTTTCTTCAGCCAGATCTATAGGAGGTAATTGTAACCTGCTCCTGAGTATCGCGAGATTCCCAGAGGGAGATCTGGCGATACTATAAGGACAGGGAGGAGAAGCGTCGATGGAAATCTCTACAAGAGATATAACAAAGGTTTAGGGACTAGTAGAGTGACCGTTCAACTTAGTATATTAAAGTGAGGGTTCCTGTGAGGCTTAAGAGTTCGATTCCTTAAGGGATCTCGAGCTCTTTAAATACAAATAAATCATAACCAATATCCTGTCCAAACGAAAATGCTAAGCTACACTAAGGTAGAAGCGAAAACAACTAAGTCCTAAAACAAAGGTGTAGATGCGACAAAATATAACTAACAAAACAAGTAATGGAATCAAACAAGTAAGGGATCACTACTAATGTACTAAACCAGTAATACATGGTAGGAAGCATAGGGTTTCCCAATAGGGTACACGAAACGAAAGGTAGTAATAAGCGAACTAAGGCAGGTACTATCCAATAGGAAACTATAACAAATAGGGAAGGTACAAGGTGAGGAATAATACGTTACTAGGGAAATCCTAATAGGCAATATCCAACATCATGTCAAGGAATAATAGCGATAATAGTAGATTCCGTTTCAGTAATGGTGTTCCACTGGCTCCTTCATTGCCTTCCTTGCTGGGTGTTGCCCTCAGGTTCCTGCTCTCCTTTTCCGGTAACCTTTCCTCTATCTGTTGTGAGCTGTCCGACAGCATTTCCCTCCGGCTTTCTATTCGAGTCGTAGTACTTGCTTCCGCATCTACTGTTGCTTCCCGTACCGTTTCATCCAATTTAACATCGCGAGAGAGTAAAATCTGTTTGCTGTTTTCGTCATACAGGCGATACACCCGGCTCTCACTCTCTTCCTTATAGCCTACCATCCGGCATCTCTGTGCTTTGGGGTCGAGTTTCGTTCTCGTCTGTGAGGGGATATGCCGATATGCTACGCAACCGAAAACCCATAAGTGAGCGATTGACGGGAGATTTCCGAACCATTTCTCGAATGGAGTCTTGTTTTCGTTGGAAGTAGCTGCTGAGTCAGTCAGATGCCCAAATCAGTCAGGACCTCGCCATTTCGGGTAATAGAAATCCGATTTTGAATGTTTAAGTGACTCAGCATCTTAGCAACCATTAATTTGCAACGAATCACAATTCTAAGTGTGCCTGTGACGATTTTTGACTGTCTCAGACCGCCCAAGGGATACCGATAGATAATCAGTCAGAGGGTAACTCTAAGGTTTAATTTCTTAAAATCTTGTGTTTTGGTTGAGGAGATAGAGGAAATAATTTATATGGGAGGTAGTAATTTTGAACTCCATACAAAGTCATTAAAGCCAGACAAAATCCGCTAATATTGTACTTGTACAAGCATAAGGCACTAGTGATTCCTATTCAGGCCTAGCTTATACTCAATTTGGACTAGTAATTGAATGAATTTTTGAACCTTTTGCCAAGAAAGGCCCCGTCTAGGTGTCGCGCACCATAGGGCAGTTTGGCAGTCACATGGAAATTTTTCTCCCACTGTGACTTGCCCACTTGTGGATCGCTTGGCGTGCAGAATTTTCTTCATAAGGCGCTTTCGTGCAACCACCCCTCTCTATCTCAACCAACCATCAATTCTATCATCACTTCAATCTCCCGGTATAGCGAACAAGTCACAAACGCATTTTCTCTGCACAAGCTCGCACCATCAAGCAATCCATCACCGCCAAGGAACGCACTCCCAGGTTCTTGTACAACCACATTTGGATAAACGGTATTTTATCCCCTGTTAGCCTTCCGTGAGTGAGACTATTCCTTTAATGGGTGATATTCGAACTAATCAGGATAGTAATCTAGCCCACCACTGCGCTAAAAGCGAGTACAGGATGCCGCCGATGCAAGAGGAAAAATATAGATTAGAAAAACTCAAACTCCCGGAACTGCGAGATTTGTGCGCGGAGCAAGACATCGATGCTTCCGGCACAAGGGCCGTATTGATCGAGCGTTTGCTCGCATGTTCGATAAGTGAGTCGACCGCACCGAGTGAGAAGAGTGAGAAAGGAAAAGAAATAGCACCTCAGGGGGGTATAGAGGACAAGTGTGGCGTTATAGTAGTCGCGACTACTGAAATCGGCGACGAACCCGTTATGATTGCAGCGGGACGAAAGGCTTTAGAAGAGGTTCTCAAAAACGACGCTCTGTACGTGGAATACAATCCTACCATTGTCCGAAACCAAGGTGCCCTCAGTTTCTTCAGCCTTCCGCGCGATATGGCAATAGTCAAGCACGAACTCGCCTCCACAAAAACGGAGCTCGTCGAAACAAAAATGACGGTCGAAACACTAGGGAGGAGGGTTATCTCCCTTGAAGGACGTGTTCAAGACTTAACCATATCATTACCAGCATACAAAAAGATCAGGCACCGCTTCATCGACACGTACGTATGCAGCACGGCTCCAGGTTCGTCAGCACACGGTAGAAGACAAATTCAAGAAGGGAATGCGGCCGCTCACGGCGCTAACGCAAAAACGGATGCCGAGTTATACCGTGAGGGTAAGCCGCATAGCGATATCGCTATATTCGAACAGTTGTACGGCTTCCTGCCACAGGTAGTCTGGACATTGAGTAAGCAATCCTTACCCCTCGTTAGGTCATAGGTATGCGAAACAGCGGGGATATATTTTGTATTGGCGCTCAGACACGTACAGATGTTTTGCCATATATTTCTTTGATCCCTGTTTTCGGGTACTTATGGCCTGGGACAAACATTTTAAATTACCTCATTATGTATCAATGCTAACCTAACCAGCTCATATGGAATCGATCAACATCTTGAACATCCACGCCGGAATAAAGGCGGACACGAGGGAGACGATTAGCCCGAAGTTTTACAGTCTTTTTGCCGATTTTATCGATGCTTGGAAGGGCTCCGGGTTCTCGAGCGATTACTTGGACGATGGTGTGAAGGAACCCCTCATAGCAGCCGTCCATAAGGCGTACTGGGCGTTCCATGAATTCCTCGCAATGGAAGAGCGGAGGAAGAGGGAGGAGGCTCGAAAGAAGGAGGAGGTTCGAAATAAGGGTGTAGGGGAGGTGGAGGGAAAGGTGGAGGGGGGGAGCAGAGGAGGGAGCGGTGGAGGGAGCGGTGGAGGAAGGGGGGGGAGCGGTGGAGAGAGCGGTGGAGGAAGGGGGAGGTGGAGGAAGGTGGAGGCGGAGGGGGGGATGGAGGAGGAGATCTAGGAGCGGGGGGGTTTATCAAAAGGTACTAGAGCTCAAGATTTGTGCCTCTGTTGTTTTTCATACTGATATAAAGCATCGATAGGCTGTCCGTAAATTGGCTAGAGATTTCTTGTCTGATGATTTCGTTCATATTGAATTCGGCCGTATCGGTAGCACACGAAAACATCACTCAAGGGGTAATTTCTGTTCCAATGCTTATCTTGTCGCTCTACATTCTAATCCATGAATCGCATTGCGTAGGTTCTGTGGGTCGACGAGGCGAGAAAGAAGGAGGCTATATACGATCTCTTGTGCACTGCTCCCCCCCGCGTGCACTCTTATCTTTGTCAATCATAAACGTGCCGCCGAAAGTCTAGATGACTATTTGTACAACCGTATGTCCTTATGTCTCGGGTTTGACGGAGGAGAATCGAAAGGCTAACATGTTTTTGCAGTCAAGCTCCCGACTACCTCTATCCACGGTGACCGTACCCAGCGTTGCGGCCTGGCCTTTTGCTCTCAAAAATTCTCCATTATGATTGCTACTGCTATTGCGGCTCGCGAGCTAGACATTAAAAACATGATGCATGTTATCAATTACGATCTGGTCCAAAATATTGATGAATACATCCATCGTATTGGTGAGTTCTATGTTTCAGCACCGGAATGAGATAAAAACGAAGCTAATCGAAAAAAGGACGCACAGATCGTATCGGTAATCGTGGACTTGCTACCTCTTTCTTTAATAATAGCAATGAGGACACGCTACAGACCTAGTAAAAGCTCTTTTAGAGTCTTCTCAGGAGATTCCCGAATTCTTGAGCCCTATCGCCCGATTGGCGAAATAACATTTAATGAGCCGGACTCGGATGCCGAAGGTGAAGGGCAGGGGGGAGATTCCGGTGGTGGGACAAGAGATGCTAACGGCGGTGGGGATCGGGGAAACGAAGGATCTGGAACTACCGAAGCGGATAACTCTGGTTGGTAAAGCTTGATACTCGATGTCTGATGGAAACGAGATTTAAATGTGAGGGAAACTAAGAGGTCCTGGGGCTAAATCATGTATTTTTCTTTTTTTTTGAGATGCTATCTCAGAATCTACTAGCTTCGTTCCCTTTGTTTTTCCCCTCACTTAGCTTCTCCTGTTTGGCAATAGATAGTTTCGGGAATAAATGATCTGGTTTGGGGCGATTTTAACGTGACTAACTAAAAGTCTTGGGAATTTGATACCATGACATGAGAAGTCGTTAGTTTGAAGGGGTTTTTAACCAGGTTCCATACCGAACCTACGCAGACAACTTTCAAAAAACCATCCCAGCGGTTGTACATGGTTGTAAAGATTATCCCCTGGGGTTGAAAGAGTCTCCCCGCACTTCTCCCTCGTGTTACAATTTATCAAAGATTAGAACGTTGTTGCGAGCGGGCTGGGGCAATCCTCATAGGAAACTGGCCACAGTTGTAACTTTTAAGCCATGGTATATAGGACTTTACAAGCTTGTGGGACCCTCAGTTGGTAGCCAGTGGGTTTGTACGGGGGTTGCGGGGGAGCAAAAAAAACCTTTGAAAACTCGAAGTGTACAATAGAAATCTGACATTTGGCCCCACTGATCGGTTTTGTATTATATAATTCACAGTGAAAATTTCCGAAACAAGTGCGAGAGGGTGAATACGACGTTGGGGACAGAAGGGAACAAAGAGAGGTGTGGGGTCATGATATAACAGAAGCTATGAACCTAATGGAAACGCTGATGATAACTTAAAGGATTAATAAACGATATGAAAAAGGAAGAAAGAAGTATAATACAAGTTAAATTGAAGTTGATTATGCACTACTACGAGTAGGTTGATACTCCCGAGGAGGAGCTCACGATTGAGGGCTTGGGCTGGAATTGAATCGGGTGCGGTGTATGGGTGATGGAAGGCTCCTTGAGGCACTAGAGAAAGTGAATGTGCTCAGGCTATTCTTTTGTTTCTTAAGGAACTCTTACAGGACGCCGCGGTTAATTGCGCGCAAGCTTGTAAGAGTCCTGCGGATCCTTCCTGAGCCTAGAATAATTTATGAAGAGGGTCCGTCGGATATGTATGTATGGGTAACAGCACCAGGATTTCAGCTTTCCTTAGTCCCTCTCTCCTTTACCCTTTCCCGTACGGATAGTAAGAATGAGTTCGCAGCACTCCCACAACGGTCGTTTGGCACACAGGTATGTATCAACCTTTCCGTTTCAAAATAGCGGCAGCAAGATGGTTGCTAGGTAGAAACACTAGGTGAAAATTCTTGCAAATGGTTGACCGTTGGCGACGGAACGCCACTTCTTCCACAAGCGATAACTTACGCTTAATGTTCAGTTAGTTAAGCTAGGAGATGAATTTTCTTGGTGAGGTAAACAATAGCAGCCCACCCTAACCCACGTTGCAACAAGCAAGCATCGCAAATAAAGTTAACTCTCTCCGAATCTGCGAAATCCATATTTTTCAAACCTGCAGTTGTCACAGAGGTGGCGATCCCTAACCCCGCGTTGCGAAATCCCTCTAATCAACAAAAACCGCCCGTACAGTACAGTACAAATACCCGCCAATACCATACCAGTATTTGCCACCCCCCCCTCCACTCAGGAACGGATCTTGGGCCTAAATCCGCAAAGCTCATTCAGGCAGGAGAAATATTCAGAGCCTTTCACAGCACCAATAACAGCCCTACAGCGCTACTTCCCTCCTCTTTGTGTTGCAAGGAGTTCGGGAGACTGACAACTGTGCCCGCTGTCGAACTTCCGACCTGCAGCACTGAGGGCGGTTCCAGCAGCGCGTCCATTTTCCTGCCCCACTACATCCCCACCAACCCAACCCGCTCACTGGACACCACTGGCGCGTTGTAGGCGAACGCATTCTCTACTTCGAGTCAACACTCTCCTCTCTATCTCTTGCAAGCAACTGACTACCCCGGTTCCGTACCTTCCATAATCCGCCCTCCTCCCCCACCTACCCCTCCTCTCCTCCCAACCCTGCTCTAGCAGTACTCGATAACTGCTGACAGAAGCCAAAGTCTCTGGCGATGAGAACAAGGGACTCTACCCGCATGGAAAACATCCGTCCTCCTGCACCCTAAAAGGGCGAAAACAGTCTTGCATGGAATTACCCGGTGGAGGGCTTTGTCCCCAGGACGAAGTTTGCACGTACGCACAATAAGGCCCTCGGTCAGCCGGAGACTACAATGGTTCGAACAAGATCCTGCGTACCATTGCACTACGCTGCTGTACTCAAACAGTAAGAGGACGGAGAAACTGAGGAAGGTGGCGATACGGAAGTAGATTCTTGAAATGATCTCGCTTAAGGAGGATGTGGAGGAGGGCTAGATGGGAGGATAGCCGAAGTTGGACTTTCCCGGCTCTGGAAATTCATGCGTGCTGGCATTGCTCCCCGGGCAGGTTCATTGGATCGAAAGCGCTGCTCGAATAGGTGTAGCGAGGTGGGCTGGATAGTGGGGTAAAGAGCAGAGTGTTATGGGCAGTGGCGCTAAGGTATGCATCGCCGAGATTAGGTGGCGCTGGCCGAGAGGTTTGTTGAAATGGAATGGGAGGGGAGAGGCCCTCCGAGGCTAATGAAAGGGTGCAGTTGATCAGAGTCATGCACATATTTTTCTAATTTGCTTGTGGAGGGGGCGAGGGTCCAGGAGTGCGGGGGTGCGGGTGGGGGAGGCTGTTTGGGGTAGTGATGCCATGTTTGAACTTTTATTCTCAGACAAACACAAGTATCCCGAAACCCCCGGGGTTACCGAGAGACATTTATCCCAGCATTCCGTTTTCGAGTTTGGAAGCACTTTGCTCCGTGTGCTTCCTTTTTTTTTTACCACATAAACCTTGAAGACTTGCTAGGGATTTAGCACTCGAAGAGCGCTCTCTCGACCCCCTAATGTTCATACATTCATTGGAGTCATTAACTTTTTTTGTTTTTTTCCTATTGCAAAAACATTTTAGCATGACGAGTGAGGATCTATGATCGCCCGATTGGCTGGCACAATCATGTCATATAAAATCAAAGTTCAACATTTCTCCTTCTACAAGGGCGGTAGCATCTAGCCACTATTCTCAGGCACAATTTCGCATCGCCGCATTGGCCCGGGGGAGAAAAGATGGGAGTATTACTGCGTGTTTATCGCCCAAGTTATGCCCACTAGGGTCTCGTCCTAGCTATTAAAAGCTTATCACACTCCTGTTCTCTATATTTCAATGCCTTGGGAAATACTCTTGTCGCCGAGGCACGCTACGGGAAAGAGGAGGGGGCGTAGTCTATGCAGAGGCCTTTCGTATTCAGGTTTGCGTAGTTGGTGGATAGGAGGCATTTTACCCCCCTAGATGAGTACCCTCGGAGGAGCATAGGTCTACCGATCCACAAGTGACAAGTTATGTCTTTTACCGCACACAATCTGTAGCTCATTGAACTGAGAAAAACTGCTCTGATATCGAGCTATTCGCCCTACCAGAATGAGTAAAGCAATTGCTCCTTAGAGTATTTAGGGTGCATTGGTAAAAATTGGAAAACTGGTTGTGTTGATTCAACACTGATCTCCTTGAAGGCAAAGGTTATGCTTTCCGGTTTTTGTAGATGCACTGAGTATAATTAACTTCTACAAAAACACCTCTCATTCAACATCAATGGGGGGCCACGAGATGATGTCAGGGATAATATCATCTCGCAATCAGGGGAGTCGATTTTAGTGCTCATGGTAGTTCCAGGAGCTCCTACGTAAGGCAATCAGGTATCGGAATGAGAAGTATATGTGCAATATATCTATCTGACCATCTATCTATCGCTGGCAAGAGAAAGCAGAAGAGAATGAATTCATAAAGAAGAATTAGGAAATAAGGGGATTGCTTAACAAGGAATCTATTCGGCTGGGGAAATATAATCAATATAAGTGAAGCAAGTTAACATGTGAAATAGTCCCCCGGGCGCTGTACGCTAAATATAAGGACCAGAAACTCGTAGACTTCAGTCGTAAACGTTAATAAATGTCCGTAGGTTTCGGAGGGGTATGTCTATATACATTTGAGATTTCCGCGAATACCAGTGGCGGAGAACTTCGATATCAGTTATAAGGCTGATGCAAAGGGCACAGAAGGGAAATGGTGGAGATGGTGGTAGCTGAAACAGCGTATACTTGGCTCTCTGAGGATGAGGAAAGCTGGTACTGGAAAAATAGGAATCTCATCCAACCCGAGCGTGTCAATTGACTGCCCCAAGATTCTTACCTCAGCTTTGGTCTTTTAGGTAAATGGGGCCGATGCATCTGCGCTTTTCATAGATATCCGGACTTGGAGTAACCTCACTATTTCATCATGTCCCCCCCTAGCAGCACAAGAGAGTGGTGTGCAACCGTGTTTATCTGGCCTGATGGGGTCGACACCTTTTTGCTCTAGTAATAACTTCACCACTCCTTGGTGTCCCCTAGTCGCAGCATACATAAGCGGTGTTCGATCATCTAGACCCGGGCGATTGGGGTCGACATCTTCCCGTCCCAGTAATAGCTTGACCACTCCTTCATGCCCCCCGACAGCAGCACACTCGAGTGGTGTTCGATGATGCTCATCTGGGAGATTAGGGTCGACATCTTCCCGTGCCAGAAGTAGCTTGACCACTGCTTCGTGTCCAATGAGAGCAGCACATCCGAGTGGTGTTCGGTTTTTCGGATCTGGGCGACTGGGGTCCACATCTCCCCGCCCTAACAATAGCTGGACCACTACTTCATGCCTAGCAATAGCAGCACACCTAAGTGGTGTCTGTTCATACTTGTCTGAGCGATTGGGGTCGATATATCCCCGTTCCAGAAGTATCTTAACCACTCCTTCATGTCGACAAATAGCAGCCCTTCTGAGCGGTGTTCGATCATTCACCTCTGGGCGATTGGGGTCCACATCTTCCCGTTCCAGCAATAGCTTTACCACCCCTTCATGTCCATCCTCGATAGCACACCTGAGTGGTGTTTGGTCATACCTATCTGGGCGATTGGGGTCGATATCTCCCCGTTCCAGAAGTATCTTAACCACTCCTTCATGTCCGCCAAGGACAGCCCTTCTGAGCAGTGTTCGATCATTCACATCTGGGTGATTGGGGTCGACATCTCCCCGTCGCAATAGCCCGACCATTCTTTCATGTTGTCTTTCCATAGTAGGACACCTGAGTATTGTTCTACCACGCACATTGGGGCGATTGGGGTTGATATCTTCCCGTCCTAGCAATAACTTGACCACTCCTTCATATCCCTCGAAAGCAGCACACCAGAGCGGTGTTTGACCAAACATATCTGGGCGATTGGGGTCGACATCTTCCCGTCCCAGCAATAGCCTGACCACTCCGTCATGTCCCTCGAAAGCAGCCCATCTGAGCGGTGTTCGATCGCACTTATCAGCCCGATTGGGGTCGACATCCTCCCGTACCAGCAGTAGTTTCGCCGCTCCTACGTGCCCGCCCCTCGCTGCCCATGAAAGTGGTGTGTTACCCGCGCAGTCTTGTTGGTTGATCTCGCAATCTTCAGCATTTATAATTACAGTCACAAGTTCAACAATCCCGAAGAACGACGCGCCATGCAGTCCAGAGAAGAGCGGAGAAGTCCCGATATCTTCGATATCACGAGGATGTATAACCTGCTTTAAAAGTGATACGGCAGCCACGTGGTCTTCGTACTGGCCCAAGACCTCCAGCGCAAGGGCCCTTGCATGGTCTGAGAGCTCCCTCTTCGCATGTGTTCCCCAGTATCTCGAAGAATATTTGAGGAATGGCATGCTTTGATGGTCTGGGAGAGAATGGGGTGTGAGATTCTTGACTCGTTGTGAATTCAGATAGGTCAAGCATGTTTCTGCAAGTGTAGTGTGGGGTTTGTTGAAGAGATCCCGATGACTACAAAGATACTCTTGGACGGTATAATGGATTAACCGCACAATCGAAGCTTCCTTATCGACCGCGATCAAGCCTTGACAACAGTGGAGCAAGGTGCCTATTGAAGGAATATTTTCGGGATCGAAATCCGTTGCTCCAATCTCCACTGCTAGCGCATGGCACAGCTCATCCACCTGTAACGGCCGTTCTGAATGGCAGACCCATGAGAGAGTTGCCATCGCAAGTTTCGTCTTTTCCTCGTCTTGAGCCTTTATCCTCTCCAACGTCGCACCATATGCATCCCCTAACCCTGCACCATCTTTTATTGACTCGAGCGCCTTCTTGCGCCGGGCGATAGTGGTCCCTCGCAGGATCGCCTTGATATGGAGGGAAGCGAGTAAGAATCTACATTCAAATATATCAGCTATTAACTTTGGGTAGCTATTCCCTTGCACCCGTTTCTACATACGTTTCCGAGTTTATTTCGGGAATAGCCTTCATAATCTCTGCCTCCAATGTGCTGCTCATCACCTCCGGGGTAGTGTCATTTCTGAGTTTATCGCGCAGATATCTAACCACATCATCTTCCGTAGGCTGAATTGATATAAACGTTGCCGCTCCATCTAATCTCTTCTCCACTTCACCCCGCACCTGAGGTCTTCCAGTCATGAATAAGCGAGCATTCGGTGACTCCTGTAGAATCTGTCGTAGCGATTCAAGAACTACCATTCGATGCTCTGGCACACATTCGTCAAGTGCATCGATACATATAAGCATGCGCTTTGTACCTGTGATCGCCTGGAACATTTTCAAAATTCCCGAGACTTGTAGCCCTCTACCCCCAATACCCTTCATCTGCTTTCGGAAATCCCGGACCACAGCTTCGGGAATTTTCTCCAGTCCTCTAATAAGCTGTCTCAGCAGGGAGCCGAGCATGTTCACGGGTGACTGCTCATTCCGGGAGGCAAAGTCGAAGTAAAAACACATGACGGCCGTATCCTCCTCCCCAGCCTCATCGCATAACTTGTCTATAACTAGCGAGCTATTATCGCAACCTATCAGCAATACCATTCTTCGATTTCCGGCAATGATACGTTCTCTCTTACATGATGTAACTCTTTCCCACTCCTGGATTGCCGTCGCAGAATAAGGTCGCATGATGAGATTCATCCTCCCTGGTGGCATTATGCCATCGCCTAAATTCCGTGGTTTCCAGCAACCAAGCTCCTATACCGTCCACGCGCTCGGCTCCGATGTCTCGATGGCGTACCCATGGCTCTAACGGAGATAGCCATGCTAATATTTTAGATTCCTCGTCGGGGGTGATGTAGTTGAAGGTGTTGAATGAATTATTGTTATTGCTGAAAGCTTGCGACATCTTTTTGATTTCCACGGCTCCGGATGATGAGAGGAAGGTGTTGGTTAACTTGGAGTGTTAGGACAATTACTTGAGCAAAAGCGGGGTTCATGGTAAAGCCTTACACCTGACTATGAACTATCCAATCACTTGATCCGAAATTCGTTACACAAACATTTGAGGGCTGATCGTGCCAGGAACACCACGCAGATTCGCAAGTACGATACACTATCGGGGGGTGCCAAACAAACGCGAATACCTAATTAGTGCCGCAGTCAAGCACCCTGCCAGAAAATCTGCGAAAGTATCATATTTCCCGCAATTTCGCAACCGAACTAGAATTAGCGCTGCTGGGAGTTACTTGTGCTTGACTTAGGCTGCTTTCATAATCTGGCAAGGAGCATACCCCAGAGGATGAAGGCTATTATTGGTGTCGAAGGATGGCATACGAAATTTTCAGTATTTTATTTTTTGTTTCTCTCGCTGAGGTTCCCGGAATTATTATCGTAGAGTCTCGTTGGGGTACATCAGTCAGGGTCTTCAGGCTTATTTAACCCCCTTCGATATCTCTTCGAGCGAGCTCTAGACCCCCTAGACTCTACGAAATATATTAAGATGGGCCCTAGTGGAAAATCCACCATCTCGCCTTCCTTTGAGGAGTTCCCCAAAGGGTAGCAATCAAATGCTTGGTTTGTATTTGAGAAATATCCACCTAGACCTGACCTTCTCTTTTTCCTCTCTCCCATCTGTAGGAGCCATCTGATAAGTGTGGCTTAGACTCCTGCTCATAGGAATTTGAGGAAGATCCCCTTTGAGGGTTTCCTAGGACTTCCTTCGCCCTCTCTCTCGCCCCTCTCTTTTTTTTTCCCCCGCGCTTCCTTTTCTTCCGGTTCTGTGGTTCGGAGGTGTGCTCGGGGGGGGGGGGACTTGGGAGTGAGGTTTAGGAGACGCGCTGGTGAGGAATCGGGTTCCTTCCGAGGATAAGCGGCTGGCGATCACGGTATACGGGATGTATGATTTTGTGGTATGGAATAGCGATTATTGGGCTAAGATGATACCGGTGTGGCATTAGGTCCCTTGACAAAATAGGACACTAACATATCAGAACCTCCCCCGCAGTCCGGAGATGCTCTCTGAATTCTTTCCAGTGACAAGGTACGGGTGTATTCTGTCTTAGATCCTCGGGTTCGGCAATGCCACCCGCAAATTAGGCCCATTCTATTCTTGCTAGTTTCATACTACGTTAACTTTTGGTGTCTTCAGGCACCTCCCCTTGGGTTGTCACATTGGCGCTGGGTCGAGAGTTTTCGTTAAGATCAACCTAGTTATGTACGGCATTGGCAAAAGCGCACTTGTGATACGAGGGGAAAAGAGGATGCACAGGATATATCTTTCCCTTTATACCTATCATCATTTTGAGCCACATCTCGAGAACCCCAAACTTTGCATAATTTGCCGCGATGACTCGTGCAATTATAGATACTTAAGGATCCAGAGTGCGGACTGTTTTTTTTTTTTTACGGGATGCATGTTTAAATTTTCCGGGATCAGAGGGATGATGGCGCTTGGCATTGCGATATCTATTAGAAATCGGAATTGGGGTTGTCCGGATTTAAGATTCTACCATATGCGGGCAATTAAGCTCTTTCCAGTTTGCGGTATTGCGTATATACCTGTAGTGGGAATGCGTATGTCATGGACCGGGCATGAATCCCTACGTAGAGCTATCATTTGTATTGCAGACCAGCAGTCTCTGTTTGATTTTCTTGAGAGTGTATTCTTTCCCCTCAGGACGTGAATGGTAATAATATCTCCACAACAGCTCCGACACCCATCTTTTGTTTTCTTTTGTTGAATTTCTTAATGCTGTCGTATAGTATATCTTGCAGGACCCCACTGGATTTCAAGACAAATCATATCATACATTATCACTCGACACTTGAGCTCAGAAGGTTTCTCGGGAGTTAGTATTCTCTGGTGGCTGCCAGTAACCGAGCCTGCATCCTGCACTCTACTGTACCTAGGCGTTTCTCCCCGGTTTTTCCACGCGGAAGCCGTGATTATCTCGAGGAACTCGTGTTCCTCTTAGGCTGTCCTTCCCCCGTTCTCCCTTCTCTCTACTACATATACAGAGCAGTCGCCCCCTGAATATTTCTTCAATTGGCAAAGTTGTTTTAGCATAAATGCTTTTGATAGAATAACTTCACTGACAATTTCATCAATGGTATTTCCCGGGCCTTTCCTCTTCTTCCTCTTCTTTTTCCCAATCTCTATCACTATCACCCTCGCCGCCGAATCAGATATAACTTCTACCTCCCTCTGGAATTCCCTCGAAGCCCTCGCGCAAGACCCCGCAGTAACTGCAACCGACATCAAAGCTCTCATAAAAAGCACATTCCTGGACCCCGCCCTATTCTCCTCTGCCCCGTCCGCTTCGGTGGGCATCCAATGCAATACCACGAACACGAGCCCAACCTACGTCAACGCTATGGTAGCCATAGTAGCAGTCTCTAAACGCGAGGGTAGATTGTACAACCCCGGCGGGATGTGCCTCCGCTACTTCTCCCTAAACGGGTGTAATCTAGGTATGTGTCGGGTGGCCGGGTCGGGGATTCGCATGCCGTGGATAGTGTTTGCAAATTCAGCTTGGCTCGTGGCGAAGGATTGTGCGAGGGAGATTGGTGGGGAGTGGTATGCTAGTGGTGAGAGAGATTTTTCTGCTGGAACTGTTATTGGAATTTCCGGGGGGTAGGGGGAGGGGTATCATGTGTGCAGAGTGAAGGGGGGTAATGGTTGTCTCGTTTTACAATGTCAGGTAGCGAGGTATGTTGTCTTGGGAAATATAGAAATTTCAACGAGTTAGTCGTCGAGATGCGAGTTGGTGGTGGTGCTTAGGAGGTGGGTAGTAAGCTCCCGGCAGGGCTAAAACCGTGGGTCTTCGTTCAGTCATAATGATATAATATCCAAAGTGCATTCCATAACCCTTCTTCAAACCCCACTTTCCACTCCCTTTCCCCCCCGTTACACTTCCCTGCACCTAGCTCTTTCTCCCTCTATTCATCCACCCGCCGTGTCATATTCCCCCGAGGAGAGCCCACCGCCTCACAAACGCAAGTAAATCAACATGCAAGTACCCTTCCCGCATATAGCCCCTTAGGGGCTGCTGTGATAAACCCCAGCTCACTGTGTACGCATATACCCGTGCCCGGGCAAAGCCAGTCAAGAAGCAGCTAAGTTTGCCTTTTTTTCTTCCCTTCCACTCCCTTCCTCCCACCCATTTTCGGCCGTCCAGGGCTGAAGCGCATATTCGGTAGTCTGTTCCGGGGATTAGAGTTTTAGATAAGGCTGGTAGCTCTCGTCCTGTGGAACATTCAGCAGATACCCGGGGAGGGTGGATTTGTTGTTCGGGGTGATCTTTGCCTTGCAGTGTCGTATGTGAGCGCGTCGGCAGGAGGTAGGATTTATGTATCGGATAGTGCGTTGAGGGAAATTTCTAGGGTACATACTGGTACTTGCAGTGTGGGTGTTGGGGTGACCTAGGGGATTTAGTGGATACCAAGGCCCATGAGTCTCCGTCTGTGAGGGCGCGCACCACGGCGGGGATAGATCCTTCCCATACTGGGAATCTTTTCTCTTTGCCATTGACAGATGGCTAGCCTAATAGCCTGTACATAGCAAGCGGGAATCTCATGCGTAAACCCCCACTCTCCAGGCTTGCCGTGAGAATAATCTCCTGGTCGGCGAGATTAAATAGCATCATTCCGGGGGCCTGGCTTGGTCTTGATTTCGTTTTTTGTCGGGTGCGTCTGGCTTCCTCCTGTTGCCCGCTTGGTATAGACGGCTATTAGTACTGTTGGGTTATGTCCGGGAGTGATACCTCGTGAGTGTTGTTGAGGTTCACGAATCCCGGGGAAGTGCGATGCGAAGCGGGCGGGTAGATGATGCGGGATGGGAATCCCAATCGGGGAGAAGGTGAATTATAATAGTGGCTTCTTATGGGAACGGCCAGATTTTCTGCAGTACTTTTGTTTATTAGAATTGGGGTCTTACAAGACGCTAAAGTTATGGGTGTTTGAATTACTATAGGTAGCTTATCGGAGGTGCATCATTTACTATGATATTACGAGGTTCACTTAATGGCACTGCAGGCATAGTCCAGTAGCGGTCCGCAGTTGTAGCGGATACCGTAGTGGGGAATACATTGGGCAGAGATCTAGGTATCTAGAGCGGCGTCGTATTTTACATTTATCCGTCTTTCAAATCACTGAACACCACAGCAAAAATGCATGTGACAAAGTCTTCATAATATCCGATTGATACTTCACTTTATTTCATCCAACTTCACCTCACCCCTCCAAGCGCAACGAACGCAGTATCAGGAAAATGTAAGCCCACTAGCCCACTCATCCAATCCTGAAAGCGCGATAAAGAAGCCACCAAACAAATGGCAGCATCTGACACACCAATACACCAAAAATCCAAACCTCATCCACCTCATCATCCGTAAGTCAATCCGGGGAATTGAAACCCTCATCTCATGCCGGAGTTGAAAAATCGTTTCATCGGAATATCTAGTCGTGGCCGTACATACTGGTAACCAAGAAACAGTTCACCACTCAGCTGATCGTCTGGCCAGCCAATCCATTGAATAATTACTCGAAGACCGGTATTGAAGCGTGCATAATATCGGTACCTTAATTTGCGCAAGTAAGAGGTATATCATGTCACCGAAGCGAGCCCCAATCAAAAATAGTCGCCCACCAAACCGAACCAAATCCGAGGCGGCAACATCCCTAGGCGCGCAGTTTCACCAAGCTACAAGTACTTGCAGAGAGCTTAAATAAACCAGTCGGTTGGGATTAAGCGGTCTGCTTGCCGCTGCAAGGGTTCGTTCACTCAATCCTTGCTCAACATAGTGGTAGCCTGTTCCTGTTTAGTGCGAAACGTTAGCTGTGGCAAGTATGACGTTTACTCGAGTTGGAAGGGAACTTGATACCCTTAACCACTTTCTCTTTCCCCTTTCCCCTGTCTCCTTTCCTTTTCACTCCCTTCACCCCTTGCTGTCCTATTCTCCGTTTTCTATTTTTTCACCCAATTGCATTTGTGCACGGTTCAATACCGGTATTCGGATAGTCTTGACCTTTTACTTACCTACCCCTTGAACAAACGAACGAACGAACGATAATCGGTTGGGCCAAGGTTCCACGCGCGCTTCTTTTTTTGGGCTGTTTCGGACCAATCTATCGGGACGCTATCGAAAGCAACATAGCAAATAGCTAGCTAGGCAGATAGCCTTTCACGAGACGATAGGATAGCTCTCACAAAAGTGTAGAGTAGCAAAGAGGGAAGGAAGAAAAAACAAAAAAAAACATATAAGGAGGAATTCACCCAGCCACCACAAATGCCTGAAATGTAAGCCGGCCTTCCTGTTTCTTCCTTCCTTTTTGCTTTCAGATACTGTCGTACACATCACTATCACAAGATCCGAGATCTCCTTCATTCTTAATATACCCCTCCACAGTCACAAATTATAAACAAAATGGCTATTCTACCACCCCCTTACACCCCCCGAAAATCCTCCCCAAGTCCAAAACGCTCACCCGATGGAAGCAGAACTCGCAGTCTCTCAGTTCGCTCCTCCAAATCTCGCTCGGACGCCCCCGCCCCACCCAAAAGGCACCGCTTCACATTCGCAAGCCTACGCGGCAACTATCAATCCGAGCTATCGAAGCGTCTCTTCCGCCTGATCAAGAGCGAGAACTACGTGATCAACGCTTATGAATTAGCCGGACAAGAACGTCAATCGATAGCTACGCAATTGTCCGAATGGGGAGAGCAAACCGGCGACGATGCGGTGTCGGAATTGAGCGATAAGCTCGGTGTGATACTGACAGAGATCGGTGCTCAGGAGGATATCTTTGCCCAGAATTTGGAAGACTCCCGGAGCGTTCTCAAGCAGATCCGCAACACCGAGGGCGGTGTACAGCCGAGTCGGGATCACAAGACGAAGGTCCAGGACGAGATTGCTCGACTAAAATATAAAGAGCCCACTAGCACGAAGTTGGTCACTCTTGAGCAGGAACTCGTCCGTGCAGAGGCCGAGAATCTAGTGGCCGAAGCACAACTCACCAATGTCACTCGAGCAAAGTTAAAGGAAGCTTACGCCCAACACTTTGCAGCGGTGGTGGAGCGCGCAGAAAAGCAAGCAATCCTAGCTAAACACGGCCGACGGATACTGAATCTACTAAACGACACCCCTGTCGTCCCGGGAGACACGCATGAACCCTTCAACGCCGACAGACAAGCTCGACAAATCCTCTATGACGCAGAGGAAGACCTACGGATCTGGACGTTAAACCTCGAGGAAGTCTCCACGCAAGCACACCCCGTCGTTGGCGGCGTCCTTGACGGCAAAGCTGCCGCTACCTCATCACTTTCCCCGCGGACAACCGAGTTGGGAAACCACCCTGCACAACTAGGGGTTCACCCTGCGCACCGGAAAGCCAGCGGCGCGTCGAATCACTCGAGCGCCGGTAGCAGCAGCAGTTCTGCAGCAGCAGATCCGCCATACCCGCTTAGCCTGGAGGAGAGGAGGAGGGGGGAGGATATGATTGTCGCTTGTTAGGATACATCGGGAACTACGAGCTAACTTTACCACTATTGTATTATTGACCGTCTTTTTTTCTTAAAAAAACACTTGCTTTCTTTTTATTTCTTTCCTTTGTTCGATAGGATGGGATGGGATGGGATGGGATGGGACAGGACTGCATAGCATTTGTTTTTTTGTTTTTTTTGTCTTCCTCATTTCATTGGTTTCGTTTTTCTCGCCTTGTCTAAATACTCCCTTCTTTGTACTTTCAGTAATTGCTTGCCACCGATACATGCCTGAAAAATAAACGGGATTTTGGCTCCTCGAAAATAATTTACCACGACGTCATACTCGCGGCGAGAATCAGTCCCACAATTCCCCATAACACTCAACCATCGCGTACCACAACGACTCAAAACCTATCACAATCAAAATTACCGCATCCCATCCTCCTAGAGAGGAGAGAGGTAGGGGCTATATTAATAATCATAATAGTTGTGGTTGCGATTGTAATCGCCAATAGTCCTCATGATGGCGGAATTTTGTGGGGGGGTCGTGGTTGCTCCTGTTGTTTGAGGACCTAAGTTATTCTCGCCGCGAGTATGATAATATTATTAATATTGTAATACTTTTGTTATTATAATCAGCCATAGTGCCGAAATGTCCGTGCCCCATCCATCGTCTTCATCGTCATGATCGCCGTCACCGCCGGTGATCCCCTACTCTAATCACGAAACCCGGTCTTCCAGAAGTGCAATCCAGAAGACCAAAACAATCCACGCGCTTGTGCAGTAGGTGAATTACGATACGGTACTCGAAACATCCACTTTATTAGACAATTAATTATTCAGTAGGGTACAGTACAGTCGTGTAACAAAAGTCCTGGCACCCTGGTTAGGTTTGATCGTGCAACTTGCTTCATCTCAACCACCACTGATGGTGCTCAAAGCAGAAATGCACTCACAAGAAACAGAACCTTCTGATTTCTATTCTTCACCTCTAACTCAGACTGAGTAGGACATACAAAGTGGTAAATTTGAGGCATTCTTGTGCCATCACTCAGTCTGAGGGTGCCAAGACTTTTGTTACACGACTGTACAGTACAGTACGGTACAACCGCCCCCCATTTTGGACCAAAAAGTATCTTACTACCGGTATAGCCATTTATCAAGCCCTTCTAATGCAAAACAAAAAACAAAAAAAATATACTAGTCATTAGACTACGAGTAGAGTGGAGAGTCCATGGGAATTTACCTTGTCACAATTTTTTTTTTGTACGATATGCTCTCACTCAAGAATGGTTGTGGTGTGTTTGGCAGTTGGTATGATACTTACAATTTTGTATGATATGTGAGCCCCATATAAAAGCTACATCTATAGCTTTTAATTAATACAACCTAAGAGCTCCAAAAAAAGGCATACAATCAAATTTCATGGAAATTTCCTACTATCCATAATAAAATAATTACCCTCACTGTTTACTCCATGATATTATAACATGTTCATTGAGTTTGTGAAGTGGGATACTTTTGGTGTAAAATGGGTGGTTGCACAGTCTCGAGAGTAACGACGGTGCGGTATGATACTTTAGAGTACTGTACAAGTACAAACTCCATGGGCTAGTACTCATATTCCATATCTTGATGTGTAACTTAATACTGCACTGCGTAACTTGAGAACTAACGGAACTAGAAGTATATAGGAGTGTTTTGTGGAGCTGGTAAGTGAGTAAGTAACTTGTAGGGCGGGGGGGGGGTGATAGGGACCGTCCGTTTGGTATACGTGCGTTTTGACGCGAAGAGTTGAGCTGACTGAATGGAGTATGATACTGGTATTAGATGGGCAGATGAGTACCGGTTATTCCCGGGTATGGGATGGGGGAGGATTTACCGTGTAGTACCTACCGTTTCAATGTAGACCTTGTTGAGGTTTTTTTTTCTTTTTTCTTTTTTCCCCGTGAGGGGCGTTTGAATTACTTCTCGAGATACTGGTATGCTTCGTTGGTTTATTTGTGGTGGGTGAAATGATTCCTCGCGATGGGGGTATGGTATGCTGAACTCCTGGGGGGGGGAGGGGGGGTGAGGCAAAAAACAAGATCAATCGTATTCATACCGAGTAATAGTATATAGATAGCCCATGCCTCAACTTGAACAATTTGGTGAGATAAATGTTTCGGAATAAATGATAAAGGTAAAGGGAAAAAGACAAAAAAAAAAAGACCAGAAGGAAAAAAACAAAACAGAAGAAAAAAGAAAACCGTTATATTCCCATCCAATCATGATACCAAACTCCAATATCCTCCTCCTCCTCGCGTTTAAGCAACGATTGGTCCGTCGAATTGGACGCGCATAGCTATAGACTAGTCAGTATCATGAGGGCTCGTAAGGGGGTATGAAGTGGGAACATACTAGTCGGGTAGGGAGTAAACTTGCTCCAATCGGCATTCATATAAAGTTTGATACCACCTGCCTTGGGGATAAACTTCAGCTTACCCTCATCGCCGGGGGCTCTCCTAAAGTTCCTCAGCTTCGCCAAGCTCTTCAGCATGTAGGTATTCTGAATGATATTGATATCCTTGCCGAGGCATTGGTGCTGGCCCTCTCCGTGGGTGATGTACAGCTCCGTCGGTCGGTCGAGTTTGATCTCAAGTGGGTCGGGGAACACGCTAGCATCCTTCGATGCGTAGACAAAGCTGACGAACACCTTATCGTTCTTCTTGAGGACGACGTCCTGCCCTAGCTGATTTATGGTTATGGTCTGGGAGTCTACGGGCTCGACATTGCGGAAAATTCCGAGAGAGTTGGAGAGACGGGTGCCTTCCAGAGTATACTTTGTGAGGAGCTTGTCGGCTTCGGGGGTGTTGAGGGTCGCGAGACGTTGGATTTCAGACCAGTGCTTCCTGTTGTCGTCTTGGAGGTAGAAGTCGATCAATTGGGCGAACTATCTCTATGTTAATGGTTGTTCCTTGGAGTAAGGGAGAAAGGGAATGCTTACAGCGCAAGCTGAGTTGGCGACAAAAGCGCACCCACTCCACAATAGCATCCACGCAACGTCCTCTGCACTTCTTCCGGAGCTCAGAAGCCTCTTTACGAGGTTGGAGCCGTAATCCTTGAGGGATGGCGGGGGTGGCCTGACGCCGGCGCCTCCTGTGATCTTGTCCCAAATGCCGATTGGAGTCTTGAACTTTTTGACCTCTTCGACCATGATTGCTCCGAGCTTGTCGATGCTCTTCTTCGCCTCGCGGCGATGCTCCCATGACTTTGTGGGATCCGAATCGGAGAAAACAAACCAGGTTAGATCTGTCAGTGTCTTGTATAGTTCCCCCTCCGAATATGGGCCATTTGGATTATCGTCAGTCTTCAATGGTAGGTAGAGTAACGCTGCAGCGAAGTGCAGTGTAGCCAAGTTTCCGATGCTATAATAATTTAGCCTTTTTCTTCTTTTTTTTTCAAACAAATAACAAGGGGGGGGGGGTGCTGTTACTCTCTAACAATGTCAACTTGGTTAAACGGAACTTTTCCAAGCTGATAAACCTCCCGCTTCAAAAGTTTCAAAGTAATCTCCTCCGTATAATCCTTGAATTGCTTCCTTGACCCAGTGACATCGTAGATTGCATCTCCGACGAGGTTCCTCTGCTGGGTATTTGAACTCAAATCACCAGCAAGCATAAAGTCGTGTTCGTTGTTCAATGCCTCCATCGACTCTCCCCATGGGACCTTGAAGTTCTTTTGATCGTTCAAAACGCGCTTCAAACCAGCATGGGTGAGAATAGGGATTGGTGGGGCAATTTTTGCTGGAGGGTCAAACGAGTATAAGCTTGATTTTCCAAACTTATCGAATATCTTGCGGCTCTCGGTCGGAGTGTAGAATGGCTGCATGGCGTATACAGAGTTGTACTTGAAGTACGATGGGAAAGCGTTCAGGATCAAATGATACATCTTGGACCCTCCGAGGGTATCGTAATCTTGCGCTACTTCTGTGATGCCCCAGTTGGTCAAATTGGCCGGAGTATAGTCCTAATTTTTGTAAGCCTTTGTATAGAGTAATTCATTCCGTTTCTCTCCAATGACTTACTAGGGTCAAGTGCCGGTCACTACGGACCAACGTAACGGCGTCGGAAAAGACCGCGCGGGTAACGGTATATGGAGCGCCTATCTTTCAGTAAGCAGATGATCTTCAATAAGCGGATATCAGAGACCGTACAAAGCCCCATCCCAGGGTCCATTCGAGGTTTGGTATCTTCCAAAAACATTCCTGGATACATTTCCACCATATCAGGGTGGTCATAGAGCTTTCTCAGTGTATTCGCAACATAAGGGTCGGGGTTGATGTCCTCGAAGGTCTTGTGCTTCTTCAAATTGAAGAATCCACGGAATTCGTTTAATGAGGCAACTTGCCATTTCCGCGCTTGAAGAATTCCTAGAACCTCGATCGGCTTAAGGATCTCGGGGACAGTATTTGCTCCAAAGGCACCTATTTTTTTTCCACGTCAATACCCTCCGTGCTACCCAATATCGGCCCGTAACCACAAAAATGCACTCACCAGCGGGATCCTCGATACTTTCCTTGAGGATCTTAACAAGATCGTCGTCGCTGAAAGCACCGGTTCCATCAGCACCAGTTCTCTTTAGGCCACCGAAGGTTCTCTTTTCAGGCTCCTTTGGGATGCTACTCTCAAAGGCCTTGAGCCCTTGCAACAATTGAGGCACTCCGATGGTAGTAGGGTCTTGTCCCGGGAAGATCTTTCCGAAGAAATCCCTGGTCCAGGCATCATCACGCTTGGAAACCCCAGAATGGAAACGGTAAAGAAGATTGAATTCGCAGGAGACCTGATTCCCGACACCTCTCGGGGTACCCACGCCGTCGAAAGTTTTGTCAATCTCCAAGCGAGGATCAAGAGTCCAGGTAGACTCGGAATGATTGAGATTCGCAATTCCGCGAATATAACTAAATAATAGATTCTATCAGCAATGAAATTTTACTTTCCTATTGGTGGTTATCGTACTCATGCAAACTAATGTTTATGTAGAGACCATTCGTGATCCTAATCAAGTTTTGAAGTTAGTGCTCTAGATCTACCGGAAAAAGGGTGCCGCCAAGGGTCGGCAGGGGGACGGCTTACAATCGCGCAGTTTGGAAAAGGTCATTATCCTGCTTGGCTAAGTTCTTAGCCTGAGCTTCTGGAGTGTCGGTAGCATGCGTTCTAGGCAGCGAAAAACGACCATTTTCATTAATTGCCTTTATTGTTTTTGCTGCGTAGTTGTGAAAACGAGAGTACATGATCAGGAGGACACAAATCCCTGGGGGAAGACCAAGAAGTCTTGTGTCCGAGAAGGTGTCTGGTTTGATCAAACCATCCTGCATTGTTCGGATTTTGTCTTGCTCTTCTTGATTGTTACCGTAAAGGGGTGCAAGATCAAGGTATGAGGATGCTTGGCTTATAGCGAAGTTATTGCGGTCTGTATGGAAGACGTCTGATCTCTATGTCAGCACAAAAGGTTTATGGGCCCCCGGAGGGTCGTGGTTTACCATGAATAATGATTGAAGCATGGTAAAAGAGCACACTTGAGATTCCGGCGGGATTTTGTTTGAAATTTCCCCCACGAGCCATGAGCACTATTGAAAGAGTCAATAAGAGTAGCCACATTTCTAGGTAGATGTACGTACAGTCGAAGAGCAGTGAAGGATCTGGTTTGGCACCATAGAGTTTCTTGTCCTGACGAACTGTTCGTGCATATTCCGTGCCAGCCTTCCCGAGATCGGGATACATGATGTTCTGTGGATATTTAGCATGCTAACCCACTTTCATGGTTGCTCAGGATAACTAACATTGTGAGAGCCATCTGGTTGACGATACTGATACTTATCACCGACGTAAGAAAGGGGGGGGTGCTGGAGGGAATCCCATAATGTATCGATAATTGTGCTTGTGAGCTTCTTTCGGTTGGCCGAGTTTTGTGGTAATGATGCCACAAGCCCGATGAGCCGTTCCATCTACCAATGAGCAGCAGGTCACGTTAACATTTTAAAATATACTCACATCATCGCGGAAACACCTATGATTTGAGAAAGGGTATACTAACGACCAGCTTTTTATCATCGACTGGTGCAGTTGACTTTGCCTGAACACCCGTCTCGAGCAACAGTTTCAAGTCTTCGGGTATCTTTCCACCAGCAGCTTTGATATCCTCCGCGATACCGCTGTAAGTGATTTCTTGGGTAGCCGCAGACTCATCCCCATATTCAGATTGGGAGTTCGAAGAGGAACCACCCCCGAAGAGTCCGAGAAAACTCATTTTGAACTATTCCAAAGGGAAATAAAGTTGTGGAGGGAGTGCTTTGGTCTCTTGGAAAGACTGTGCGTAAAAGAAGACAATTTGATGGCTTTCTGGAGGATATCTCGACCCTAATATGTACTCCTTACCTCTCTTACCAAGATCCTAGGTAATAGCTATCTTACCAGAAAAGGTCTTGGCTAATTCAACTCTGAGATCAGCCGCCAGGAGTTCGCTCTCAGCTCGATGGGCTTGCTTCTTCCTTATTTTCGTTTTTTTTTTCTTTTTTTCGCCCATTTTTACTTTTCCAATTAGGAAACTAGCGGGAGAACGCCTTACAACATACCATAGCGCACGCCCAACTTGCATCAAGGGTCAATCACCGCACTCGAGGTAATCGTGACCCCTCACTTGCTATCTGTGGTTCTGCCACCTTTGTAGTCACAAGTAACCACACACAAGGGAAGGTAGGTCGCCGAGGATAACATTTTCTTATCCAGTTAGACACAAGATGGCTAGAGCTGAGCTACTGCTTGTATCTGCGTCTAGTGCAGATGCAAGGTAGTATAAGGAAGAGAATTATGACCGGATTGTTTCACGAGAGTTCGCAATTCCTTTCTGATAAGTTGCATGGCCTATACCCTAACCGTTCTAAATGCAATGGAAACCTAGCCATGAGCGGCAATTAAGCTGAAACTATTCAAGTGGGGGAGCCCAAAGTTTTTTTCCTCATGGCAGAGCCCGTTCCATTGCGGCACTTTGGTGATCGCCGCCGCCGTGTCTTCTCCCGAGGTCAATTCCAAACCTGAATCTGAGAGTATTCTAGCACGAAGATCTCTTTCTTCGGGAGTTTTACTATCTTTGACTTCATAGGGAAGCCCGGTCAGCACCTGTGCTCGAGCATCTTAGTGCAGTTACTTCTTGTCCCCATGCAAGCCATAGAGTTGGGCGGTCAGCAGTGGCCAAGAACGGAGGCTGTTGGAAATGAGTGGCAAGTGATTGGCCACAAGTGGGCTACCGGTTCTGGGCTCTCCGGGCTGAACTGTGGGTTTTCGTTAGTAAATGCAGTCCGGATCGCCATGGGTAATGTAGGATACCGAGCCTTCACGAGTAGAAGAGACGAGAAGGCAAGGTTATAGCCGCGCAGCAGACTCTAATGCATTTACCAGAGTCTAGACGCAACCAGAAATGTGAAGAAAGCCGATGGCCAGTCTGCAGCTAATCTCTTCGGGGCCACTCACTAGGTAATAACCCATTTCGGAAGTTATTAGGTGCTGTCCGGTAATGGGCGCTACCGGTAGCTCAGCCAGCTGAGCCAGCCCCCGGGTTGGTATGGTGTAACTCGGCTTCTTTAAACCTCAAGTGTCCTCAATAAGCAGGTTCAGAGCAGGAAAGCTTTGCCGTCTAGCACTTTTCTATGACATGCTATTACGGTACTTGTTATGAGAATCCGGAACCGTTGAAGGTTTCAGCGTAATACCGTACTGGCATTGTTACGGTTAAGACTTTTTCCGTGTGCGTTGACCCACACACACTCGATCCCCCAAAAATGGGTTTTTCGGTTGCATCGATAACAGAGAGAAGCACAAAGTGAATCACAAAACTTATTACTTGTACCACCACACTAGACCCAAGTAGGCTAGCACGAAACGCTAGATCTACAACCGCTTGACTTAGGCATATTTGGCGAGGCTCCGCAGCTGACCTCCAGCATCACTCTGCACGTCAGAACTTGTCTTGTGGGGAAACCATCGCCGTCTTCGTACTGCAGCAGAATTTCCAAGACACTGGTTACTTGTTACACCACCGGTTGATTACACCGCTTCAACCCGAAGCCTTTTATCGAGCTGGAAGACACCCTCTGAACCTTGGTCTGGATCATTTATTCATTCCGTTCCCAATTGGTGAGGCAGGGGGGGGGTTCATGCACCAGATATCGAGTCTATACTGCTATACTCGAGTATACCGTACTGCGCTAACTGAGCGGCTCGCAGGAATTGATCAGTGGGAGAACTGAGAGGGGAAAAAAAGAAAAGAAAAGAAAGCCCTAATATTTGGCCAATTGGCTGGCAATGATCGCACGATTCCGGGGCGCCCACAGAGGGCTAACATTCTGTTCACTTTTTAGGACCCTGCAACACTCTCTCTACACGATTTAGGATATGCTAGTAGCTGCACGGTGCTGTACATGGACAGCTGAAAGATTGCCTTTTGACCTGAAAATGCTTTTTTTTCTTTGCTTTTTAGCAATTGCAACTCGGGTACGTCAATCAGCCATGGATAACCAGCGATTGTATGGCAAGCTGATAGCGAAAACTCCTCTTTTCGGAGATTTATCCTTCCGAAGGTTGACTAGTTTGTTGACATTCCATGAACTTTCTCAGCCAGGGGGGCTCTCCCAATTGGGAAACCACAATGTAAATTCTTTTATTAGCATCCCCGCCGGATCTTTAGCACTTCTACCTCCTCCTCCGTAGTCTTTTCTGAACTTTGATATTCTAGTTTTTTCGGGGGGAAAAGTACTTTGACTTTTTCGAATCAAAGCCGATACTCAACTCATACTCCAAACTATGGCAACCGAACAACCAACCTCGAACGGCAGTGCCAGTGCCCCTGCTGCTGCAGCAACTGAGATCCCTAGCTCTTCTTCAAAGAAGTCTTCTGCTAAAAGCGACGAGCCCAAGAAGCCAAAAGTTTCGCGTCTTGTTCTCTGCTTCGATGGTACGGGAAACAAGTTCTCGGGTGATCTCTCGGACACCAATATCGTGAAGATATATCAACTGCTCGACAGAAGCGCCAAGGGCCAATTTCACTACTACCAACGTAAGTTTTTTCTCTCCTCTCCCCAGAGAGAAACTCCTCCAAGTTCCAAACCAACCTAACCCATCGAAAGCCGGTATCGGAACCTACGTTGCCGGAACAAGCAGCTTCACCCCAAGAATATGGAGCCGATTCACAAACTACATCACGCAAACACTAGACGAAGCTCTAGGAACTTCCTTCGCGGACCATGTAGTCCAAGGCTACAAGTTTATAATGCGTTACTACACTCGGGGCGACGAAATCTACATCCTTGGCTTCTCGCGGGGCGCCTACACAGCGCGATTCCTAGCACAAATGGTTCAAACAATCGGTCTCCTGTCCAGGGGTAACGAAGAAATGATAAATTTCGCGTGGGACACATACTCAAAGTACGAGCAACGGGGCACGGACACGGATAACAAAGCGGAAGAATTCATGAAGAAATTCCGTAGTACCTTCTGCCGACAAGAGGTGACCATACGCTTTTTGGGACTCTTCGACTCTGTGAACTCAGTCGGCAACTTCGAGATTCCCGGAATGCGTCGTAGTTTCGAGAGCATTTCCGTCCCACCAGCTCTCCACGTACGACACGCCGTCTCCATCGACGAGCGGAGGGCAAAGTTCAAGCCGGCGCTCTTCGACGATAAGAGTGGGCACGACATCAAAGAGGTCTGGTTCCCGGGGAACCACGGCGACGTAGGTGGCGGGTGGGTTCCAGGTAGCGATGGGCATCTACTGAGTGACATACCCCTTGCGTGGATGATAAACGAAATGAAGAACCTGCCGGACGTGGAAAAACCCCTCGCCTGGCTTGAAGGTGCGGGGCATGTTATGCACCACGACCCGGTGCAGAGCCCACACATCGCGCGCACCGCCGTAATGGCCAAGATACATGACGCGCTGGCATTCGCAAAGGGCTTTAGCTGGGGAAATGTTTTTGGGTGGTGGCTTATAGGTTCCCTTTCCCGCCGTCCTCCCCAATTACACTACCGTGTTAACTTTTATAATAACAGAATGGATACCCCTTTTCTCCCGCCGTGAACTCGAAGATGACAAGTGGGTCGCTCGCCGCATCCCGCCCAATGGCGGTGAGCCTAGGGACTTACCGTCCGGTGCCCTGATACATCCCACCGCGCACCTGCGCGAACTCGAGGACCCGAACTACCGTCCCAAGAACATGAACTACAGGTCCGCCGTCGGTCCGGGGCAACAAACCCCCCGCAAGAGGGAGAGTAGCTGGCGGACTTGGCAGAACGGTGTTGTCGCCAATACGTGGAATATCGTGGATGCACACGAAGGGGAGCCGTTGTTGAACGGGGGTGGGGGTGTTCTTTCCGTCTAATTTGGGGAGAAATTTTCTGGGGGAGGGGAGGATTTAATTTCATTGCTTGTCGTTTGTAAACTGTAGTATGATAAGTCGGGAGAAGTTAGTTTACGATGCGGTCCACTAAACTGGAAATCACAAACAATCACTCGCTATGCCAATTAAATCATTTTCATTCTTTTGTTTTTAAAAAAAATATATTCATCCCTTCAAGCAACCCACCCCTAAATACTAGTCTCTAGCGACTAACTCCTGCAATTGATCCAAGCACAGATCACCGAAAACACCAGAAAAGCCATGCAACCTCGTCAAGGGGTGGTATTCACACCGCTGCTCGCAGCCACCTCACAGGTAAAAGGCAAGTGGTTACAGTTCCCGAAAATCCGACTCCGTAATTAGAATACAATAGGCGCTCGGACGCTCTCTCACACAACCGGCCGCAAGTATTGTTTCAATTCCTTCTTTCTTTCCTGCTCCTTGTAGAAGATATATACACATACATACGAGTACATACATCCCTCCCTTCCCTCCCTTCCCTCCCTCCCTTCCGCGCGTCCCCGCACCCTTCCACCCCTGTCACACAAAACCTCAACCACACCTCGGTACTTGATTAACACAAGTGAACGAACGGCAAAAAAAGATCTAGTAATAAACCGTCATATAAACAAACAAACCTTGTACTATATTATTATGTATTATAGTTTATATCACCTCCCCTTTTTCTTTTCCCCACCATTCCACCCCACCCCACCCCACCCCACCACAGCAATGGAGCAGAACGAAACGAAACAAATCGTGACGGAAATACTTTTTTATGATAGGATAACAATACATACATATCCACTCTATTTGTTTCTTCCTTTCTTCCTTCCTTCCAATTATATAATACCCTAGGCGGGTAATAATGGGGGGGGGGCCAAATTGCGCCGGGTGTGGCGGGGATGGTGTTATAACTGGCGAATGGGAGTCTTGATGTTATGGTTGATTTTATGGTGGTGTGATTGGACGATACAGTAGACTATCCTTGTTACATTTGTTGTGGTACAGTTCGGTACTGTACTGCACTGTCCAATAAAAGGTGGGGGGGGGTTACTTGATCTTTTTTCTCCTCTCATCTCTAGATCGTAAATTCCCCCCATCCCGCATGATAGATTTCGACATCCTAGCTTTGTCATACAGGACTTA
>Ga0307507_10001068_pt1 | contig 60754 bp, 25 predicted proteins | sample 7_EM_MG_FD_207223 | JGI IMG/M metagenome (GOLD analysis project Ga0307507, IMG submission 207223) | Populus trichocarpa ectomycorrhiza microbial communities from riparian zone in the Pacific Northwest, United States - 7_EM | ecosystem: Host-associated > Plants > Roots > Unclassified | place...
ACTAAAATTTAAGGGAGAAGGATAATATAACTTTATTTACTGGGTTTAAATTAGTTATTTTTATATAATAATAATAAAGAAGGCGACTAAAAATTATTTGGGGTATGCCAAGACTTATCGCGATAAGGATATCCACTCCGTCTTATCGCGATAAGGTTTATCCAAAACCACCCTGGTTCACAATTTGCTCGCTTTCGAGGGTAATGTCTGGATCTTAAATGCGTTTCAACTCTTTATGGCTAGACATCATAAAATTATCGCGAAACTACCAGATGCAACAAAAGACGAGATCAACGACAAAAATAAGGGTGATTTCCTAGTAAAAGCCATCGCCGTTTCCCGAATTGTCCGGCTTATTATTCAACTCATCATTCGGTATTTGCCCAACAAGGCATCGTCCCAACTAGAGATTATAACAGTGGCATACTCTGTCTGCGCATTCATTACCTACTGCATGATCTGGAATCAGCCTCAAGATGCAACTACGCCAATATACATTGAAGCGTCTAAGACCCAGAGTATCGATCAGTTTAAGGAAATTGTAAAATCCGGCCCGATTCCTTTCTGGACGTTCCTTGACTTCCAAATCCCTAGCATCCAATATAATTCGTATCACTTTGTTACAGAGAAAGAGGATGCGAATTTGAAAACACATAAATATGTTTTCTTAAATATTGGAATTGGAGCTCTTATTTTTGGATCCATATATCTACTTGTATGGAACTTTTTATTTCCAACTTATATTGAAAAACTCTTATGGAAAACCTCTTCTTTTATTACGGCTCTGTTACCTATGACACTAATTCTTATATTTATGATCCCTAATATTATCCGCAAAAGGCGAGGCAGGGTCCTAAGAGATATTTACAAACCCTAGTATTTTAAAACGCTTCTTTTTAGTATTTTGGTCTTTATATTAGCGCGATTATATCTTATTGTCGAAGTATTTTGGTTATTATACTTTCTTCCCTTAGAAGCATTTGTCTCTATATAGACTTTAAATGCGCCCCACCTTGGGTAGTGATGTTAGGATAAAGGGGAGAACCTCTTATCTTTGGACTTTAAAGTAATATATATAACTACTAAATAATTAATTAACCATCCTAACCACCCTACTCTGCCTATTATCTTTCGATTTCTATTTACTATATATACTTTTTAGCGCATATACCGTACCCTATATACCGCGTCTTATATTTACACAACTTTCCGTCCCTTTAACTTGGCATTTTCTTGGGGAAAGAGCACCCTTCTATGCTAGCCAGCGTAAATAACCTGGCGTTAGTGCTATAGGATTAGAAAAAGTATAAAGCGGTAGAGAAGATGAACTGGCGGGCACTAGAGAGAAGGGAGAAGGCGCTAGGGAAAGAGCATCCCAACATGCTGACTGGTATATACTGCCTAGCCTTTCTTTTTTATTAATAGCAATAATATAAAGCTACTTTAGTACTATATTAAAGAGCAAGCGTTAGATTCGAATATGTGCTTAGCATAAAGTATCTTATTACTGTCTTATATCTTAGATACTATTTATCTTTAATATAGGAAATACAGGGAATATAGTATAGGTAGCAGCTATAAAATTATATTAATATATATAAAATAAAAGGCGTCCTCTTTCTGTTAAATGTTTTACGGTCCGCGTATAATATTAAAATAATACATATTGTTATTTATATGTTTTAGTTAACGTAAAGCAGTAAAGGGTATATAGGTAAGATACTTAATGTGAAGGCTTAGTTAAAAGAACAGAATCTATTGGTAGCCAGTGAACGAGAATTCCAAGACGAGGACTAAGAGAAGGTCGAGGAAAGGACACGTCTATATACATAGCGCCAAGGGTCTAGGCGAGCCCCTGACTAGGGTCTGTAACAGTGCCGTAACATCACCTCCCCCTTTAGGAAAAGCCTGCCCTTAGGCTTTGTAGTTGTCCTCCTTATTAAGAAAGCTACGTTATCTTGCTTCCTAGCACTAGATCTGTTGTAAATTGTTACTGCAGGCGGAGCAGTAAGGGTTGATGAGGTTAGCTGCAGGCAGAGCAGCAAGTAGTTGGTAAAAAAAAATTTAGGCTATATAGCGCCAGTCCTGATGTTAGGGTTGATATGTATATGCAGTCCTGCAGTTCTGCTGCTATATAGCCTGGCCTAGGCCAGTACTATGTATCGCTAGGAGCCTTCCGTTCTTTGTTATTCCTTTTAGAACTCTATTATCTCCTACTCTCTACCCCGCCTTTTAAAAAGGCTCGCCCCGAGCCGCTTAGTTAAATCCCCCCCGCGGGGGCTCCCCCCCTGTTAGAATTAAGCGAGAGATGCTGACTAAGCTCTGGACACGTCGCGAGAGCGAGCTCTGCATGTCAATCTAGATAGACATTAACTGCATTTACTGCATCACGAATCAATCAATGTTCATCGTCTACGTCATCTCTATCATTAATTAGACCCTTAAGACTGCTCCGCTATGACCTTATGACCTTGTAATTCCAACAGGTTATAAGCCTGGGTAGCGATACCTCTCCTAACTCGAAAATCGACCCCGAAAATGACCTTCTCTACCTCAACCTTAATGACACCTATATACGATTACAAGGCCGGTAAAATCGTTATTTTTAATGGAGATAACTTTGCAGACTAGGAGCGCACCTATAAGGCAGCCCTAATTATGTTAGAGGGCTGGGATTTTATTACTAGTGTAAAGGACCCAAATTAAGTTAATTTAGCTGACGGAAGAAGAAGATAAGGGAAAGCAAACAAGATCATCTATAATTTAATAGGAGACGACCGTTAGGAAGAGATGCGTGCGATAATAAAGGCATACGATATTTAAGGAATGTGGGAAGGAATGAAGAAGTTTAATAAGGCTAATAATGAGGTCTATATCTCTAGACTCTATAGAGAGTTCTATAGCACTATATTTGACCCTATAAAGATGCGAATTGTTAAGTTCCTCTAAATACTTAATTAATTTAAGATTAATCTAGCCTTAATGCCTTAAGTACTTACTAATAATGATATTAAAGAGTAGCTTCTCTTGGCCCTCCTAAGCAATATTATGTGGTAGAATGTGAAGACCTGGTGTCTATAAGACAAACAAGACCTTGAGAGCTGCATTACCCTTCTTTAGGAGCAAGAGACTGCTCTCCCTATATAAGTATAAAATGCAGTACTTGTACACGAGAGGAAAGACGAACCTAGGGGGAGAAGGGGAAACTAAGGTTAAGGTTAAATAAGGGGCAGAGGCCGTGCTAGTAGATTTAATTATTCCTTATCGCGTTATCGCTATAGCTCATTGTCTTAAGTAAGCAAAGAGCCAAGATGACTAGAAAGAGATAAGTGCAGAGTATACTATTAGAAAGGTTACTACCAGAAAGACTGTCCCCTACTTAAGCAATTCCAATTTGATAACGCTAGGAAGATAGATTAAGGTGCTCCTAAGGTAGAGGAAGTAGGGAATGTAGTAATAGCTAAGGAAGAATTTAATAGTGATTTAATCTATCTTAACCTTAACCCTAAACATGCTATGCTTATAATGACGTCTCTAGCTTGGGCTTTTAACTTAGGAGTAACTAAGCATTTTACTAGTAACCAATCAGACCTAATATACTTAAAGAGATAGAATACGCCACGACAGGTCCGTACTGCAAATGGGACTGTTATCCCTGCTATAGGCTATAGTTAAGTTTAAATTGGTACCCTAAAGCTAAAAGACGTCTAGCTTATACCTTTATTTAAGTTAATTAAGCTGATCTTAGTAAGGACTCTTACTTAGGAAGGCTACTTGATTATATTTAACCTAGATAATTAAGCTACTAGCAAGTATAAATTAGGTACAATGTTTAAGGCCACTATAAGAAATAACCTCTACGTGCTATAAGAGTACTAGGAAGCATTTAATGCGATAGTAGAAGTATATAATTTATAACTAAACGTTAGTAAAACAGATGCTAAGCTATGGCACCACCAAACTGGATATATAAATTATAGTGACCTGTTTAAGCTACAGCACTCCTCACTAGGTATAAAGCTTAAGAAGAAAGTAGTACTAGTTAGTAAGAGCACGTGCAAAGCTTATCTAGCTAGGAAGATGCGAGAAATACTAAGTAAGAAGATAACTAAGTATAAGAAGATACCTAGTTAAGGGCTATACCTAGATACTATGGGACGAATTGGTATATTAATTAGAGGTTATAACTACTACCTTCTAGCCCTAGACGACGCCATATGCTATACTTGGGTTATTCCTCTTAAAACCCTCTAAACTAAAGAGGTACTGCCGTATATTAAAGAGATTATTATAAGGGTAGAGAGGTTCACTGGTAATAAAGCTGCATGGATTTAAGCGGATAATAGAAAGGGGGAGTTTAGCTATAGATTTTAAGACGAACTAATACCCTAGGGTATTAACTTTGAACCTTATCCGCCATACAAGTACTTGTATAATGGCGCAATTAAGCGCGCGATCTATACAGTTAACTATAAGATAAGGTTACTTCTATTTTAAGGAAATATACCAGTTAAACTCTAGTGCTACGCAGTTAAGCATGCTGTTTGGATTAAGAATTGAGTACCCACCTTAGCACTTCTATTTGATAATAAGCATAGTGGTGCTATTATACCCTATAAGGCATATACCTAACGAGTTCCTGACTTAAAGAATCTAGTTGTCTTTAGGTGTTACGCCAATCCAATTAATACGCTTAAGAAACACCCTAGGAAGTATAATTTGAGAATAAAACCTAACTACATTTTTATGGGGTTAAAAGGGAGTAGTTAATTTAAGATAATAAACCTATATACCCAAGCAATTGAGCTATTTGGAGATGCTAAAATAAACAAGTATAGGTTCCCTTATAGAGCACCTTAGGTGTAAGCTATAAGATATAGTAATTAAGTGGGCCGTTTAGATTAAGTAGGAAGCCCAGGTTAAGATTAAGCGGGACGCTTAAATTACACTATAAGCTAAGCCGTGAACTAACCTATACCTCCCCCTACTACCTTAAACGCGCTGACAGAGACTCTAGTTGTAAGAACTATAAGTAGGCTAGATAATGACCAAGTGGGCCGCTTTAAATAAGTAGGAAGCCTAGGTTAAGACTAAATGGGCCGCTTTAATTAAGTGGGAAGCCTAGGTTAAGATTAAGTGGGACGCTTAAATTAAGGTAATGCTAAGGGTAGGACGCCTGTATAAAGTATATTGATACGCATTCCTTATGCGCAGAGAATAAGGTCTGGAAGGTTACCAAATATAAGGGTTTTTAATAATATGGTGGTTTAGTTAGTAATAGCTATAAAAGCTATTTACCTAGAAGCTAAGAATACTACCTCTATAGGAGCACCTACAGCACCTTTTAACGCTATTGAGTTAGATTAGGCCTTAAGGGAGGACGCTTCTAGCTGGATAAAAGCTATCTTTAAAGAATTCCTCTTACTTAAGAGGATGCACACCTATACTATTATAAGGGGGAGAGTACTAGAAGGAAGGTTATTACTCCTAAGTAAGCTAGTTCTAAAGCACAAGTATAATACTAAGGGAGAAGTAATTCGCAAGAAGGTAAGACTATGCATTTAGGGAGACAAGCAGACCCCCAATATTAATTATTTTAAGATATTTACGTCTGTTGTATAATATGACACCTTTAGGTTCCTAATAGTAAAGGTGGCAGCTAAGGACCTTAAGCTTAACCATATTGACGTTGAAACTGCATTCTTGAACCTGCCGTTGCAAGAATAGATTTATATGCAGATTCTTAACTTATTAAGAGACTTCAAACCTGAGCTTAAGGGCGTAAAAGACGTCTACTTGAAGCTGAATAAGTTACTTTATAGCCTAAAGCAGGCACCGAGAGAATGGTTTTAGATGGTTAAGAAGTTCTTTAAGAGTATAGGTTTAAAAGTAGCTGATACTAACCCCAATCTCTTTATAGGAAATGAAGTATATATCTTGCTATTTATTAACAATATGCTAATTGTAGGAAAGTGCCAATACCTTAATATTATGAAGATAAGAATCTTAAAAGAATAGAGATGCAAAGACCTAGGTCTTATAGAAGTATTTATAGGCTTCTAAATTAATTAAGACCGTACGAACCGAACCCTTAAGCTATATCAGACGATGTACACTAAGAAGCTACTTAAACGGCTGAAAATGGATAGCTGTAATTTGGCTAAGCTACTAATACCAGCTAGCACTGTTCTAAAAGCGGATATCAAAAGTCCCCTTAAGTACAACAATGCGATAGTGTACCGGCAGATCATTGGCTCTACAATCTACCTCTTAAACTATATATGTCCTGATACTAGCTACGCTGTTGGTTAGTTAGCTAGGTTTATAGCAGCACCAGAAGAATTATATTACTGCTTAAGCAAGTAGCTACTATGATATTTAAACGGCACTCTCGAAACAGGAATTACCTACTTAAGTTAAGCAGTCTACCTTCCTTTATGCAAGCTTACGTTACCTACTGGTTATAATATCTTTACTAATGCTACGTAGGGAACAGAATACGATTGGATATTATTCCAAGGCATAGCAGTTATACGCTATAGGGGAGCAGTGATCTGGATGGCTTAAAGGCAGAAGTCGACGGCATTAAGCTTAATAGAAGTAGAGATTATGGCGGTATTAAAAGGAGTAAGGTTAGCAGTATAGCTTAAGAAGCTAACAAGAGATCTAAAAGAGAGAGATAACGACAACCCTTTTATCCCTATACTCTACTGTAATAATAAGGGTACGGTCGACCTTTTATATAACACGAAATACTACTAGAAAGCCAAGCATATTAAAACTTAATACCTCTTTGTACAAAATGATATAGTTCAGCGAGGTTAACTTAAAGTGGTATATATACCAGGCAAAGATCAGCCGGGAGATATGCTTATAAAACAGCTACTAATTGACCAATTTATGAAGCACTGTGCAACGCTAGGAATCGGTAACTGACGGAGACGGTAACGGATGGAGATAGAGTAAGTTACGGAGGTTTTTCGCCTACTATAGGTTTTCCCTCTGTACGTAGGCCAAATGGCACTTGTAAGGTATTTGGGAATAGCTTTATAATTGCCTATTTAGGACAGATGAGGAGAGCGTCGTTAGTATAGGGGAGTGTCAGAATTAAGCGAGAGATGCTGACTAAGCTCTGGACATGTCGTAAGAGCGAGCTCTGCATGTTAATCTAGATAGACATCAACCGTATCTACTGCATCACGAATTAATCAATGTTCATTGTCTGCGTCATCTCTATCATTAATTAGACCCTCAAGACTGCTCTGCTGTGACCTTATGACCTTGTAATTCCAACACCCCCGGGGTTGGTTGGGTTGGTCAGGTTATAAGAATAAAGGGCGGAAAAAAAATCTAGGGTAGATATTGTCTCGTTAGGTATCCGTAGGGTCGTAACAGGCATATTAGCGCTATTATTGTTGGTTTGTAGTAGTACAGTGCCAGTATTAGGTGGTGATAGTAGGTTAAATATAGGTCTCGGTCTATTAGCTAGTTAGTAGATTGCAGGCATATTGGCACAATTATTTGGTCGGGTTTGGTTTGGTTAGTAGCAGTACGGTGCTAGCGTTAGTCTTTCCTTATTGTTCACCAAAGCTTGCATAGCTTAGTATTAATTGGGGTTGTTTATCGCGGCTTATAGCCTAGTCTTAGCCAAGGTCGTTCTTTGCAGCTTACGTAGCTTAGTATTAGTTGAAAAGAATTGTCCTTCTATAGGCGTATCAGCACGGTTGTTGTTGGGTCGGTTCTTCCGTAGGCACGTCAGCATGTTTGGGTAGTACGTAAATAATCACGCAAGATTGGGCATAATGTGCTACACTACGCGTAAGCTGTAGGCGTATCTTTCTATATCTTTATTTTGATCGTCTAGGAATAGCTCCGGTCGGTCGGTTAGTTGGTTAGTCGGGTTGGTTCTTCTAGGCTGCAGCGAACGTATTGCTACTTAACTTGCCTCTAGCAAGCTTCTACGCGCTCGTGCAAGGTAGAATTAATGTTGGTCTTGGAATAATGTGAAGGCTTAGTTAAAAGAACAGAATCTATTGGTAGCCAGTGAACGAGAATTCCAAGACGAGGACTAAGAGAAGGTTGAGGAAAGGACACGTCTATATACATGGCGCCAAGGGTCTAGGCGAGCCCCTAACTAGGGTCTGTAACAGTGCCGTAACACTTAAATAGGTTATAGCCTAGCTTTTATATATTAGCGTATAAGTATTATTAGGCTATATAGTTGGCAACAGTCCTATATTAATTTATATGTTATACAGGTTTACCTTGCTATAAGAATATTTAATATAAGAATATCCTTGGTATATTTATACGACCCTAAACCGCCCGCCCATTTTATTAGTGGAATAACGTTATTCTAGGTACCCCCTTAAATATTATTTATTCTTTATTCTTATACCAATATTCTTTATATTAAGGTGCATTAATATAGTCTAAAATGACATATTCAGTATACTGAGGAGTATAAGAAACGCATTTGTAAGTTCTATTAAGCTATTAGACCTAATAGTAAGCCGCTAACTTAAGTAGACTATATTTCCTTTGCTATAAAGGAGCTCAGAATTAAAATTAACCAGTTACTTATATCTAAATAGCTGAGCAAAAAGTACTTATATCTTAACGCTCTTTCCTCTTCTTTTTCCACTACCGCTTCTACCTACCGCCGTTACTAAGATATACTATTTAATAATTTAGTATAAGGAATAGAGCAGTAATGGTAAGGGCAATAAGCTACTTTAGCTAGAGAGAGATATAAGGCAGTTATAGCTAAAGAAGAGTCCTTCTAAGGCAAGGCAGGATCTCTACTAAAATGGCTTAAATAATAGCTTAAAATCGATTGCTGAATTAATAAGATATGCAACAATAAAAAAATGGTGCTCCTCTGTATATCACGTGTAAGATTATATAGTCCTCGTTATAAGAATAACCTCTCTATATTCTTTCTAAAATAACGGTCCTAAAATATTCTTATAGCGAGGTAAACCTATATTGCCACCACTAGCAGGGAGGGTAGCTGATTTGCTTTGGCCGCACCCTTGTTAAGGAGGTACTTGTCGAGATTGAGGGATAGAGAATGTAGAGTAAATGGGCAGCTGGTTGGCGTAGAAACTGACACTCTTAAGTGTGGCGTGGTGGCGGTTAAGCACTGCCGCAGTCCCCACCAACGCTATTGCGTGCTGCTCGGCTGTTTAGCGCCGAGATCACCTGACCAAGAACATACCCTCTGCTATTGATTATTGCCATCTTCCTATCGTTCTAAGCCTCGATAGATACCTGTTTGCTGAGAAGGAACTTAATAAGTCGCTGTAAGAGTTCTTTCTATATGTCACGATGACGATGTATCACATGCGAACGCTAGATGAACAAGCATCAGATTCGTAGAATTGATAGCTACGTACGACTGTCGTGGAGACTCAAGAGGATTGCTGGAGAGCTCAACAAGAATGCAGCTGCGGGCGAATCTTTACCTCAGCAAGCTCAGACGCGATTCTGTTGGTGCGGATTTTTAATCGGTCCGCAAGCTTACTAACTACGTTTATGCGAAACCACCAGAATTACGTCTGAGCCACATTTCCGAGGGTTCTTACGCGTTTTAACAATATCCGCGTTACAAAGATTACGGAGATTGAAATAACTTAACACTAATATTTTATATTACTTCCCAAAGTTAATTAATTATATAACAGAACCTAGGCTTTTAGAATATATTATTTTTATTACTTAGGTATTTTTAAGTCTTATAATCATTTTCTTTAAAAAAAAAACGCGTTATTAGGAATCCTGTAACTATATATAACTTTATTAAACGCTAGCTAATATATATAAAACCTATATAGACCTATAATAGCCACCCTAAAGAACTCATTATAGCCTAGCGGATATATAGTGTCCGCATTGTGGTGTATAATACCCACTAAAACCTTATTACGCGCCTACTACTAAGTTACGGATATCTAGGCAAATCTACTATATGCCAGCACCAAAACCCACTAGCCGGAGAGGGAAGAAGTTAAATAAGGTACTAGAACAGCCGCGGCCGTATTAGGTATTAGATAATCAGACTTAGAGGAATTATAGAACGGACTAGGAATAACGGCTATAGGACCTTTAAGATCAGCTTTTTACGCTTTATGGAGAGAGTAAGGCCCAGTAGCTAAGCAAGGTTAATAAGGCTATTGCTTTTTTATATCCTTATCACAAACGTGCGGAGCAGCTTAAAGCCCTTAGGTGGCTACTGTTTAAGAAAAAAGATATAATACTTATTACAAGAACCTTATTTGGTAAGAGTATAATAATGTAAGTAATGCCATGTCTTCTTCGGGCCTTAGTAGTGATTATTATCTTGCTACTTAATGCAATTAGTGCAAAGTAGAAGGTAAAAATTAAGGAGCTTTTTAGAATAAGGCCGGTTTATATATACGCCAAGATAATATCCGCACGTCTTTTACGGGAAATCCGCATTAGAGTGTATACTTATATTTTAATATTGCTAGAGCTGTTGGTTAGTAAAAGGTTTTATAAAACTCTTACTAACCCTGCCTTTTATATATATGTTAGTTTGGTAGTAATTAATAAGGTGCACCTTATAGCTAATTAGGGGGATTTGTTCCAAAGTTCGTATATACAGCTATAGAAAGTACGGTTGTTATTAGGGCGGAAGCCTTAGTTTGCTTATACTGTAACGCTTAACAATATAACGTTTAAGATTGTTTAAGGGTTAGTAGGCTTTTAAAATAATATTAATATAGTACGGATATTGATTAACCGGCTAGATCTATTAATTATTAGAGAATATATTAAATAAGAAAGTAAGAAGTCCTTTAAGAGCTTATACTTTATTATAGACTGCGCGTATACCGCTATATCCGCTAAGTAGAGAATCTAATATACGCTAACTCCCTACTAGATCCTAAAGACAATTATCTTTCTTAATTTAAAAGATTTAATATTACTTTACAGGGACTTAATTTATTTGTGGTTAGTATATTATGGGTACTAGAAAGCGCAGGCTAGAAGAGCTATTTAGCTTTATTATACATTATTAACTATTACGGATAAAGATAGACTATATAAGGAGTTTAGAAAGCCTAACTTAGAAATTCATATTCTACTCTCCTCTAATACGCTTGCCTATGGCGCTAATATTCCTGATATTAACTGTGTCGCGTAGTATTGCATATATAAAGACAAGTCTATTAATATGATGTGGCAACGACTTAGACGCGGTGCTCGTAGTAGTGGTTAAATAGGTAAGGCGATATTTCTAATTAAGGATTAGTATAAAGGTCCACGTAAGGATATTGCTAGGCCAGCCAAAAATCATAGTTGTACTAGAGCCTTCTGATCTTAGCCAAGTTAACTTAGCCGCGAATATTATATCGAGCGACAGGTACTATAAGAGGACAGGGCTACTGATTTTGCTAGCGATATATCTTTAAGAGTATCTATATATAGCGATGCTAATTCTAATCTGTCCGCATTTAATATAGGGCGAGAGCTTAGTCTAGGTAGAATATCCGTAGTTCTACCTGCGGATATTCTACTAGGGAAGCCAGTGTACCGCCCAAAGACTAAAGCCGAGAAAAGAGCAGCTCTCTCCCATTATATATATGCTCTTATAAATAAGGAAAAGGGCTGCTTACAAAAGATTATATTGGAGAACTATAAGGAACAGTCTCCATCCACTAGTAGCTAGGGTTATTGCTCTAACTATAATCCTACTTTACGGGCTTTTAAAGAGTTTGATATCTACAAGCTGTATATAGAGGGGATTGCAAGGAAGATATAACAAAAGGCCTTTACTATAAGCATAAAAAACTGGTTCTGTAACTAGATAGAGAAGAAATATTAGCACGCTGTTTAGAATCCGACCTTGAGCTATATTATATCTAATAAGCAAATTGCCGCCCTCTATAGCTGCGCCTAGTATATAACTAGCTATGAGGCGCTTAAGAAAAACCTACCTAATTAGAATTAGAATTAGCTTAGTAATAATTTAGATAAGTTTATTACCTTTATTTAAGCAAAGGTAGAAAAGGTAAATTAGGTAGAGAGCTAGCTATTAGCGTTAGCAAGCAAATTAAAAGATAGCGTAGAGCGGATGTTACCACAGTCTAGGGTAGCGGAGAGGCGTGTAGTATTAGCAGCTTAATGTCCGTAAATATAAGTAGCTTAGCTACCTTAATCGATATCCGCCGAAAATCTATATATAGGGTAGCCAACACTATTACCTTCTTAGCCTATATCTAGCAGGAACGCGCAGCTAGCTAGCTTAAACTCTAGCTAGCAGAATACCTCTAGGCCAAGTATACTAATACCCTATAACGGACATTAGTCCTGGCAACGTAACGGTTAGGTCCAGTTTTTAATATAGGGCGGATATCCAGGATCCTAAAGTTAGGCCAGGTATTAATAGCCCTAGGGTAATAATCAGCGTTAGTTGTTGTTAGGTATTAAGTATTAGCCTCTTAGATATTAGGGTCTATACTATAACAATAGATATTAACTCCCTATAGCTCCTGGATATCTAAGTCTATACTATAGTATTAGAAACCAGTCTCTAGGGCAGGCTAGGTATTATAGCTTATAAGGTAGCTCCGCACCTCAACCCTTAGAACAATCCGGATATTAGAGCTTATAGCGCAGTATTAGGTCTTAGCCCTTAGAGTAATCCGGATATTAAAGCTTATAGCACAGTATTAAATTTGAATCCTTAGGGCAGTCTAAGTATTAGAGCTTACAGTATAATACTAAGTCTTAACTTTTAGATAAGCCCGAGGTTTAATATTCGTAATATAGTACTGGATCTCTAATTACAAAAATTTCTAAAGTTTAAGATCTGTACCGTAGCACTAGTTCCTAGGTAGTAGGAAATATAGAAATTTAGAATTTGTAACGTAGTATTAGATCTCCGCTCCTAGAGAATCCTAAGGCTTAGAATTTAAGTTGTAATACTAAATCTCCGCTCCTAGGAAACTCTGAGGCTTGGGGTTTATAGGCTAATACTTAATCTCCGCCCTCTAAATTGGGCGTAGTTTAGAATTCGCGTGCTAATGCTTGATCCCCGCCTTCTAAATTAGGTGCGGCTTAGAATTTATAGTCTAATGTTTAATCTCCGCTCTCTAAATTGGGCGTAGCTTAGAACCTACGGCCTAGTGCTTAATCTCCGCCCTTGGCTTTGGATATGACGCAGCTTTAGTAGGTTAGTATTTAATATTCCTTAGCATTTTACTTGTTTATTAACTTAACTAAGACTAGTATAGAGCTCTAATTAATATCTGGGTGTTAAGTGTTAATCTCTATATGCGTATTAAATAGTCCATTAGCTTCTTATCTAGAGAGATACTAGGGTTTGTACTAAAAGCTCCTAAAACCCGTAGAACCTATATTATATTAGCTATTTAGTTTAAGTGTCTTATAATCCTCTTAACTAGATATTATCCGTTCTTTTTAGGCTACTATACCTTAAGCCTTTTAGCCAATATTAGATCCACCTCGCAGCAAGAGAAAACAAAAGGACGTGTCTATGTACTTTAAAAGTAAGAAATCCGCTTACTAAGTAAACCTAATATCCACTTATAACCCTTCTCCAGTACCTTAATTAAGCGGTAATTCTATATTAATGTCACTTCGTAAGTTAACTAGACGGCGCCCACTTACTTTAATTAATAGTAACTTAATTATAAAGGATTTGCGCGTTACAAATAAGCGTATAAGAGGTAGTTAATATTTACTAAGGTAAGTCACTATAATAGTAATTATTTATTAGTAAGCTAATTCGATAAAATCTATAGCGTGGATATTTACCTTAATTAACCTCCGCACTTCTACCTTATAATATCGCACCGCAAACTTTATTATTGTTGTTTTATCTACTATCCATTAGCATACTACTATCTATAATGCCTTTTTTTATACCTCTAAATACGTCTAACAGCTATTTAGTTAAGGAACTTAATACGCGCGATATTAATAATAAAATAATTAAGGACGCTTTTAAGGACGCTCTTTCTTTTACTAATCCTTTAGAATCTTTGCCTAGAGAGTAAGCTTTCTAATACTAAATTATGCCTGCAGCTAATATAGTTTTAGGAAATATATACTAAAGCACTCTTTGTTGGATCTAGTAGAGCACCATAATAAGGTTATTGCGAAATCCGCTAGAAATCTGCTTACCTTTTCACTACCTACCTCTTTGCCGCCTACTTCTTTACCGCTTGCCTCTTCGCCGCCTACCTTTAAGCCGCTTATTTCTTTATCGCCTACTACTTTTAAGGAGTTTAATCCTCGTCGTGCTTCTACTTCTCTTAAGAGGCAGGCTAATAGAATTGCTACGCAAATTTTTTAGTATAAGATAGCCTTTAAATCATATATATTAGCTATACTCTTTTAGTGTCTTATCTACTAATTTACCTCTTATAGTAACCTAACAGAAATATTAGAGATTTTAGATAATAATAAAGAGAATAATCTTAATAACGCTAACTCTTCTAAAAGCCCTTCTCTATCCTCTTATAATCTCCGCAGCCCTCACAAGCTCCGCAGCACATAGATAGCCCAAGCTATAATATCGGATATTAATATAAACAAGCGCCTTCCTATTCAAGTGCCGTTAGCAAATAAATGGTACACCCTAAAGGCTGGTGCTTGGGAGAATATAAAGGAAACTCGCTAGTGGATATATACCCACGTCTAGAATATTGAGGGTAGCTCTGGTATGCTGCGCGATCTATTATACGCTCTATATGTTAAGCAAGACTATAAATGTTACGTCTATAAGCAGAACTCTGCGCTATATTTTAGAGGTGCGTGCTTAAGATATCGCTTAAGTGGTAGGTTATGCGAAAAGGTATATGCTAATAGTATACTATTATTCTATCAGCTAACACGCATATAGGATAGTTTACTAAGACTAGAGCCGGTTACACCTTAGCGTAAAAAATATATGCAATTAGCTTCTACCAGTATTCCAGCTAGAACGCCTACTAAGAAGGTATAATATCCGCATTTTAATAATACGGATATTGCTGATATCTATATAGCTTTATATCTGTACTATCCCCCCTCTGGAGACCTCCCCTTCCCCTAAGACTCTTACTCGTAGTAATATACGCAGCCATAGGGGCACCTGTTCTACTGCTGCTCCTCCTACTCTTTTACTAATTCCTAGTACGCCTAGTGCTGCTTCTAGTACTACTACCGCTCCTGCTAGCACGGAGAATGTCGGGGTGTATTTAGCAATTGCTATTTCCGCACACGTTAATATAGTTTATGTCGGGAATTAGGCAAGCGGTCGTCACGTGACGCCGCGGCACTAGCGTGGCGAGGAGTCTTAAGCTCCTCGCCCTTCCTCATTCTAATAAAGAAGCTTTTAACCAACATCACTGTAACCTACTCGAGTAGTCGTTATTGGTGAGTCACCCTATGTGACCAACACTAATCAGTGGTTGAATACACAGTCAACCACAGAGCAGCTAGGTTTTCAAACAGAAGAGACAGTCTCGTGCAGGGGTGCCATATGCGCTTATATGGAATGGATCCCGGCGATACTGTGCTACCTTAGACTTGCAGAAAACTAGTAACAGAAGTGTCACTAAGTACTAGGAGATACCAAGTTGCGTCTATTACGCAGAACAACCACATTTACGAAGATTTGGTTAAGTACTTTAGGTCAGAAGTGTTACTGAACCTAGGGTCCCAAGTCAACGTCTAAAACACGTTAAATAATATCTTAAATTGCCTACCTCTTGACAGCAAACCTACGAGATTCTATAAAACCGAAAACCCTACCTACCTTTGACCTATTATGGCGTTAACCTACCCAAAGAAGTATGAGGAAGACATTAACCTAAAGACATAGAATAAAGATATTGACCCTATAAACGCCAAGCAAAAGGACCTAAACGGATTCTTATTATACCACATGGTACACTACATAGACAGCAAATACAACAACACTATGCTATGGTATTGCATAAAGGAGGACTTTGTTAGATGGACAAAGAAAACATAGGCTTTTATAAACAAGCTTATTATATAAGACTTCCATAACTTCCTTTAGGAGAATGGAGTATTTGTCCCTATGGATGGAAGCGCTATTAGAGACAATATTTAGGAGCAAGTTATTAATATAAAAGAAGAGCACAAATGGACTCTATAAGAGATTGAGCACCAACTACGCACTATAAAGAAGCTTAACTTATAATGGAATCCGAATAATACACCAATAGAAACACGTTTAAATTCTATTACTCCAGGCATGAGTTCTTATATTCCGTATCCATTACTTCTATTATCTTCAGCTCCCTAGGATCCACCAATTTAACCTATAACTTTAACTACTAAACAAGAGCAAGCGCAAGATCCCCTTGCTTTGCAATTTAATAACCTTCAAACTCTATCACAGCAAGATTAGGTACCACGCCGTGTTCCATTAAGATCTATATCTCTACTATAGCCTACAAAGCAATCCTCACCTTAATCTCTAATGTAATTTTAATGTGGCCTAATACCGCTCAGAGGCACCTTAAAAATGCTTATAGAGCTTACAAAGCTCTATTCAAACTAGGAAAAGAGGTTTAGCAGGGAACTATATAATATCCTTAATTTAAAGCTGCGCATCTTCTATAACTGTTACTAGAAGGTTGGACTGGAACCTAATCAATATTATAACACCTATTCCATTATGCTTAAGGGCCGCGCTAGTACCTTCTATTATAATTATTTGGCAGGAAAAGAATATGATTTTAACCGAATAATATATAAGATAAGATGCCACTTTAAAACAGAGGAGAATAAGCAGCAGTATATATTAGAGTAGAGAGAGACTATCTTCCTAAGGATTATTATAACAAACCTAGATGTCTTTTAACTTAATTGTCTCCAAAAGCTCTTTAATTAACTTTAGATAATTTAGCATGGTTTATCTAAATTATATTAAGAGGACTTCAGCCTACGCGATTAAATTATTAGCGCATACTAAGGTGTTAAAGAATGCAACCTTGCTCTCTTTAATCCTGTAAATACTTATAAAGGAGTATATGCTCAATTAAGATCCTCTATTAGCACTGCTCTGCGCTCTTAAGAAGTATAGTAATTTAATACCCAACCCTAACCTACTCTAATCGACCCAGCTAACTAACACAATCACAACTGGACCAACTAAATATATAGTAGCCGCAGTAGGGGATACGGCAAAGGGTACAATTAATATTAACTATAAGGCAATCATAGAGGTTTATTTCGGAGTAATTATTAGAAGAAGTGCTACGTTTATAAAAAGCCAAATTGCTAGTTAACTAGGCACCCCCTTAATAGACGAAAGGAGGCATATAATAAGTTTCGCCAGAGCGCATAAAACGTCGGAAACTAAGAGGTTATTATAGCCTACTTCCAAAGCTTCCTGGTTTAATATAAAGGCGAAGAAAATCTTAAGGGTAAGGTTAACAAGGCCAAACAGCTCCTTATAGATATGGAAATTAAAGACTACTCTCCCAACTAATACTTTACTAAGTATAGTAAGGTAAATAGCACACAAACCGTTGCTGTCCTTAATAACCAATCTACGCTTTATTCTGTTACAAAGTCAGATATCTTTAATAAGCCAAAGGAAAGTTCCGCGTTCTCCTTTAATAATAGATACTTAGCAAACGTCTTCTATGGTATTATACTAGATACTAGAGCCGCGGGAGTATCTATAGTAAGAGAGCCTTAAGTTTAAGCTCTTTAGCAGCTTAATAGCTCTATTTAGATTAACTAATTAACGGTAGGCTAATATACAATCCGCTTTAGCAAGGGTACTATAATCTCTCTTGGTATAATTAAGGTCTAAACCCTGTTAGGATATATTACTTTCTATATTATTCTCGCAAACACCCCGTTTCTATTCTGTATCTAAGATATAGATAAGTTAGGCGTTAAGCTAGATAACCTTGAGAATATGCTTATTTAGGGAGATAATTAGGTGCCCGTTATACATAAGTAGGGTCACCCTTAGTTGCTCCTTTAATAGCCAGAAAGGAGCGTTGCTTAGAGCCATTTAACTAAGTCGGAGTTATGTTAACTATACTATTACTTTAGTTACCTATCAGTTTATGGATTGCTTAGGGTTCTTTAGTAAGCAGGTTATAAAGTCAAGGCTAAGATAATTAAGCATCTTATAAAGTACTGCTATTACTGCTAAATGAACCAGAAGTCCCCTAGCCGATTTAAGTTCACCCTTAAAGATAACTACAACTTTAACTTCTGTATTATTATTAACATTATATATCTTAGCGGCAAGCTAGTACTCTAAGTTATTAACCTTTTAACCTTCTTTTAAGCCGCACGTTTTCTAAAGGATATATTAGCTAGGAACGCATAGGATACTCTTTAATTATGCTAGATTAATATCTACCTAGGACCCCCTAATTAAGTTATTTATAATATAGGAAGGAACTTCTTATCTACAGAGTTTTAGTAACAGGTAAAGGCAATAAAAATTAAGGTTAAGGAAGTCCCTATTAAGGCACACAATAGTGTTAGAAAAGTAGAACGATATTATACGCCATTATAATAAGTATATAAGATTATTTCTTCGGAACTAGAGGGCGCTAGCAAAGAGCTTATCTTATAGATGGCTATTAAGGCTGTTAATAATTCCGCTAGCCCAGATAGGCTTATACCTATATTACTAGTCTTTAGCGCCTACCCTTAAATAACTAACAATTCTCTACCATCCCTATCCATTATATAATAAGTGGAGGCTATTCGCAAAGCAATAAAAGAGGTGTAACGTCTCTACGCCACGCGCCAGGTCAACAACGCACTAGGAATAAGAAATGGCCTAAATACCTTAACTATGCTTAATCTGCCACTCTAATCTAAGGTACGCATATGGCGTAAAAAGGGAGGATAGTTAGGCCTATATAAACTCATTATAATTAATAGTTAGACTTGTACTCTTTAGATGCCCTATAGACCCACTTAATTCTAATTAACCGTTGTTAAGCCCTACTATAGAAACAATAGTTCTAAGCCTTTATAGGATACCCTAGAGGATACCCTAAAGGAGAACTATAATTAACGTACTCTAGAAGACAACTACAATCCTAATACAATTATAGCAGATATGCCGCAACTATAACGCAGTAAAGGTTGCCTAAAGGGATTATAAAATCGCCAACACCTTATTAATTTTAAAGAGCAATTCGTTACCACTATTAAGAGTAGAGATAAGTTATTAATGGCCTTTATAACAGCTAAAGAGAAGGCTGACTTTAAGCTCGCAAAATAGCTTTAAAAGGAAGGCCGTATTATAACTCTAAAAGCTCCTTTCTAAGTATCTAATAAGTAGGAGATCGACAGTCTTATTACAAGAGGAGTCTTTAAATTTAAGAAGTATAACCCTACTAAGTTTAATGGAGTTCGCATCTTTAAGTTAAGAATAGTTAATAAGATTAAGGGTAAAGCTACTAATACCCTATTTAAGAAGTCAAGACTGGTTATTTAAGGTTATAATAATAACGGTAAGGAAGTAATTCTTACGCAATCCCCTATAATTTAACAAGCTAGTTAGCGAGTTATTATTACGCTAGCTCCCTTCTTAATAAAGAATAGAATGGTGGTTTATTTGCGAGATATTACTTAGGCCTATACTTAATCAGAGATGTACCTTTAGCGCTTAATACTGGCATACCTTCCAGAGCAAATTCGCTATTAATATCCCGAAGATACAATTATGGTTATACTTAAGCCATTATATGGAATTGCAGAGGCAGGAACTTATTAGTGGGCTACTTATAGCAAGCACTACAAAGAGAAGCTCTTAATAACTACTTCTATATTTAATCCCTGCTTCCTTATTATAACTATGGGAACTCTATTTGGAATCATCGGCATGTAAACCAATAATATAATTATCTTAGGAGACAACCAATTCTTAGCTCTTAAAGAAGATAAGCTAGTAAAGGCAAATTTTATAGCAAAGCTAAAGGAAAAGCTTAATTTAACTATACCATTACTCTTTAATAGATGCATCCTCTCCCTAAATAAGGATTCCATTGCTTTACGCCAGAAGGGCCAAGGCAAGAAGATTAACATTATTAATATTAATTCTCTAAAGTAAGGATACGTAGAGCAACGCGCTTGCGGAGCTTATATTGCTTCTATCTATCAACCTAAGACTTTATTTAATCTCTCTGTTGCCGCCTAACACCAGGAACTAACTAAGGATAACATTCTTGCCCTAAATAAGCGTCTTTACTGGCAAATAAATTATTTTAATTGGGGACTACTTTATGTGCCTATTAACCTTCCTACTACTAAGCTCTTTGTATTTGTTAATAGATCGTTTATAAATAACAAAGATTTTAGCTCCTAACTAGGATATAAGATTATTATCGCAAACAAATCTACTAGAGAGAATGACTTTACAATCTACAGCAACCTTATCTATTAGAGCTTAACTAAGAGCAAGTATGTTACTTAAAGCGTTCTAGCATCAGAGATATATAGAATGGTTGGCGGAGTTAATATAGTAATTACAATTGGAACTACCCTTAAGATAATTATAGATCGGCTCAAACTCCCTACTATTCCTATAATTGTGTGCACCGACTTATACTCCCTCTATAAGTGTTTAGTTAAGCTTAATACCATAAAGGAGAAGCGTCTTATAATTAATATTATAGCACTTCGGCAATCCTATAAGCGTTAAAAACTCTTTAAGATCTGGTAGATTAATAGCCAAGACAACCCAGCAGATATAATAATAAAGGCAAACCCAAACAAGGCACTAGAGACATTTATTAACACAAATACTCTACGTATACGAGTTAAAGGTTGGGTTAAAAGGGAGTAAGAGATATAGCAATTCAAGAGTAGCCAATTAGGATTTTCCATGCCCAGCATAGAAAAATCACTATTAGCTCGCTTATAACTAGCGCCTTGGCGGCCCTGATATAATATCCACCTATAACTCCAAGTAAGAAAGCACCACGTGCTAAAAGGCAAATTTTAGGACAGCAAGACTTATATTACAATAGCAATAGTAAGTAAGGAGGATTAATATTTATTACGTTAGTCAAGCAGTATTTGTATATAGATGGCAACCATAAAAGAAGAGTTGCCAGTGTCAGGAATTAGGCAAGCGGTCATTACGTAACGCCGCGGCACTAGCGTGGCGAGGAGTCTTAAGCTCCTCGCCCTTCCTCATTCCAATAAAGAAGCTTTTAACCAACATCACTGTAACCTACTCAAGTAGTCGTTATTGGTGAGTTACCCTGTGTGACCAACAGTTTATAAATAGGTAACTAAGATAGCGAAAGATGTTTAGGCTATAGATTACTAGTTAAGTGAGCTTAAAGATTCTCTAAGTGAGATAAAAAATAGGCTTGCGTTTATAAGGCGTAGTATTATAGCACTTATACACAACGCCGGGTTGCTAGATATAGAATTTAAGTAGATACCAGTTAGCTGTTGCTACGGGTTAGCTATTACTGTAGGTTAACTATTATTATAGGTCTAAAGTAATAAAATAGTAGCTCTTACCTCTCTACTACTATATATATAGGAATCAAGTCTCTACCTTATATTTAATAGATATAATTAATATTATAATATCTATATAAGCTAAGATAAAGATATTTATATATCCGCACCGTTGATAATTACTAAGGTAAGTTACTATAGTAGTAATTATTTATTAGTAAGCTAATTTAATAAAATAGGTAGCGTAGATATTTACCTTTAATTAACCTCCACACCTCTTCTTTCTCTACTAACCTTCTACCTTATAGTACCGCACCGTAAACTTTATCATTGTTGTTTTATCCACTATCCCTTAGTATTCTTCTATCTATAATACCTTTATTTACACCTATAAACAATGTTAATGCGAATAACAGTAGCCAGGCAGTTAAGGAGCTTGATATATATAAAATAAACAAGGATGCTGTTAAGCACGCTATAGCTACTCCCACTAAGCCTTTAGGCTCTATTTCTAAAGAGTAAGCTTTCTAATACTAAATTATACCTATAGCTAATGTAATTATAGAAAATATGTACTAAAGCGCTCTTTGTAGGATTTAGTAAATAACAAAAATATAGATAAAGCAAAATCCGCTGAAAATCTGTGCACCTTTTCGCTGCCTACCTTTCCTTTGCCTGTATCTTTGCCATAGACTACTTTGCCGTCCGCTTCTTCGCTATCTGCCTCTCTGCTGCCGCCACCTAATGCTTCTGAAAGGAGGCTTGATAAGGCTTAGTTATCTTCTTTTCTTAAAAAGTAGGCTAAAAAGGCTACTGATACAAATCTAAAGGCTAAGATAGCCATTAAATTGTATATATTAGTTATACTATTTTAATGTCTTATCTACTAATTTACCTCTTATAGTAACCTAAATATTTATAAGGTTTCTTTAGATAGCGAATCTTTAAATAGCGGCAAAGATAAAGATCTTAATAATACTAACTCTTATAATCTTCGCAGCCCTTATAATCTCCATAGCCCTCGCAATCTCCGTAGCCCTTACAATCTCCGCAGTACCACAAATATAAACAAGCGCCTTCCTATCCAAGTACTGTTAGCGAATAAATAGTACACTCTAAAAGCTAGTATTTAGGAGAATATAAAGGAAAGTTGCTAGCGGATATTAACACATGTCTAGAATATTAAGGGTCGCTTTAGTAAGCTGCGCAACCCACTATGTGCTCTATATAAGAAGCATAGCCACGAATATTACGTTTATAAGAAGGACTCTAGGCCTTATTTTAGGGGTGCGTGCTTAAGATATTGTGTAGGTAATAGGTTATATAGAAAGGTATATACTAATAGTATACTATTATTCTGTCAGCTAATACGCGTATAGAAAAGCTTACTAAATCCAGAGCCGGTTATACCTTAGGGCAAAAAACATGCGAAGTTAGCTTTTGCTAATAGTTTAGCTAAAACGCCTATTAAGAAGGTATAATATCCGCGTATTAATAATACAGATATTGCTAATATCTATATAGCTTTATTCTCGCACTATTCCTACCCGCGCTACTACGCCTCCCCCCCTATTAAGACTCCCACTTATAGTAGTACGCGCGGCTATAGAGGCACCCGCTCTGCTACTACTCCTTTAACTCTTTTGCCAATTGCTAGCATGCTAGGTGCTGCTGCTGCTTCCACTGGCACTAGGTCTATTAGGGTGTATTTAACAATCACTATTTCTGCGCGCGTTAATATAGTTTGTAAATAGGTGACTAATATAGCAAAAGATATTTAAGCTATAGATCGCCGGTTTAATAAGTTTAAAGATTCTCTAAGTAAGATAAAGGATAAGCTTGCGTTCCTAAGGTGTGGTGTTATTATACTTATACGCAATACTGGGCTACCAGATATTGAATATGGGTAAATATAAGTTAGCTGTTGCTATAGGTTAGCTATTATTACTAGTTTATAATAATAAAATAGTAGCTCTTACCTTTTTACTACTATATATATAGGAATTAAGTCTCTGCCTTATATTTAATAGATATACTTAATTAATATTATAATATCCGCACAAGCTAAGATAAAGATATTTATATATCCACACTACAAAACAGCTTACTACTATGTTATATACTACGCACCAAGAAGATCATACGCTGGCTAGAGTTAATATTAATAAAAAGAACTCAATTAATATATTAAGACAGAAACGTACTATAAGCCTAAGCATTTAAAAGTCCTCTAGTATATTATCTATAGCCTCATTAAATCCGTCCTTATAAGGGTTATACAGTAAACCGCTAATATAAGACATCTGTATATTAAAATTAGTAATACCGCCCTATAAGAGCCGCTCTAATCTAAGTTAAAGAATAGCAGGTGCTTTAAATCTAATATCCTGTACACGCTAACGCACAATTAAATCCTTAGTAATTATATCCACAAGGGACTGGATATTAACCATAGGAGACTTAATTATATAATTAGATATTATCTACTTACTAAACGCATCCTTAAACTCAGCATGAAGAGGTCCGGTATAGCTTATAGTAAGAACACTCTACCTAAATAGAGAGTCTACTCCAAAGGTCGAGTTTCTATATAATTAGAGTAACTCCTTTAGCTAAAGATTTAGTAGTTTATTAAGTCGATTAGCTTTAAAAAAGCTATTTAGCTCTCTGCGATTATTAATTAGCCCGTTTATAAGTATAGCCCACTAAAGTACTAGATTACACGCCTCTGTTATAATTAACCTCCAGAAGTATATTATTTTAGATATATAGTTATTACTCCTCAATCCAGCAAAGTAAAGGCAAAGGTAGGCAATTGTACGCTTTAGAAGGCCGATATCCGCATGCTTAATAGCGTATTTTAACACTTTATATGTTTTAACCACCTATAGATACCAAATATAATTAAAGAACTCTATATTAACAATCTAAGCAGGCTAGCTTATAGTAGCGGAGCTGGGTTCTATAAGCAATTAATTTATAATCCAAAAACCTCTACGGGCGGAGGTCTATAGAGGAACTAATTTATTAGCCTCGCGGCTAACTTTAAAGCTAAAACCCGCTGCGCGGATATCCTTAATATGCTATAGAAACTGCTTGGGCGTTAAGGATCTAATATATCTTTTAACTATACCTTCTTTATAGATGTTAAGCCTATCGCGGATATGTGTTAAGAAGAGCGCAATAATGCGGGTATTAAAACTATACAGTACCAGCTCCTTAAGATAGTGAAAGAAAGGGTGCTCTATAGGAATATTTCGTCGCCTAAGGTAATTTATATAAGTGTAGAGCGTAGAGTACTGCTATGCATATTACTTACCACCAAAGAAAGTCCTTATAATTGTATATAGGAAGTTTAACTAGAGGTGCCAAAGACCTAGAACAGGTAGTACCCAACAGTAGCTATTATATAAGAGCGTAGCCTCCGCCCGCTCCCGTTTATAGGCGTAGATAAGCTTTGCGGTTTTCTAATTACTATATACCAGATATAATTGGTTCTGGAAATAATTGTTATAATTAAGCTATAGTTGCTCCAGGAAGATCATCTTAAGTACGCGGTAGTTGCCATTTATAGAAGCCTTACTTTCTATAATAGGGCCTAGGTTTATATAGGTTGTCTTTATAGATAGCAGAATATCAATTTTAGGCATACGCGGATATTTAAGTTTGGTGTTAGATTTAAAAATACCATTTATAGCAGCCAGATACGTGCTTTGGAGAGCATCTGTAATTATAAAAATAGATATCCAATTTTAAACGCTATTATATGTATTACCTAGCGCCTTAGCAATATTCTTAATCTAAAGCTGCACTTGGTCATGCAGTATACTTTAAAGAAGGCCACTAGGGGGAATATAAGATCCGCGGATAAGCTTTCTAGTAGTATAGGAATAGAAAATACTAGTGTCTCTAATTAACTAATATCGCGTTCGCTTAAGGTAGTTAAAATTATTATATATAACATAGATATTATTAAGAGTGGATATTAATTAGAGGTGAGTCTTTAACAACGTTAGTACCAGTATATTCGCCACTAGTATTATGACCTTCCTTAGAGCGTTCGGCTAATTCCATCTTTTAGTAGTTAAGCGCTATATATCCGTTAATAAGCCCTAGTCTATAAAGCAGTAATAGAACCTAATGCTTTACACCTATACCTTAAAGATAAAGACTAAGAAGCTAAGTAAAATAGTTAGTGGAGCTTTGAGCGCGGCCTAATAAAAGGATAGATATAAGAAGAATAACCCGCCCTAGGTATAGATTTCGCGATTTATCGGTTCTTAATTGTACTAATAATCCTTCTATTAGTTAGTGGAGTAGAGGGGTATATTAGCTAATTGCCTTATAGCCCTATAAGAGTTAAACGTCTTTAAACTCTAGATCTAACTTCTATGGGCTAAAGATAACCGTCTTCTGCTAAAGATTATAAAGCTCTTTATAGAGGATATTTATAACCGTATTAATTAGTTCTAAATGGATATCCATAATCTTTATAATCGCATTACGGATTTCTTTGTCCCCTAGAAGGGTAGTAATAAGCCCCTTTACCTTCTTCTTTTTTTCCTTCTTCTTTTTTTGCGCCTTGTTATTTCTTATGCCTTATCTTTTATTAATACCAAGCTATAGCTACGCTAAAGAAAGGTTACTAAAGGACCATCACCACTCTTATAAATACTCTAGAATAATTCCAACCTTCTCTTCCTTTAATATCCGCTTAGCGGATGCCCCAGTTAGTGTTTGGATAGGCGTCCGCTGGTTAACTAATATTGTATTTATAGTGGGAATGGGCGATTTAATTATTAACATATTACCCATTTGGCGGCGCTTTCTGCTTAACATCACGGGGGCTAATAAGGTAGATATATTTATTAATTATAGAGCTGCTTCCGCGGATCAATTTAACGGTATTTCTGAGATAATAGCTGCTGTGGGGGTGTAGATTAATTTCGTTAAAAAAGGTAACTGCTCTATATATAAACAAAGTCGGATCGCTTAAGAAACGCTAGAAAAGTCTCTTAGACCATAGAATCAACTTTTTGATAAAAAAGGTTAGCGATATCCGCTTGCGGATATACGTATGTCCGCTAATTAATTCTATGGTCTGAGCTTGCTAAGGTAAGGCGAATCTATATAGGGGCAATCGGGGCGGACAAACTAGCTGCCGAACGACATTAAATAAGGAAGGAAATAAACAAACAAAGAAAGGAATCCCATGACGCCAGCTACGCGCACGGCGTAGTGCATGTAACGGGCAGTCCCGTGACACTATAGAACTTGATAGGAGATAAGCCAGCTGCGCTAAGACCGAGCTTATGCTAAGCAATGCATATATCTTGTCGTGGCGGTTAGTAGCCTTGTATATATTTTATTCCCGCTTATACTTACTCCATAATACTAATTAATTTATACTTACCGCGATATAATATATATAGTAGTTATCTATTACTATAACTAATAAGGGCCCTAGAAAAGGTATATATTAAGGAAAAACCACTTATATAAGCTACTATAAAAATATATTACTAGTAACTAAGTCTTAAATAATAAGCATGCTATTAAGGTAGCTCGTAATAGTAAGCACTAGTAGTATACTGTAGCGGGTACTACGCCTAAGTAGCTATACGTTAATTACTAATAGGCCATTTAGTATAAAGCTATACTTCTTTAATAAAGTCCTTTCGTTTACGGCACTGTATATACTAGCTAATCCTTAATAAAAGGTATTAAATTAATATAGAACTATAAACGCCTTCCTTTGTCGCACTAACTAGTAATTTATTAAGTAATCTTTTAAATAAACCCCCTACGCTTAATTATATAATAGATAGTTAATTCTAATATCTATATATTATAATTCATAAAGATCTAGTATTGTATTTTATTAAGATAGTAAGTAGGCGCCCGTGTAAGTAACTCTACGACGTCGTTCTCTATAGTAGGTATAATTAAGGCCTACTAAATAGCTAAAGCTCTATATATAGAATTAGATAAGCAGCTTTATACTCTTTTAGATCCTTAATAAACGAGTAAATAGTATATTAAGTAACTTCCGGGTACCTTATAATGGTAGTCTTAGTAGATATAAGATCGAAGTAGTCGCTTTTAATACTAATGATAATAGAGGTAGAAGCCTGCGGTAGTATAGTAAAAGCGGCAAGGAACGGCAAAAATAGACCTATAACATCATGTAATTAATAAATATATACTTTTTAGGCAATGCTTAGGCTTACTAAAGGCTTCGTGATGGGTCTATATAAGGTAATCGTCAAATTGGTTAAATTCGACTTCTTTTTTGTAGGCGTCAAGCCCTTGATTTTTCTAAACGCTTTTGCAAGCGAGAATAAGAGAAGGATTGCCTTTTCGGGGCTTTCTATTAGTAAAAGTCTAATAAGTCCTTTTTTCTCGTAGTTTTTTCTACTTCTGATAGAGGAGAGAATAACTACTATAGTTGTAAGGCTATTGCCCAGGTGTACGGCAGGGAGCAGGCAAGCCGAGCATAAGTCACAAGGAGAGTCGATGGAAGAGGACGATATGGTAAAGAGTAGGTATGGCAATACCTCGTACGGAGACGAACAGATGAGGAGGGAAAGGGCTGCAGGCCCGAGGAGCTTATAAGGAGGTGCCAAGGGCTAGCCGAAGGCTAGCCTTGGCAGCTCCTGAGGGCGTGCACCCAAGTAAGGGTCCAAAGGATCCCTTACAATAGTCTTTTAAGCTAGTTTTTTTACTACTTTTTAGTTTAATTTCTCTAAAAACTATCTAGTGAGATTAGTACGGAAAAAAGAGATATAAGGATAGTGAAAACCAGGAAGGCTTTTTACTTAGTTTTATACCTCGATACTTGAGGAAGATCTTGAAAGTTACTGGAAGCTGCACAGAGATAGTAAGGTATTAGAACGTGCTTGAAATAAAGGCTTCAACATGGTATCGATATACTTTTTACGATATTTTCAGTGTTTCTTCCGTGAAATCCAATTCTTACCGAAATTATGCTACGAAACTATATTAGAATAATGAAACAGTTAAGAACACTCAAAAACGTAGGGCTATCCAGACTCTCCTCTGCTGCACCCTTTCATTCTCTCCAGCCTATTTCGTTAAATGCGCCCGTATCGCTAGTCCCTTCTCCAAGTCCCACGCACCCACCTTCAGAGTAGTGAGGTTCCACGGAAGGCCGGGCTTGCGAGGTCTGAGTCTCCCACGGGCTTCAGCTAAAAGCGCAGTGGCGACGCACTCTCATAAATCTTTCCGGGCCTTGCGGCTCCCACGCTCGGTCGCGGAAATTCTTCTTCGAGCCACTCCACCGCATTTCGACGGTCTTTGATGAATCGATCTCGGGCGTCTCGTGGCACGCAGTATCTACCTAGTGCCTCCTGGAAGCTCTTGGCCCTTTCTAGCGGCGATTCTGGCTCGCTGCAGGCGGCCTTCGCGGTTTTGCATCTGAAATAAAGATAGTAGAGTTAGCTTTAGGAGTTCTACTAGAAGGAGCTGAGGGATCTACGCACTCGGTGTGTCAGCTCAACAATATCCGTAATCTCGTTATCCTGTTTGTCCCATTCCTCAATGAGCTCTGCTCGACGACAGGCCTTACAGTTGGTTTTGAGGAAAATGTTGATACTTGATGTGCGGGACCAGCACCAAGGCATGTTGCTGAAATGCGGGTGCCGAATCGTGCCACGACAGGTCGACAGACGAATTTGGTGGTAGTGGTCGCAGGCGAAGGCGTAGGAGCGATATTGACACGTTTGAAGATGAAGGCGAGAAAGCTTTGTAAGGGAGATTAAATGATGAATGGAAGCTCAAGGGCTCTCAGATGATGTCTTCTGCGCAGCTTAAGGTGATGAATCAAAGGAGCGGTGTTTGAAGGGAGATGAAGACTGGCTGCGGAATATAAGAAATTCACAAAATTTGCTTGGTGAAGGGTGCGAGACCGTGTTTAGGCGATTCAAGCTTAAATGAATGGAATAGAGGAAATAGTATAGTCTACCAATAAACCCCTGCTCCGTAGCCCGTGCTTGCCTTAACCCCTTCGTGGTACCTTTTTCGATAGCGGTTTAGCGTACCCGAGCTGATCGTGAATAGGATGATATCTTGTAGCCGTTAGTTCTGGTCTGCTGCAAGGGCGAACCGTTGCACTGCAAAATTCTGACACCGGAATCTCTTAGACGCTGGCCCCATGGCGGACATCAGAATGACTTGCTCCTCTTTACGCTCGTGTCTTTCCAAAGCCTCTACCAACTACTGATACGTCCATAAATTGTCGTATACATTGCACCCTCACCACCGTTCGCCTACTAGGGGAGGTTACCGCCTTGGAATCCTTCCAATCAGCGACACATAACCCGGAGAGCCACCGTAGGGAATCCGTTCGTATCGTTGAGTCTTGAAGGAAAGCACGGCTATTATCGGGCAATCCGCGGACTAGCCGGTGGATAAATAGTACTTAGGTGTAATAAGACATATCAAACACCCACCAAAATCGTGTGTTGATTAGAAGCCTTCCAATGTTTCAGAAGACCGGAACCTCAGGAGTCTATGGCAATTCGCCAAGCAACCGAAAGCTCACCATCTAGCAGCCTAATCGGAAAACTGCCGTGGAGTTTTATGGGGTTATCGTCCGGCAGCTATCCTAGGCTAGCTTGTACACTAGAACCGGGCCCAACATTACCTATGAACACAACTAGAACCGCCGCATACCTAAAATTTCATGAGCGTAATATTCAATATAAGGATAGGGATTAAATCTTGATTACTCACGCTGCGGTTGCGGCATATATATCAACTTTCCTGGCGTTTGTTAACAAGCCAATGCTACCGGCAAATAGAGTCGTAAATCCTGCAAGCAATCCCATTCTAACAGCTGGGTTGACCACAAAGTACAAGCTCGTTATGGCTCCTACGAGCAGCAGTGCAGCAAGCAATACGCTCATGAAAGATACTATGTGCCGAATGGCGGTGTCAGGGTAGTAATGCATGCCTTCCCAACTTGAAGGATGGTCCTTGCCAGCCCTCCTATCCCTCAAGAGATAGCCTAGGTGATTTTGCAAGAACATGGATAATCTGTCTTGATCCGGTTGGGTCCTCAAAGCTACAATGTCGTATTTGGCTTTGCCGTTGAAGAGATTCCTACCATGACCTACAAGAGGCCGGTTCTGCTCAAACCAGCCCGTTATGGCACTGCGGACTCTTGCATTTGGATTCTCTAGGTTGAGAATAGTGCTTTGGCGGATAATAGCGTCCTCTTGAGCTTGTCAGCACCCCTCAGACATAGTTTCAGGCAAATCTCCGCCAAGAATCAACGCACGGTATTCTGCTAGACGCTCACGAATCTGCCGTATTAGGCGCATTCTTTCTGCTTCCCTCTCTTCTCCACTTTCCGCTTTCTCCACGAATGCTTCCCAGCATCGAGCCGACAGCTTCACCTCCATCCATTCCGACTCCTCCGCATTTGCGACTTCAAGGTCTGCGGCGTCCAACTCCTCGAGACGCGCTTCAAGATCAAGTATCTCGGCTTGTAGATATAGAAGATTTCGGGAGGCTAAAGAGTCGAAGCGGCGGTAGACTTGGAGGTCGGGATCGGAGGCGAGAAGGGCGCTCAGACTATGGAAGCCCTCAAGGTACTTCTTTAGTGTGCGAGGAGAGGATTGCTCGAGATCGACAGCCTGAGAGGGTTTAGGACTGAATGTAAAAGCTTTGGGCAAGCTCCTTCCAATCCGTGACTTGTACATTCTGCTCCGAAATGTAAGGTTCTAAGTCGAACGTAGGGATTGAAAAGTGATTCGCACAACTAACGTTTCTAGATTCTGGACATGTTAATAGTATGCTTCCGAATAGTGCCTGCAAAGTGTACGGGCAGATAATCAGGTCGATCATAAAGAGGAATCCGCCGTGCACGCAGCGGGAAGCTCCATTGGTAGAGCATAGTGGATGTTATGGGCGCCAGAAATGGTGGGTCATATCAAGGAGGATGTGTGGCTTAGGTGTTGGTCGATCGAAGCACCCGCCAATAGTGCCCGCTGGTGCCCCTGGGCTCGGCGTTTCGGCCCCGCTCGCATGCAGGTGCTCTGCCCCAAAGTAATCTACCTGAAGGCTTATTATCGCACAGCCCGCCTGCAGTGATCCTCCGAATGTCACTACTTCTGCACTCCGAACTCCCTCACTTCTGCCGCTGACCTGACCTCTACACAATATCATGTCGTGCCTATTCAGATCCTTCTTTAGACGACGAGGCAACGCGATCGGAAGTCGCGATGGAAGCTTTCGGGTCGACGAGGAGGATTTGAGACCCCGCCGTGTGCTTGTACGTACTTCTACGGAGAAAGCAACGGGAATACCCTCGCATCGTCGGAGCTTTACACCAAGTCGGGATACACTCGTTGATGAGAAAATTGCTCTGAACCGCTCTCCTGAAACGCCAACGGTAGCCTACGCGGACGAGACTCTTCTATATGCTGATGATGAAGAAGAGGTTATGACAAGCACCTATTTATCTGAAAAGCACCTGGAGGCCAGTGCAGATTATACGAATGACGAATGTGCCATCGTTGGAAGGCAGGAAGATACCATAGTACAGGGTGTTCGTTGGCATCGCCGGGGTGTTCTATTTAAACCAAAATCCAAACCGAGCAAAGGAGGTAAGCACAATGCCTCTATACCTTTATCCCAGAACTAGCAGATATACTAATTCCAAGTTGTTTTCGATAGTTCAAACAAAAGCACTAGAAGCCCAACATACAGGGGACGAATTGCAGCGTCGCAGGGATTTCGCCCGTTCAGTTAAAAACATGAATGAGAAAGACGCCCAGCGGGCCTGGGCAGCTGAGAAGGAACGACAAAGAAAATGGGATGATGAATATAAGAGGGCAAGACAACAACAGCGCAGTCAATGAACAGCTCGAATGTTTCTTCGCATATAGGCGTGATATTATGTCGGGCACTACATTCAGGATTTATTGGCACGTTTTGGCGTACATCTGGTTGTCTTCAGTAATTAGATGATACCATTCTGTTCTCTCTTTCAAACAAGAATTACGGAACTGATCAAGGGTTTAGTCACTGAGAATTCCTGCTCCTTTTACCTCTTGCATCCAATAATATTACATCACGCAGCAGAAAGAGAAACATTTGCGAAGCGTTTCTTGCATTTAGGATAACTTTCGTTGCTTGCTCTTTGCCTTGATAACTTCTGAATTATTATATTAAAGTCTTCTGAGGCCTTTTAATTCCGTGGATGAGTCAGTGGGTTATCAAGCGGAGAGAAAGTCTCTTGAACTGCACGAAGGTATATAGGGGTACGGGAAAGGTAATTCAAAGATGCATCCTGGTGTTTGAAAGAGGGTTGGCTCTGTTTAGACGGAACTGAGATCAATATAAATCATATTGGTTACTTCTTTACTAAGCGGTTATGGCGCTCTTAGATTCTATCCCTTGCACCGATAACTGCGTCCTTAGAGCCGTGGCCCGTGCGCACCAATCAATGAGGTGCATACACGGCCACACCTCTAAGGACGGAGTTATCGGTGCAAGGGATACAGCGGAAGTGAAAAACTCATGTTCCAGCAAAGTTTAGCATAGATCTTACTGTTTTACTAAGTGGTACTAACTTGCACAGCAGATTAAACACTTATTAGTCTGATGGAAGTAGCAATCAAGAGCTAGAGATGCGGAATAAAGATGATCACACATGTAGAAGGAGGATGGGGAAATGGGAGATTACTAGCAGCTGGGCAGGGTAAGTTCAGCACTACTATTTATAATGAAGTATTCATGAATGTCATAGATCTGCCTATGCCACTGCTACTATGTATACTCATTTAACCACCATAAAATAAGCCCCGTAAACTATCCTTAATAATCTCTCACAGTGCCCACTAAGTTATGATAGGTTGCCTAGCATCATACGGCAGCGTAAGACCGCCCCAAATTTCGACTAAATCAGAAAGGAAATACCTCAAGCCGATCTTGTAAATCAATGTAACGGGTGAGATTTTGGGAGCTTGCCTTATATTAGTAGCTTCTCCATCTAAAATTGGCAGGGGATGCTTGGGCATAGATCGCAATTTTGGGGAAACGCAGAGAGTGAGGATTCCTTTCAGTCCACTTTGCCGAACTGGCCTGTCAAATAACAGCAAATCTTTTCACCGCTTTAGCTATACAGTCGCTTCAGAAAAGGACGATCAAATGTCAGAAACCATAATCAAAAATAGAAATTTGCCGAATCCTCACCTGTTTAAACCCTTTTTCTGTACTCGCGCATGCCACCACCCATCCTCCATACTAATATATCGCCGTCGCCTATTTTTTTTAAAGCTATTTAAAGTCTATATTGTTTCCTATTCTAATTAGCGCTATAACGCACAAGAGGAGAGCCAAAGCACCTAAAAATACTGTAAAGAACACTTCTTGTCACGGAACCCCACCGCAGGGGCCTCCATAGGAGAGCCCCGTGCTCTCGCGTACACCTCGCGTACAGCTTACGTCAGCTACGCGTAGGTATGTCACCTCCTTACGCCCTCGACCCTTACGATCGATCGCGCAACGTCTTATAGACTCCTCAAATACATACATTCAGCTGCCACTATTCCGCGCCCCGTGACATTACGTTACGCCTTTTTTTTTTTACCACCGACACCTAGCCTACGACCAATTCTACGTCTACGATACTATAGGCGCTGCCAGAAGCAGCGTGTCTACAAGCAACCTTCGCACTATAATAGTAAGACAATATTCCTTACTAGCCACTATATTAAGCCTAAAGAGTAACCTAATACCCTAACCCAACCTACAACGCCAATTAATCCTAGGAGAATTTAATTTATTAACCCTAGCCTTAACCCCTAAGGGCAAGCCTAGCGGCTTAAAAGAGTTATAACTATAAGTACCCCTAAGTACTTAGTACTACCTTAAAGATAATAAAAGTCAACTAGCCTAGTAGAATAGGTACACCCCTATTAGTATAGGTGGTCACAGCGACAACCTTAATAAGATAGACACTAGTAATATCTTATCTTTTATTAATCACACAGCCACGGAAAAGTAACTAGAAGGGCAGCTACCCATTAAGATTAAAATATAAGACGCTAAGATATTTATATAAATGGTAGCATAAGAACCTAACAAATACTATTACCTTCTATAGAACTACTACCTAAAGCTTACATAAGCCAAATTATGTACTGCCTAAGACTATAATATTATCTAAGACTTATAAGCTAGTAAGGCACTTACTAATAACACACGCTAAGAGACTAAAGATAACCTCTATATATCTAAGCGCGACGTCTAATAACTAAAGAAAGCTAAGATTATACTTATTGCTTAGGTTACTAAAAAGGAGGGTATAATTAAATACCTACAGTCTCAGCTTAACAAGTATATCTATAACAACACTAAGCACCTCCCTACTATGTACTATACTACCTAAGTCTCTACGCCTCTGGTAACCTTACCTACTTAACACTTAGCTAAAAGTTAGCGTTAAGCAGCTTTACCTAATAGGAACAACTTCTATAATAGCGACTAAACTTAAGCCATAATTGCGGGGTCTAATATACAATACCCTAATCCCCCAGTCTTCTAGGGAGACCGTAAGGAATATAGCCACTAGAAGATATAAATCCGCAAAAAACTAACCTAGAGCGCCTACCTTTTTCCTAGGGAGGATGCTAAGATTGGTTATATTATTAGGCGTATAAAGGGTACCCTATTTAATAGACTCTTTGCCTAATGGGAGACTAATAGCCCCTGGAAGTAGTAGTCCCACTAAAAGGTCCTTAACGATCTTAACCTAATATATCGCGACTATAACCTAGTGGCTATTAGTTAAGCCAAACTACGCGCCCTAAAGATAAGTCCCACTAAGTTATTTAACGAGTTCTATATCAAGTTCTAGAAATACACTAGAGTCCTCTCCTAAGACAACACTAAAGACCAGAAAGATCTCCTTAAAAAGGTTACCTATTGCCTTAGTTACACTGCCGCTAGTTATAATTACCATAATGTATATAGTATAGTGGCAGCCCTACAGAAGATTAAACAACGGCTAAATTAGATCTCTACTACTAACCCTCGCCTAAAGGCTCCTATATAGAAGCCCTCTAGGCTAACCACACCTATATACACTAGGTTATTAACGTCTACTATAAATACTAAAGCTAATATTAACCTCTCTATACTAACCTTCCTATGTAAGCTCCTAGACGGAGAGCGCAAGCTACTTTAGAAGCTAGGGCACTGCTATAGATACTATTAAGAAGGCTGTTATTGCGAGAACCTAAACTACCTAATAGCTAGGTTCAGTAATCGCCGCCTAATACCTAACTTTACACCTTAAACACCGAACACCTTACTACATATCGCTACCGTACAAGACAAAGACGCAGCAATAATAGTAGAGTTGGATATAGAAGCAGAAAACGCCAAGTCCTAGCCCTAAGTTATAGGTTAGGACGCCCTAATAATAGAGGGATCTATATATTGGCCTACTTAATAGATAACTTAGTAAAGATAAACAGACGGAAATAGATAGTTTTACCTATAATAGGAACTACTGCTAAAAAGCAATATAAAAGCCGTTCTATAATTAATTGCGGAGCTATTAATAAATTTATAGATACCTAATTTATGCGCACTTATAACCTACCTACCTTACCCCTTACTAAAGCCCGCGCCCTATAACTCGCTGACGGTAATTGTACCGCATAGAAGATTACCTATATAGCACAACTCTACCTAGATATAAACGGGCACCAGGAAGAGCTCTAGGCCTATATTACACTACTTACCAACTACCCTATTATCCTTAGAATAAACTGGCTTGAACAACACAACCCCGCTATTAACTAGAAAAAGAGAGAAGTAACCTTTAACTCTAAATACTGCAGAGAGACTTACCTAGGGTATAGCCTAGCCGCCTCTATTTACTTCTTAGAATATCAATCTAAGGAACCCCTTATTACCCTACCTACAACCAACTGCTACTACGTAAGTGCTGCGGCCTTCTACCGTATAGCATATAAGAAAGGCTGGACCGTTGCTGTAGCTTCTTAATTATAACTATATAAGCTCAATAAAGAACAGAACCACGTCCTCTATAGTAATAAAATAGACATAGTTAACCTCCTAGAAGATAACACCCCTACGGAACTCTACAGACTTTTACCTTTAGACTTTAAGAAGTTTATAAACCTTAAAAAAGAACTTACTAATAAGGAACTCCGCAAGCTCCTCCTTAAGAGGTACTATAACTTTATTGACATATGCTTATAAAAGGGCGTAGATATACTCCCCCTATATTAACCTAACGACTATACCATTAACATTAAACAAGGGAAAATGCTACTTTATAAGAGACCCTACCTAATATTAAAAGACGAACTCCTAGTTATAAAAAAGTATATCAACAAGCACCTTAATAAAGGGTTTATTTATTCTAGCATATTACTAGCAGCCGCCCCTATCCTTCTTACTAAGAAGCTAGGGGGAGGTATCTAATTCTGCGTTAACTATAGAGGACTTAATACTATTATAATCAAGAACCGATACCCAGTACCGCTTATACGCGAGACCCTTAAGCGGCTTAGTTAAGCCAAAATCTATACTAAACTTAATATTATTGCCGCCTTTAACTATCTCTGAATACGGAAAGGTAATAAATAGAAAACCGTATTCGCATTATGCTTCGGCCAATTTGAATATACTGTTATGCCCTTTAGCGTATATAATAGCCTAGGCGCCTTCCAAAGCTATATTAATAACGCCTTACAGGACTACCTTAATGATTTCTACTCTACGTACCTAGACAACATACTTATTTATAGTAATAACCCTTCTAAGCATACTAAGCACATTTAAAAGGTCCTATAGCGCCTTAGGGAAGCAGGACTTTATATTAATTTAAAGAAGTGCGAATTCTTAGTTATAGAAGTAAAATACCTTAAACTAATTATTACTACTAAGGGTGTCCGTATGGACCCCAAAAAGGTATATATAATTGCTAAATAGTAAGCCCCTAACTATATTAAGGACGTATAAGCCTTTCTTAGTTTCGCCAACTTCTATTGGAAATTTATATATAACTTCTTAGGCGTAGTAGTACCACTTACAGTAATAATATAAACGAAGGGCCTTTCTATAAAAGGAAGAAAAATGCACCTACGCTTTACTTAGACGCCTAAATATAAGAAAGCGTTCTAAGACCTTAAAAATGCCTTTACTAAAGCACCTATCCTAGCTCACTTTATACTAGGACAATAACTCTATCTTAAAACCAACTCCTTAGACCATATTAACGCAGGCATCCTTTCCTAAATAGGTGATAACGGCCTCCTTTACCTAGTCGCATTCTACTCGTCTAAGCTTACACTATAAGAGTATAACTATAAAATCTATAATAAGGAACTCCTTGCAATTATATAAGCGTTTAAAGAATTCTAACTAGAACTCTCCTTAGCAGAACCTAACTAGCCAACTAAAGTCCTTACAAATTATTGCAACCTTAAGTACTTTATAACTATAAAGCAGCTAAACTAATGCTAAGCATATTAGAACGAGTTCCTCTCTAGTTTTAACTTTAAAATTATATATAGACTAGGAGTATAAGGCACTAAGCCTAATAGCCTAACACGCCGCTCGCAAGACCTTCCTTAGTTAAAAGATAACCCCTATAATCAGTTCTAATAACAGACAATCCTAAAAGCATGGAACTTAGCCCTAGGTATACTACCCATAATAGAGCTAACTACACCTCAGCTTTACACTATAGAACTAAAATCACCTCCTAAAATCAATAAGCTTATTACCGTAGCATATAACACCTCCGTTAACCCACTACTGCATTAACTTATTGCCGCAAAGACCGCTAGCACCCGTACGCTACCTATGAACCTCTGAAGCTTAGGCTAGATTAATATGGCAGCCTTAGAAGTAAAAGAAAACAGGCTCTACTATAAAGGCCGCCTATTTATCCCTAACTTAGAAAACCTATAACGGCAACTAATCCAAATAGCCTATAACCTCCGGTTAAGCGGCCACCTAGGAAAAAAAGGGACCTATAAGCTTCTTAGCTAATACTACTTCTAGCCCAAGATAACAGACTCAGTTAAACGCTTTATAGGTGCCTACTACAGTTATAAACGCGCTAAGGCCTTTAATATAAAGTACTAAGGACTACTATACCCTCTACTAGTACCTATATAACGATGGGCAGATATTACTATAGATTTTATTATTAACCTACTACCCTATAAACAACACGGCCGTACCTACAAGAATATCCTTATAATAATATGCCAACTTATAAAAGAGCGCCACTACGTCCCTACTAAAGGCGTAGCTATTAGCGACATTACTAACACCTTCCTCCATAAAGTCTACTAATTACATAGGCTACCTGATTTAATTACGTCCGACTAAGGTATATAGTTTAACTCCGATATATAAAGACGAATCTACCAATATCTTAGTACCTCTGTTAAGATATCTACATCCTTCCACCACGAAACTACTAGGCAACCGGAAAAAGCTAATACTAGCATAAAAGCGTACCTATAATAGGTAGTCGCCTATAGTTAGAATAACTGGGTGGATTACCTTCTACTAGGTAAATTCGCAGCAAATAACCACATTTTAACCACCACAGGACTTACCCCATTCTTTATAAACAAGGGTTATCACCCCTAATCTAGCATAGAGCCACCAGAACCTATTAATAAGAAACTGCCATATAGAAAACGCCTTAAGATGCTACTTACTGACCAACATGTAGACCGTATGAAAAATCTACTTAACTACTATAAGGGAGAAATGGCCTGGGCTTAAGCAAATCAGGCCTACTTTGCTAATTATCATAGAGCGCCACCACCGGAGATGCGTATTGGCGACTAGGTATAGCTAAATACATATAATATCTCTATGTAGAGGCCTATAAAGTCACTTAATTATAAGAATCTCGGCCCCTATTAAATCAAACAAGTCATTAATAGGGGAGCTATATATAAGCTAGAGCTTTTGCCTGCCCTAGCCACCCGCGGGATATAGCTTGTATTTTACCCATAGCTACTATACCTTTACTAGCCTAACCCCTTACTAGGACAGATATAGCCTAAACCTCCACCAGTACTAATCTAAGATAAGAACAAAAACGAGAACTATAAGGAGTGGACCATTAAACAAATTATTAACTCTAAATACTATAGCAAAGGCAGGGGACGGTGGCTCTACTATAGAGCTATCTATACAGGATTCGACATAGACCAGCTAGAATGGCAACTATAGGAAGACTTTAAAAATGCAAAGGATCTAATTAGCGATTTTTACTATATAAACCCACAGAAACCGGGCCTAAGCAGAGATTTCGTGCCTAATCCTCTATGGGAGCCCTTATAGAGTTAAACCGTATATTGCTATGTAAGGGCAAATTACCGTTAGGTTACCGTTAGATTGCCGCAGATTGCCATTATATAATGGTAAAGTGCAATTATATAACCAGAAAATCGTTAAAATATCCAGGAACTTTAACCGGCGGTTAAAGTTATCTAATTGGTTAAATTCTTAGGTGCCAAGTCTTATTACGTAACGTTGTTGCAAGCCTTTAGCAATATTTCCTTTTCTTCTCTATACCTTACTACATGTATATAGCAACCACAGCGTCGCCGGAGCTCCGCCTCTATAGGAGGGGGGGTAGTGTTACGGAACCCCACCGTAGGGGCCTCTATAGGAGAGCCCCATGCTCTTGCGTACACCTCGCGTACAGCTTACATTAGCTACGCGTAGGTATGTCACCTCCTTACGCCCTCGACCCTTACAATCAATCGCGTAACGTCTTGTAGACTCCTTGAATATATACGTTTAGCTGCCACTGTTCCGCGCCCCGTGACACTTCTAAAGCACCTAAAGAGGTAGACCTTACTATTAAACCTATACTACCCATACCAACACCTTCTACTGTTATAGAACAGCCCAAAGATTATTAAACCTTTCTTCTAAATATAATTGTATACGCTAATACTATAAAGATATTCACTAACGTTCTAGCCGTTCTGTTCGGAGCCTTTAAATACTAAGAGTTTGTTACCCAAAATACATATTAAGCCAACGAATATTATGGTCTTTATTCTTTCCAGCTTAATTAATTAACTGCTGTTATTGCGTTATTAAATCCGAAGGATCCTATAATACCTAAAGAGGTTAACAATGCAGACGAATGGCGCGAAGTAGAGGGAATAATAGAGGGACAGTTAAAGTATATAAGGAGGGTATAGAAGGTTAATCTTACAGTTAAATATAAGGCCGCTACTACACCTGTTAACGCGTCTGCTAATGCTAGAGACCCTAGTTTTACTACGGCTATTAATGCGGCGCTTTAAGCAAGAGGTATTCCAATAAAAGCTACGGCTAATAAAGAGGCAGAGTCCTCTGATAAGGATCACGAAGGTATAGTAGAGGAAGCTACTAGTAAAAAGAAGGCGTCAACTACCACTAAAATGCAGAAAGAGGCTGTTAAACGGCGTAAACGTGCAGAAGCTAAAAGCAAGCATCTATATGCGCTGCTTAAACGCCATCGCTGCCTTTAGCAGCACTGCAAGAACAAAAAGCACGGTACTATATACTGTCTTAAATTTAACTTAAAGCACTACCTAATACAATCTTACCACTTAACGCGTTAGTTGGAAGTAATAGAACAGAAGAAAGCCACGGTTAATATGCTAGATCTATCCTTACTATTAAAGATTAAGTACAGTTAGCACCTGCAGGATAAGGAGGATAAAAAAGATATAAAGGCGTCTTTGGGCAGCTATAAGCACCATTAAGGTAACTCTTATAGTATAGACGAATTAAGCTCTCCCCCCCCAACAACGGCGGCGATGAGAGGCTTATACTATAGTTATACAATCACCAGCTAATCCTATCTAATAACAAGATCTATTATAAACGCAATTAACGCTTTTAATAAACCAGATGCAGCAGCAGAGCTAGATACTATAGTAGAACTAGCTGCAGAATTAGTAGACGCTATAACAGTTGCAGAGTGCTATATAGGCAGTACTACCTTCTTCTGTATTACCAGCCATCGCTAATAGTCGTTTTATAGTGGATCTTGTACTAAATATAAGACCTTCTTTAGTACCTTCTTTACAGAGCGCCCTATCCAATTCTACTCTATCCTCTAAAACGCCTACTGGTCCTTACTATCTACTTTTAAATATGCCTTCTACTAGCCTGCTACCTAGTAGCCCCGCCCATAGTAATATTAAATAATTAGACAGCAAGCTTAGCGCCTTTGTTAAATGGCTATAAAACCATTATCCAGCTTTTACCTACGCCTTTACTAAAGCGGAGTTAATTTTGGTCGACGAGTACTATACCTTTAAGATGCTTAAGTGTCACGGGACACCTCTGTGACACCTTACACACGTCCACCTGTTTCCACCGTCTCGACCTCCATGTTAACGACTCAGTTAATCAAGACACATAACGGCAATCTAAGGCAATTTGCCATCACGTAATGGCAATCTACGGCAATTTGCCGTCCTCTACTATATTCCGCCATATTCCGCTAAGATCCGCTAGGACTATAACCTAAAGCCTATTCCGCCCCATGCACGTGTTAACTAAGCAACTAAGTTAATAATATATACCCCTTTCCTCCCGTTTTCTTACCTTTTTTCCTTACGCAACGTCTTAACTTTATTATACAGTTTATATATATAGCTTAATAATATCTACTTCGCTATATATTATTATCGCTTATGCTTACTCCGTAACACTACGTTGTGTTAACCCTATATACCACCCTCCGAAATGTAGAACGACCCTAAAGCCCCCATAATAGCCGTTGGCATTATATCCGCACTTTAAGAACAATTGGCAGAAATATAAAAATCCTTTATGGACGCCCTCGCATAGAACTAAGCCACTTTAACTTAATAATAAGCTAAACAAGAAGCATAACACTAGTAATTAATTAAAGACCTCTAAGAAGAAATCCGCACCTTTAAGATGCCTATATTAGGGCCCTAAGACTAAATACTATCTCTAGAGATAAATACGCGGAACAAGAGCCCTAAATCTATAGTAGTTACTTACCCTAAACTAACTACTGTACCGTAATAATCTGAACGACTACTAGACCCTTTAATATTTATTAGTAAATAATAAGAACTCTAATTATTCCTAAACTAGCTTAAAAATAAGTTAACTAGTAATGCTAACTACTACCTAACTAAAGCTAACCGACTCTGCTACGCCCTAAGTTAATTAGGAGGAGATATAGCTAATCTTATTAAACCTCTTTAACTAAACTTAGTACTAAGCCTAATTATACTTCTTAAAGCTATGTATAGTGACCTAAACCGCTAAGCTACTGCTTAGAGAAAGATAAACCATATAACTTAAAAAATAAAAAGCTTCCTAGTATACTTCTCCAAATTTAACCGTTATGTAAAAGAAATAGGCTAGAATGACTCCATACTAATTAATAGCCTTATTAAATCCCTAAGCCCTGAACTAAAAATCTCCCTAATAGGTATAGACCTACCAGGAGCTCTTAATGCCTACGCAAACGTTATTAATAAATAATATAATGATATACTACGCCTAACACTGAAGTCCGCTTCTTAATATAATATAACAAACCCATAAATATCTACTAAGTTATTGTCTCAGCCTAAGCACCCTAATGCTATGGATATTAACACTAGAACCCTAGGATACGCCCTACTAGGGTTCTTTAAATAAGAATAACACATTAAGCTAGGCCTCTGTTTTAAGTGTGGAAGTAGCTCCTACCTTTTTAACCACTGCTTTATCCCTATGCCCTAACGCGAATTACGAACGGCTAATACTAGTAGCCGTTTACTGTATTAATCCTCTAGTTACCGTCCCTAATCTCCACCTAGTTCTAGCCCTATATCTAGTAAGCACCACTTATAAGGACGAAGCTATAACTAACACGCTATAAGAACTCCACCCTAATTGCCTCTAAAAGGAAGGTCCTGGAGCTAAGTTACTCTCCGGAATAGCGCTGCCTTAGGATCTTATTAAATGCTTTAGATGTTACGAACTCTGACTTTTAGGATTATAGCATAACTATTAACTGTCGTCTTTAGTAGAATAATTAATAGGTTAATGCTTAAGTTCTAATTAATACAGGAGCTAGTGGCATAGAATTTATTAATAAGATCTTTATATAAGATAATGGTTTTACTCTAACCCCCCTTAACCGGCATATTAACGTATTTGGATTTAATGGCAAACGCACTATCTTAGGCTGTATTACCTACGTAGTATTTCTGAGACTCTAATATCTAAACTATAAAGAACTAATTAAGCTTTTTGTTACCACTCTGGGTCATTTAGTAATCCTTAAATAACCCTGGATAAAGCTATATAAGGTAACTATTAATTAGGATAATCTTAAGCTTCTATTTACCGCCTCCTGTTGTAAGTAGAAGTGTTTTATAACTTACTACTTAGACCCTAACCCAAAATCTAAAAAATCTACTAGGATCCACTAGTTTAAAATTTCTACTGACGTTTACCCTACACCTAAAAAGTCTACCCGATTCCACCTACCTGAGAATTCCACTGAATTCCACTAATATAAGATTTCTACTGACATCCACCAAGAACCTGGAAATTATATTAGACTATATAAACTGACTCTAACTACTACACCCCAAACTAAGTAGAAGCTTAAGCTTAATATATAAAAGTACCAGAAGAACTGGTATTCTACTATAAAAAGGATACTTAAAGAACCCGAACTTAAATCTAATACTGACTCCGTACCTAACATTAAGCTTAAACCCAAATAAGAAGCTATATAAGAAACTAAGGACAATCTAAGCTTGCTTAATACCTTAAATATCTATATAATTAGAGCTACCCTGTTAGCACAACTTGCCAAGAAACCTGAACATACAATCTTTACTGTTATAATGGCCGATATTAAAAAGGCCTTAGCACTAAAGAAACACACTAACCCTGCCATAAAAGTACTAGTATGCTACTATAACAACCTAGAAGTATTTTTATAAAAGGAAGCCAATAAGCTAGTAGAATACTAACTATATAACTATAAGATCGTACTTAAAGAAGGAAAACAGCTAGGATTTAGACCCTTATACGGAATGTCCTAAAACGAACTCTAAGTATTATGGAAGTACTTAGACGAACACCTAAGTAAAGGATTTATTAGAGTAAGCTCTTTACCTATAGCTATACCTATAATCTTTATTAAGAAACCTAGCGGCGGTTTACACTTCTATATAGACTACTAAGCTCTTAATGCTATTACTATTAAGAATTGGTACCCGCTCCTGTTAATTTAAGAGACACTAAACCAATTAAGTAAGGCTCGCTACTATACAAAACTTGACCTTATCTACGCATTTAACCGCCTCTGTATTACAAAAGGAGATGAATAGCTTACCGCATTCCGTACTAGATATGGACTATTTAAATATTTAGTGACGCTATTTGGCCTCGCGAATACCTCAAGTTTATTCCAATACTTTGTAAATAATACCTTATGACCTTACCTAGACGTTTTCTGTACTGCTTATATTAATAATATCCTGGTATATAGCAATAACCTAGCTAAATATAAGAAATACGTTAACCTTGTTTTAGAAGCCCTATATAGAGCTAAACTATAATTAAATATAGATAAATGCGAGTTCCATAAAACGGAAGTTCTATACCTTAGACTTATTATCTTTATAAACGGCATATAAATAGACCTAAAGAAGATTAAAGTAATTGTAAACTAGTAAGAACCCAAGAACGTTAAGGACGTAAGAGCCTTTATAGAATTTGCTAATTTCTATTAATGGTTTATTAATAACTTCTCCGCCCTAGTTTTACCTCTTATAGCTCTAACCTAAAAGGATAAAGCCTTTATCTTTAATAAGGAATGTAAGAAGGCCTTTGCCTATCTAAAAGTTATATTTACTACCGCACCTATACTTTAACACTTTAACCTAAACCAAAAGAGTATTATAGAAGCTGACTTATCTAACTACGTTACTGGAGGTATTCTGTCTTAGTATAACAAAGAAGGGGTACTGCACCCTATAGTATACTTCTTAAAACGACTAAGTCCAGCCGAATATAACTATAAGATCTACGATAAAGAATTATTGGCCATTATTAGATATTTTAAATAATGGCGACCCGAACTGAAAGGCGCTAGATTTCCGATTAAGGTCCTTAGCAACTATAAGAATCTATAGTACTTTACAACTATAAAATAGCTAAGTTATTATTAAGCCCGCTAGTTAGAATATCTATTTTATTTCTAATTCTTAATTATATACCGCCTAGGTGTTTAAGGTTAAAAACCTAATGCCCTAACTCGACGTTTATAAGACATAATAGTATAGGAAGAAGCGCGTGCCTACCGTAATTAAACCCTACTTCGTCCCAAATTATTTGATCCCCTGGCTGAAGACCTTATAGTATACATCCTTAAAATAACTGATTGATTAGTTAAACAGATTATAATTAATAAATACCTAAATAATAAGTTTATCTAAAAGACACTTAAGCTAATTTAAGATGGTGTTAGACGCTCTAAAAAGATCTCTTTAAGCAAATGTAAAGTTCGCGGAGACTGCTTATACTACTAGAACCGCCTAGTTGTCCCTAATTATAATAAGCTTAAGCTTAAGCTCCTTAAATACGTATATAACCTACCAGTAGCCAGCCACCTAGGCCAAGGAAAAACCCTAGAACTACTCTAATAGGAGTACTACTAGCCGAACATATATAATATAATACGAAGGTACGTCTCTAGCTGCTATACCTGCTGACAAGCTAAAGCTTTGCATAAGACGTATAACGGCTTTCTAAAGCTACTGCCTGTTCTGGACCGAAGATAGAAGGATATCTTAATTAACTTTATTGTTGATCTCCCTAAAAGTAAAGGCTGCATAAATATTATGGTAGTTATAGACTAACTATCTAAGATGAGACACTTAATCGCCTGCCCTAATATATTAGTACCTGCCGTTGCCCAACTATTTCTGGATTATGTATAGAAACTCTATAGACTCCCCAAAACAATTATCTCTAATAGAGGCCGCTAGTTTATCTTAGTATTTTAGAAAGAACTAACTACCTAACTCCGTATTAAAGCACTATTGTCTACGGCATATTACCTAGAAATGGATGGTTAAACGGAACGTGCAAATGCTATAATGGAACAGTATATTTGGATATACACGTTGTATCTATAGGACGACTGGATGGACTAGCTTGTATTTACCAAGTTTACTACAAATAACTCCGTCTTAGAAACTATAAAGGTCTCCCTATTCCTGGCTAATTACGGCTAGCACCCACGAATAGGGTTTGAACCCTTTAGTAATGTTCCTTATCTAGCTTATTATGCCTTATAAGTTATAGAAGCAAACAAATTCGTAAAAAAGATAAAAGAACTATAGGAGTTTCTTATTAATGAAATAACATAGGCCTAGTCTGTTTATAAAGCTGTAGCAAATAAGAACCGAACCCTAGTACTAGCTTACTAAATTGGTGACTTTGTCTAGCTAAACGCAAGAAATCTAAACATGAAATAACCTACTAAGAAACTTAATTAGAAGAACGCCGGCCCTTATAAGGTTAAAAAAGTTGTCTCTTTTTATACCTACCAACTAAAGCTTCCTAATATGGTTAAAATCCACCCTGTATTCTATATGTCAGTCCTCCGCCCTGCTGCCCCTATATTGGACGCCCTGCCTAGATAGATCCAGGACCCTCCTCCACTAGTTAAGGTGGATAGTAAGGATAAGTACTTTGTTAAAAGAATTAACGACATTAAGTATGATAAATGGAAACGCTAGTATATGTACCTTATAAAGTGGAGAGGCTTTACTGAACCCTTATAGGAACCTATCGACTCTATAGGACTCATATAAGCCGTAGAATACTTTTATAAACTCTACCTAGAACTACCACAGCCCCATCTCGCAGAAGCTTGAGTTTAAAGGGGGGGTACTATTATAGGACACCTCCGTAACACCTTATACACGTCTACCTATTTCCACCGTCTTAACCTCTATGTTAATGACTTAGTTAATTAAGACACATAATAGCAATCTAAGGCAATTTGCCATTACGTAACGGCAATCTATGGCAATTTGCCGTCCTCCACTATATTCCGCTATATTCCGCTAAGATCCGCTAGGACCACGACCCAAAGCCTATTCCGCTCCGTGTACGTGTTAACTAAGCAACTAAGTTAACAATATATACCCCTTTCCTCCCGTTTCCTTACCTTCTTTCCTTATATAACGTCTTGACTTTATTACACAGTTTATGTACATAGCTTAATAATATCTACTTCGCTATATATTATCATCGCTTATACTCACTCCGTGACATTAAGCATGCGCTGCTTAATAATAATATAGGCTATGCAAAGCTGTATAGGATTGGCTTAATATACGGGCTCCTTAATCGCATAATGGATAACTTGGAGGACTTTAGAATAGATTGGCGACGTTATAGTGCTGTAGTAGAGGCCTTGCTTAACGTCTTAATTAGTAGGTGCTCTATATAATAATAGACCTTGTCCTTCCCTTTATCTACTACTTAATTCCTGCCCGTAAGAAATGGCCTTTGCCCTTTTATTAAATCCTTATTGCTTTACCGTATGGTTTAAAAAGTTGCTAAAGTTATTCTATAGTTTAGCTTTAAATTAATAAGTATGCAGCCACTGCTTTAAGTTGTAAAAAGAGGCCTTAATTAGATTAAAATCGGGTAAGTAAGGAGGAAGATATTTAAGTTTAACACTAGCAGCATTGCAGAGGCGTTAAACTTCCTAGGTTTAAGTAAGCAGCGGCGCGCCTATCCTTTATAGTCACTATATACCTTATTGCGATGGATTAATGTATTATCTATTACTAAAACTAAACAAGGCTGTAGATAAGGCTGTATATAAGTAAGAACCTCATTCTTTATCCACTAAATAAACATTAACCCGTTAATAGAGCCTTAGTGTATTAACTAACCGGGCATATAGCCCTCCTAGGTATATACTGGTAGCAAGCTCCATTTTTTAGATCTCTTTAATTCCGACATTTCTTTAGTAGGCTTATTAATAGGTACCCACCCGTACTTCCTATCTATTGTCTTCTTATTATAAGCTAATTTGTTAATAAAAACAAACTAATCGCGCCTATAGCTATAGGTTTAAACAATCCAGTTGTCTCTTAGGCCTGGGTTGCGTTGTTATACAATTATCCTTATAACCTTTCTACTCTATCTCCTTTACTTTAATCCAGCCGACAGCATACTCCGTGCCACTATTATATTATATTCGTTGTATAAAAACCAGAGTATCTCTTCAAAATAGGCGTCTGGGCTATGTGAGAGGTATTTAAGGAGGCCCTAAGGTACGCGTTAATATATTAATATTAATAACACCTGATATTATATATCTAGAGCCTTATCCGTAAGCAGCAGCGGCCTGCCATTCGCCTTAATTGGTGGATTAATCTGGCCATATCTCTTTAAATTTACCCTCTAGCGTCAAAGAGTAGGTTAAGGAACGCCGGTCTTAACTTCTATATAGAAGTCGTCGTTGCCGAGGTCAATTAGAGCTTGTATAATCGACTTCTGTTCAGTCGACCAGGCAGGTTTGCCCATGGCTTCAAATAGAAGGTAATAATAAGGTAATGGGTGGTGGCATGCGCGAGTACAGAAAAAGGGTTCAAACAGGTGAGGATTCGGCAAATTTCTATTTTTGATCATGGTTTCTGACATTTGATCGTCCTTTTCTGAAGCGACTGTATACTATTATGGTTGGAATTCCGCCTGTTTCCTATTAACCGACACTTTATCTTGAAACGCGCTGCCCCAACCTCGCTGCCAACGGAGCCCAATCGGCCTCGGCGGAATTCCACAGTCCGTTATAGCAATCTTATCAGAAGACTCGACTCGCATGTCGCTTACTGGAGATGCGGGCATCCGAGGTGAATCAGGATGGTAAAAAGAAGTGGAGCTGAGTACGCCTTAGGCCTTGTAAAGAATAGTCATTTAAGATGAGTAGGTTGGAATTGACTATGCGGGTTGTGTCAAAATAGCCAAAAAAAAAGGGGGATCTGAAACTTAAAATCTGTTGGTAGGGGGGGGTTAGGGCATCCACAGGAGCTTCCTCACGTGATAGCTTCGCTTGTTGTATATATTCTCATCCTTTGTGACTGCTCCACGATGTGGAGTCCTCACACCACCATACACCTGCATCCCCATGTGACAAAATCTTTAGGAAAAGTTAACGCGAGGACGCCATATAAGCTCTGCGCTACAATATCCCTTAACCCGTCAAGGCCCTTAGCGTAAGTGGTCCGTGCGGAAAAGCTTCGTATTTCTAAGAACGGCTGCTTGATTCGGCCGATTTAATTGGTAGGCTCTTATCGATACCGTAAGGACCAATTTTGACGGGTTAGGGGATAGAACCGGTGTGAAGGCTTCCAATTCAGGGAAATGCGATGACAGTACAGGATGTTGTAGCACTAATATGACTCAAGTCCCTCCCTTCTTAGACTCAATTCATAGGATAAAAGTATTAGAAATGGTCAGGGCATTAAATTTTGACAAGTTTTCGCACGATAGGCCTCCGCATACGCAATCTAACTATACGATAGGCCGCAACCCCAGGATTAGGCTCAGACTATATAAGCCAACTCGGCATTATATTTCCAACGTCTCTCTCCTTATCAAGAATATGGCACCAGATCTAAACTTTCTTGCCTCAAACAGGCGCTGGGATTACTCCAAACCCGGCTCCTCTGGTTACGACATCCCCAACATTATCTACAATGTAACCATTCATACATATCACCATATCTCCCGAAATGCTACTAAAATATCCTTAAGGATCCGTCGTCCCGCCCTCTAAGCGCCATAACAGTCGCTGCTGGTTTCTCCGGCATCCTAATGGCCTATCAGATCCAGAAATACTGCGAAAACGTCGAGCATGTCATCTATGAGAAGAACGCAGACAGAGGGGGCACCTAACTTGAGAACCGGTATCCGGGCTACGCATGCGACATCCCAAGTCACGCATACACGTACAACTTCGTGCTGAATCCGGACTGACCGCGCTTCTTTTCCTACGCGCCCGACATCCACGCGTACCTTAGCAAGGCCATCGACACGTTCGAGCTACGCAAGTGTATGACGTTCAACACGGAAGTCGTCAGATCCTACTGGCAGGAAGACACCAGGAAATGGAAGGTGAAGCTGCGCCAACAGGGCCCGGGACAGGAGCAGCCGCGCGAGTTTGAGGAGTGCGATTTGCTGCTCTACGCTACTGGAATCCTGAACAATTTCAAGTAGCCGGACATTCAGGGCTTGCGTGATTTCAAAGGCAGGGTTGTGCATACAGGGTACTGGCCGAAGGACTACCAGAAAGAGCAGTGAAAACCCGATAGAGTGCAATCCAAACTGTGCCGAATATGCAGCTTCACGCAAAGCGTATGGACGTGTTCGTGTGGACGGCGTCTGGTTCATTCAGATTGCGAATGGTTTTGGCGCTAATAAGGAGTATACCGAAGAAGAACGTGACGCTTTCCGCAATGACCCCAAGATTTTGGTCCCACATACTAGGGATATCGAGGGTCGGGTGAACGGCATATGGGGAGTATTTTATTCAGGATCGGAATTACGGTAGGGGCATGCAGAAGTTATGGGGCGAGTGAATGACCGAGTTTCTGAAGGATGAGCGGTTGGTGAAAGGATTTACGCTGAAATGGGAAGTTGGCTGTAAGTATCTCGAACTGCCGTGAATGTCGCACGGCGTAGGGCTAATAAATATCCCGGGCCGACACGTCACTCCAGGAGACCCGTACATGGAAGCGATCCGGAGGGAAAACGTCAATGTTCACTTTACGCATGTCGAGCGGATTACGGAGGAAGGTGTGGTAGGCGGAGATGGTATTGAGCGTAAGGTGGACACTATCATCTGCGCAACTAGCTTCGATGTCACTTATAAGCGGTAAAAATGGTGTAAACTTGTATGTGCCTGAAAGCTATCTTGGCCTTGAAGACCAGACATGCCGAATTTTATTATGTTTGTTGGGTCAACATGGTATGTTCCCTCAGCGAGAGTTGTAACTCTAAGTAATCTGGCTAATAGTTTGGTAGGTCCGTGGAAAATGGCACCGTGACAGGCCCCTTGTTATTAGTCTCGGAGTACGCAGTCCAGATTATTAAGATGCAGAAAGACCACATAAAGAGGTGGGTCCCAAAACAAGATATTATAGACAGCTTCAATGAGCACGCCCAAGAGTGGATTAAGCACACTGTTTGGAAAGAGGATTGCCGGTCCTGGTATAAAAACAACGATATTAGCAAGGTCAATGGTTTGTTTACAGAAATACACTGACATGCCACTCTTAGTTGTATGGCCTGGCTCGTCGCTTCATTATAGTATGAATCCAACCTCTTCAAAGCTCGCATTAAAACACTAACCAGTTTTGCAATCGATGTTATAGCGCAACCCCGCTATGAAGACTTTGAAATCAAATATGAGCACAAGAGCCCATGGGTAGACCTTAGCAAGGGCTATGCATTAGCTAACAGTGTTACTGATTCAGACGTCACGCCATATCTCCAGCTTGAGAACATTAATCTGAAATGGTTTGGAGTAGTGGGAGCCCCAAAGGTAGCTGCAAAGGTGGAAGATGAGAGGAAAGAGAAGACAGCGACTTCTGGGGAAGTGAGATCTTGATGACTTGCATTGAAGTCGACAATTGGCTAAACCAAGCGAGCTATGTAGATTGCTTATTTATTACATAGCTAGGGATAACTTTCTACCTGATTTTAATGAAACTCACTTCTTACGCTTTTATCTGGTGGTAATTTACTGCAGCCTATTTGGCGCTATTCCAGATTTGGCGCTGGTTAGACATTCCTAGCATGCCTATGCCAATCTTGCTTATTTCATTAGCGTATTTTAACGACTATAAACTGCAAAAAGACCTCACTGAGAAGCTCGAGAGGCAGACAGGCGAAGATGTCTATTGGCGAAGTAGTTGATTCAGTAACGAGCACAACTAGGGTCAGTTTTTGATGAGAATTTTAGGCAGATTTTGAATAAATCTATGTAGAGTCGCTGTCTCTAGTGGTCAGTGAAATAAGGCTACGGTTTCCCGTCTGAGATAGTACACGTGACAGAATTAGAGTCGCATGGTGAAGAGAATCGATATGAACAAGAAACTTCTAGGGATACCAAGAAAGAGCAAGGTTCCCGAAGGTTTTAGCTGACCCACATAATATTAAGCGCTAGATCCTAATAATCTAATGAGTTTCTAATTGCATCGTAGACTCCTATTTCTTGCTGTTAGCAACGACCACGAATTCTCATGCCAGAATGCTCGACTTACTAGCAACATCTGGGATAATAAATTTCTCATAAATCAACCCAGTATGTGTCGCCCATCCAGCAACCCTTTTAACTGGAGCAGATAACCTCAAAAACGCCTTTTCTTGAATTGTCGCTGCAACTTCAGCGCCCACACCAGCATTCATCATACTTTCATGCACGACAATCGCCCGGCCAGTCCTCTTCACACTCTCCAGTACTGTAGCTCTATCCCACGGGTATATCGTCCTTAAATCAATTAACTCAACGCTACATCCAAAATCCTTCTCGGCGGCCTCAATGGCAGCTTGGCATGTGTATAGAGGTGTGCCGTAAGACACGATTGTGAGGTCAGAGCCTGGCTTTAGGATTTCCGCTTTGTCGAGAGGGAGAGTGTAGCTATCAATGGGTACTTGCTCTACAGCGGCGCGGTAGAGGATTTTGGGTTCCATGAAGATGACCGGGTCATTGCTGGCAACCGCAGCGAGAAGGAGGCCTTTGGCTTGTACAGGAGAGCGTGGGATTACGACTCTGAGACCCGGGACGTGCGTAAATAGAGCTTCGGGTGATTGTGAGTGGTAGCTACAGGCAAGGGGTGGAAGGTTAGCATAGTTGGCTGAATCGTGCCATGAGATTCGCCAGACATTTGCCCCTGTGGATGAGATCAAGAGATTAGGACGTACAGCGCGCCGTGCCCGACCACTCCTGCTGGCATCCTGACGACAATCCCTCCGCAGTCCACTCCTGTGTCTCCAGCCCTATATCGAACCTTCGAGCACTCGTTTATTAGCTGGTCAAAGGCGGGATATACATAGTCAGCGAATTGTATTTCGGCAATCGGCCTCATCCCCTCCGATGCTGCCCCAATTGCAAAGCCCACAAGCCCTTGTTCTGATAGCGGAGTGTTGAAGACACGCTCATTACCGAAGTCTTGAGCTAGGCCCGTTGTACAGCGGAAGACGCCTCCGAATTGCACATCCTCGCCGAAGACGAGAACCCTCTCATCCGTTTGTAGAGCGTGCCGCATAGCCTCATTAACGGCTTGGAAGAGGTTTATTCGCTTTGTTTTGGTTTGGCGGACATGTTGAGGGAACTCAGGGTTTGCGAGACATGATTGTGAGGTATGATTAAGGAGAGGGGTCGTAGAATAGTCGACAGAGCTGTTAAGGCGAGCTGCTGTAGGCCCGCTTGAATATGTTCTAAGCTGGCTCGATCTGTAAGGGCCAGGAGTGTGAGGCGCTTGTCGAGGGTGAAGGCTAAGAAAGCGTGATAACGCTCGTATTGCAGGGGGTTTCGCAACCATGACTACGAGTAAGGAAACTGGAGCATTGGGGGGAAATATTATCAGCAGTGAGACACGAACATCATAAGAATAAAGCAGGGGAGAAGAGTCGGTCTTTCCCCAGGTTTCAGGGTTTGGGGCTTTCAAGGATTAAATTCGTGTCCCGACTCGCGAGGCTTCACCTCACCTGGCTAAAAGCTCGGCTCACGTGTCCGATACAGCCGATCGTGCCCTAGTGTTGCACAATAAGTCCGCCCGACGGGTGCACCTAAATCGGCAGACCGAAAGACCTAAACCCATACTAACAACAAAAACCACACTTTCTACCCGTCACGTTTCCATCAGGCATTGATTCCCATGTTGCAACAGTCCGATTACTCCTCAGTCATATTCTGGTTAAATACGCTTCCCTCTCCGCCCAAATCCACCTCACCCAACGTTCACAATCGCGAGCTGAGGCAGGGAAAGCGCCGATACGACCCTTTCGAGACGCATACTTCTGCCGCAGACACACCATCATCGCCCAAAAAGCGGCGCGTCGAAATGGATAGCGTAGCTGATGGTAATGTCGAAGATACTCCTCGGGCCATTTCTATACGCCCGCTCTTCATTCGCTAAGCCCTCTTTCGAAGCTAGCTCGGAATGCAGCGTCTCTTCTCGACGGTCGCGGAGTCCTGAGAAGAAGATTAACGCGATGAGATCTGCGCCGCAGCCCATCGAACTGCAACAGTTTCATGAGCGGAAGGAAAAGATCCCGGACGAGCTTAGAACCATTTTAAAAGCCATCGATGGCCGCCTTTCGCGTGGGATTCGCGTCATCTCTACTGAGTATAAGGTAAGTTCGTCTCCCAGCCCTGCTGGATGGCCCAGGCTAATTGTTTGGCCCAAGAATGAGATCACAGGCATTAAAACTGGGGCCTTCGAAGCCATTAACGACTACGACTTTGTCTACACTAACCCGGACGACCTTCCTGGCCCTTCTCCGACTCCACAACAGTGCGCAAAGGCGGTGTGGCTTGCCGCGCGGTGTGAGACAATGGGCTGCAGCGAGGCCGCTTGGAACAGCAGCGTGCATAACTACATACTTGACATTGCGCTGTACACTATGCCTTTCGTGGATCGGGTATACTTCGTTAACTGGTACGTTCTCAGGCATTGTCTGGATTTGTACGTATATCTTACTAACATTCGCGAAGTACGTCCACACGAATCGCCCCATCCTCCCTCATCCCACCCAGCGACCTCGCCACGGCCCCAGAGGGCAAAATGGTCGATTTCGTAATTACGGCCGAACTATCTGACTGCTTCCAGGAAGCATTTAACACACGATTCCGCGGCAAGACGATTAAGTCCGTTAATCATACCCTCCACGAACCACTGACACATCGCCCGATTGGAGTCAGCATTGAGACGAAGCGTACAGGAGAAAAGTGGAAGGAGGCGGTGTACCAGGTGGAAATTTGGACGGCTGCACAGTTCAATAAATTGGAGGAGCTGATGGAGGAAGTGAGGGAGATGAGGGGTGGGCAGGGGGTGGGCAGCATAGATGCGAGTTGTTTACCATTCTTGCCTATAATCATTGTCCAAGGCCATCAGTGGAAGTTCCTTGCAGCTGTAAGGTATCCGGGCAAACGAACGGTTAGTTGCATAGCGGTTTTGATTTAGAGGCCACGGCTAATAATTCTCGTCGCAGTGCCTGTTCGAAGAAGTCACTTTCGGTAGCACTAACTCCGCTCTTGGTGTTTACCAAATCGTCACAACAATTCAGCTTCTCTCCTGCTGGATTCGCGATGACTTCGCGCCATGGTTCGAGAGGGAATGCATGAATATGACGCCAGAGCCGTTAAGGGAGGAACCGCGTCAGCCGCTAAAAACTTAAGACTCTTATGAGAGGAGCCGTGACGAGTTGATTTCGATAATTATGGGTCCATGCTCAGAGGCTCTTCATGCACTTAGGAGCAAGGGGGAGGCTAGTAAGGTCGTGGGGACTAGAGTGGAGGAATGGAAGAAAGGATAAAGGAATTCTCCACAGAATATACTTCTTTTAGGAGAGTCGAAGAGGTAGTCTTAAGTAGCCGGTGGACTAACTGCGGCATATGGTGCGGTAATGATCGAGTCTTATAAAGATGCTATTGGCGATAAGTGGTTAGAGCCAATATCCCAAGACACGCTTCGGAAGACCTGACCCATAGGGTCCAGAGGATTTGTGGCAGATATCGCATGTTGTAGAATAGTCTTTGAACCGTTTTCTGGCCGTACTGAGACGTACAGGGTTGTGTACGGCCAGCTTCACCCCCCCCCCCTTAGCGAGCGCTGTGAGATTTCAAATTCGGTACAGGCATTTAATTTCGCTAGATTGCCACCAACCGTACATAGTAATCGAAGCGAAGCCATATGCCTGCACGTAAGGATCGTGCTGGTTGCTCGGGGCAATCAAATTAAAGCTATTTAGAACTTGCCTAGCTTACCAAAGTCTCCATATTAACCTAAAATCGTGTTATAAAATCATTTTAATATAAATCCTCCTTCAAAACGCATAGCGGCCTAAATGGGTATGTCTCCTTGCCCTCAACAAAATTAATAAAGCCTTATTCCTCCCTTTTTATTACATACACCTCTGCCTTTATAGAGCTCTTACTAGGGTGCCCTATAACAGCCGCTAAGATATAAGTACAACGCTGCTTAGCCAGACTTTATATTAGAGGAGCTTAAGGAGATAAAAAACGATCTGGAAGCTATAGATAAGGACAATAAGGAAGATATAAAGGCTTGGCTTAACTACATATAGAGTTAGCAGACTTCTTATATATAAAGCCAACAGGCTTCTTAAAGTCAGATTGGCTAATTAACTTAATTAAGGCTATATAAGTTGCCATATTTAATATAAGATCCTACCTACCCATAGTTAAATATATTAACACCACAATATTAAGCTATCCCTTAACCCGCCAGCGTCCCCAGAGCAGGTGGTCCGTGCGGTAACGTCGACTCTAAACTTCGCGGTGGTCCGACTTCTATGGCTCCGATTGGCTGTCTCTTATCGATAACACGGGGACGAAATCTGGCGGGTTAAGGGATAGCCTCTTAGGCAGCTACTTAAGCTCCTCTAACTCCTTAGGCTCCTCTATAAAATACAATTAAGAAAAAAGAAAAAATAACTCCGCCACTTTACCTATATATAGAGAGTAAGATTTATAATATAGGAAGAGCTAGCGGCGGCGTATTTATTACTTATAATTATAATATATTAATTTAATATCTAAAGGAGCTAGTGTTTATAGAAACTCTTATTAATATAAGCCTTTAATATTATAATCTTTAGCAACTTTAAGTCTTTCCTATTTATAAGAGGGAGCTATATTATTAAGAGCAAGGTATTTATATTAAGCTCCGGCCAATTAAGGCAAAGATTAACACTTAGTATACTAGCATTTATAATATTAGGTTTAATATAGATTCTAAGGTTATAGATTAGTAGTAGAAGATTAACACATAACTTATTATATAGGCTTAATATACTAATAGACATAGCAAGATTAAGGCTCTAACTGTTAACCTCTTAATTATATATACTCTAGATAGAAATTAACCAGTAGCCTCTTATTTTAGAGGTAGCTCTTACCTATTAATAATTAATTAGCTCTATAATAAACTTCTAATACCCTTATAGAGCTTAGAGCTTAATATAACACCTTACATTCCTACTAGTATTCCAAATTTAATAGGCTTATAAGTTAAGCTTACTAGGCATTAGCGCTATAAAAAGCACTATTCTAACGCTAATTAGTATTATATATTTGGCCAGGTAGATATTAAATTAATAAATAAGGACTTACGGGAGTAGGTAACTAGTATTTAGTAAGGCATCGCAAATATTAAGAATCTACCTTATAAGCTTACTACTTGGCTTGCTAAAAGAGCGGCAACAGGAGGAAAAAGTAGTAAAAGAGTACGCCAATCTACCTTAAGCAAGAGCTCTACAGTTAATAGCCCAGGCATTATTAATTACTTTTACATTAGCTCTATAGGCTCAATATTAGATTAGCAAATTACTCCTACACCAGCAAGCTAACTGCCCTTATTATCCTTACCTATATTACTAATATACCGCCTATAAGGTATTAACCGCGTAAAGGATCTAGAGGAGTTCTTTAAGTATTAGAGGTAGAGTATAGCTAGCAATCTTAACTAGGAGGCTAATTTTAAAGCGACATACAAAGTTATCTATAATTTAAGGTAGGACTTAGAGCTCCTGTATAATAAATCTAATAGCGCTAATCCTATTAAGAAGCTTATTAAGGCCAGTATTAAATTAGGTATTATAAGACAGCTATAAAAGGACTTAAAGAAGTAGGTAAATAAGCGTTATATACAGCTTAAGGGTAGTTTTTAAGACATAGATAATTAGTAAAATATAAGGTGTCTCTACCACCGCTAGCGCTTCTATAGTAGTAGAGACGCCCTATATCTGGGCTCTTTAAAATATAGATTATTATAATTAGCAAAATATAAGGCGTTTTTATTACTGCTAGCACCCCTATAGTAATAAAAACACCTTATATCTGGTATATTTATAAGTATTATATATAGGTAAAAACGCTAAAGACCAATTACAACCCTTACCCCAAAAACCTTAATAATCATACCCACTATATTAAAAATGGCCTCTTACGCTCTTACTCTTGCTACTAACCTTATCTATACACTAAATAAGGAATGCTTTAAAGCTATAACCAAAGTTTTCTCGGTACTCTAGCTAAGAGAACCACTGCCACTAAATAAAGGCCTTTAGCTTTCTAAAGAACTCTTTAATTGGATTTAGATTAGGTAAGTACAGTGGCAAATATACCAGTTTAACACTAAAGGCGTTAAAGAGAGACTGTATCCTTTCCAAATAATAGAAGCTGGCGTTATCTATAACTACTACTAATTACTTAGTAGGAAAGCGATTATACTATAGCAGAAGAGTATTTACCATCCAAAACTTAAAGCCTTTACCATTTATTAAGCCTTTATATACCAAAGCTACCAGTATACCGTTAATTGTATATATAGGCAGTATATTAAGCCTCCTCTTACCCCAATTGTATAGTATCTATAAGACTAGTATAATACCAGAAGGAGCCTAGCCTATCTTCTATACACCTGTCTTTAAATCTATACCCAACTTATCTACAAATACTAGTTAATTGGCGGTATACTATAATATAATAGCAAAATATATATTATAATCATGAGCGCTACATTTAAGGGCTACCTAGCAACACTTCTTTATATAAGCTACTCTTTAAGCTCTATACTAGAGGATCTAATTAGCTTACCTACTTTCTTATTTAGCTAGCAAAATAAAGCTCTCAAAATATTATATAGCGGCTTACTACAATATTAAACGTATTATAGAGTAGCCACTGCAACTTATTACTAAAAAGAGTTGGCTTCTCCTCTAGCCGTATTAGTATCACCATAATTATTAGATTACTTAGTAGGAACTAGCCGCCTTTACTATTTAAAGGCGCCTAAGTTAAGCCAAAGACTTACAAGTTCCTTTTAATTAAGGCAATTAAGCGTATCATACAACCAGCAACAGAGGCACACTCTGCTTAAGTCACTCCAAGTTAAATAAGATCCTTAATTAGGGCGTGCTAATATAGGCCCATTTGTGGAGCCATATTATAGGTAGAAGATGGGTAGAAACCTCATAATATTTTACAATAATCACAACACCACGGAGGAAGATCGATCGCGGACAGCTTCAGATTTGCCAGGAGCAAGGTTCTTACAGCCAAGCAGCGCTCGCTAAGGGGGGGGGTGAAGCTGGCCGTATACAACCCTGTATATTAAATAAAGCGCTAGTATTAAAACGGCGGAGCTAAAGAGGGCTACGCCATCTCGTCAATTCCGGTTATTAGCGCTTTTAATTAAGCCACCAACTAATACAAATTCAGTCTCTCCGGCTTGGCAGCTGAATATCAGAAAGAGACTGCCGAACAACCTCACCTAACAGTCAATTTGAAGCTTTTTGACGCCTCTGCCAGCCGCATCGTGATCAGGTGTATTGGTGAATTCCACGCGGTAAGGAACCTAACTCAGGAAGTCTACTAACAACACGTCTTCTAGTTTCCTACCCCTCTTCTAAACCGCCGACGCGTTGTTTGTAACAATCCTCAACTTCCTTAAGCCTCTATCACGACCTTCCTCAAGCCTCTGTCACGACGATTGCCAACTCTTACGTCCGAATAACCTTTCCGGCGGTAATCAGTTCAAAAATAACTTACTTTCGTCCTAGGTGACTTCGCAGAAGTTGGAGAGTTATATAGATAGATAAAGCAGCTATGCATTATAGTGGGCACCAGCGGCTCTATATTATTAGAAGACCTAGTGAACAATATCCAAAGCTTAAAAAATTCTACGACTTCTATAACGCTGAGTATAGTGTATATTTCCCTAATCACGAATTTGGAAGTACCCCAATAATTGTGCTAATAGACGGAGCTCCCTGTTATAAAGCTCGTATTACCATCGTTAAGTTCCAGGAAGACGATATTAAGTTACTTTAATGGCCAGCAAACAGCCCGGATCTTAACCCAATTAAGGCCGTTTAGAATTTAATAAAGACTTAATTAGCTAAGCGGAAGCCT
>Ga0307507_10001069_pt1 | contig 60683 bp, 11 predicted proteins | sample 7_EM_MG_FD_207223 | JGI IMG/M metagenome (GOLD analysis project Ga0307507, IMG submission 207223) | Populus trichocarpa ectomycorrhiza microbial communities from riparian zone in the Pacific Northwest, United States - 7_EM | ecosystem: Host-associated > Plants > Roots > Unclassified | place...
AAGACTCCTCTCTAGGGTTAAAAGGGATTAATATATTATATATTAATCTAGGTCGGCTAGTTAGTAGAAGAAGCTATACTATCCCTTATACCTTATTCCGTAATAGATATTAAGTTTTAACCTCTACTTTAGCTAACTCTAGAGCAAATACCTTTACCTTAATAGACACCTAGTATGCTATAAAGCTGGCTAACTTTTTAAATGCACCCCTTAAAGAACTGCCCAAACCAATTCCTATTCGCGGGTATAATGGACAAATAGGGCCACCCATTACAACTATCTTGCGGATTTACCTCCGCATTAACAGATAAAAGCAGTATAACATCCCCTTTCTTATTACGGACCTTAGGAGCCACAATATAATTATAGGGAGAAAATGGCTAGCCTATTTAGGCTTATAGCTCGACGTATAGAATAAACAGCTTATCTGGCCTAAAACCCTACCCCCAACCCCTTCCTTTATAAAAGAAATCAGCATTATAATAGAAAACCTTATACAGCCCTAGATTAATACTATTTACTAGGCCAATGCTATGCGCAGAGACCAGGCCTTTAAGAAGGATATACATCTTAATCCTTAACGGATCCGTATACTACGCCGCCCCTAGACTATATATATTATGCTATCCGCACTAGAGACCTAGGAAGTTAGTAGTAACCTAGCTAAGCCCCCCACAGAGAACCTAGGCACTACGCAGCCCTAAAGGAAAACTAGGGACATTAGACGCTATACTAAGCTAATAGACAGGAAGGATAACTTACAGAAAATAGAACATAAGCTAAGGAAGACTATACACCCTATACCACAAGATACGGCCCAATAAGCGTCCATAAAGAAACCTATAGACCTCCCACCAATCAATATCTGCTGTATTGGCGCTATAGGATTCTACCAAAACTTAGTTCAGCCTAATACCATTACCTTTACAACTAGCCTATACAAAATTGATTAAATACTTAAGGAAAAGGAAAGCAAGCTTAGTGGTTAGGAAAGCAAGCTTATAAATAAGGAACTAGTAAAATAAAAACTGCCTAATTAATACTGGAAATTCAAGAACGTATTTTCTAAGATAGTATTAGATATACTTCCACCTTACTAACCATATAACCACAAGATCAAGATTAATTAAAGTAAGGGAAGCACCCTTAGCTTTAGCCCTCTCTACCCACAGTCTATCGCCAAATTATAGGCCATAAAGCAGTACCTTATCGACAACCTTAATAAGGGCTTTATTAAGCCTAGCCAAGCCCCTTTTAACTCGCCTATTCTCTTTACTAAAAAACTAAATAGAGGACTGCGCTTCTATATTAACTACCATAAGCTAAATAATATAACCCGCAAGGACCGCTATCTACTACCCTTACTTAATAAGACTCTTACCCAAATAAGTAGAGCCAGGGTCTTTACAAAGCTCAATATCCGCCAGGCCTTCTACCAAATTAGGATAGACTCTAGGTCTAAAGAGCTTACTATATTTTAAACCCATTACGGAACATATAAATACAAGGTACTCCCTTTTGGACTAACCAATAGACCAGCTACATACCAGCGGTATATAAACAATATACTCTTTAACTACCTTAATAACTTCTATACGGCCTACCTAGATAATATTATAATTTACTCTAAGAACAAGCTAGAACATAAGGAGCATATCTATAAAGTCCTATAACGGCTCCGCAAGGCTAGTCTCTAGGCCAATATTAAGAAGTTAAAATTTAGTGTTAAGCGTACAAAGTACCTAGGTTTTATTATTAGTATAAACAAAATTAAGGCTAACCTAGAAAAAACAGCCGTAATTAACTAGTAGACACCCCCACGGACCATAAAGGGGGTATAATTATTTTTAGGTTTCTATAACTTCTACTAACACTTTATTAAGAACTATAGCAGAATCGCCCGGCCTCTTAACCGCCTTACTAGGAAAGACTAGCTATTCCACTTTAACGCCATATATATGCAGGCCTTTAATAAGCTTAAAAAGCGGCTAGTATCAGCTCCCCTACTTACCTACTTTAACCTAGAACGGCCCTTAATGCTAAAAACTAATGCCTTAAACAGTGCAATAGCCAGTATTTTTTCCCAAAAGCAACTGGACGGAGAATAGCACCCTATTATATACTATTTAAAGACTATAATAGATACCAAGCTAAACTACCATATCCATAACAAAGAAATGCTAGCTATTATCTCTAGCTTTTAGCACTGGCATATATAACTAGAGGGGACCCCTAAGCCCATTAAGGTAGTTTCGGATTATAAGGCCCTAAAATACTTTATAACAACCAAGGCCCTTACAGCCCGCTAGGCACGCTAGGCGGATATCCTATCTTAGTTTAACTTCTTAATTATATATAGACCAGGCGCTACAAACCGTGCGGATACTCTTATAAGGTATAAACAGGACCTAGGTAACTAGGCGGCTATAAAGATCTTATTACAGACCTAGGCACTACTACAACCAGAGCACCTCAACCCCCAAATACAGGCAGAACTAAATACGGACCCTTTAAACGCTAAGATATGCCCCATTAACTCCACAGAACTTAACCTTATTAATAAACTGCTATAGGTAAACCATACGGCCCCTTCTCTACAGAAGTGCCGCGAAAAGGTAAAGGATACTACTAGCCTATAGTCCCTCAAAAACAGACTGCTTAAGCACTAGAAACGGCTAGTGGTGGCAGAGGAACAGAATTTACGGACTTAGCTTATCACTAAAGCATATACTTAGGTCTCTACGGCCCACCCTAAAAAAAATAAGACCCATAGAATTATTGGCGACCGCTACTACTAGCCCAAAATAGTTATAGATATTAACCGCTATATACAGAACTGCGATAACTGCCGTAGGTCTATAATTCCACAAGACAAAACCCTAGGGCTATTAAAGCCACTCCCAATACCAGAACGCCCCTAGCAGTATATCTTTATAGACTTCTATAAGTTACCTACAGACTGCAACAGATATAATATAGTTATAATCCTAGTTAACCACTTTGGCAAGCGCCCGTTCTTAATCCCCTATCATAAAAATATTAATGCTAAAGAGGCGGCCTAACTATATATCCACTATATCTACCAAATTTACGGACTACCAGATACTATCATATCTAACTATAGGCCGCAGTTTATATCAGCCTTCTAAAACGAGTTCACCCAGATCCTAGGTATTAGGCTAAAGCTCTCTACAACATACCACCCCCAGACAGACAGTCAGACGGAGATTATAAATCAGTACTTAGACCAGAGACTCCGGCCCTTTATTAACTACTTTTAGGACAACTAGAGCGGACTACTACCTATAATAGACTACGCCCAGGCAACCCTACCCCATAACTCTACAGGGTTTGCACCTATTTAGCTAAAAATAGGATACTTACCCTATATAAGCTTTAACTGGAAGAGACCGGAAGAACCACAAACTATACGCGAAAAACTATCTTATAAAGAAGCACAGCAGTATGCTAGACACTTAAAAGAAGCATAGATAGTAGCCTATAAGAATCTAAAGAAGGCCTAAAAATCAATAAAACAGCAGGCAAATAAGCACAGGCGCGAGCCCAACTTTACCATAGGCAACAAGGTCTGGGTTACAACAAAGAACTAAAAGACAGAACGGCCTAGCCATAAGCTAGACTATAAGATAGCAGGACCATATAAGATCCTTAATAAAGAAGGCAACTTATATAAGGTTAAACTCCCAGACTTAATTAAAGTCCACCCTGTTTTCTCACCAGATAAGCTATAAAAAGCTACAAATAACCCACTACCTAGACAAAAGAATGAGCCTCCACTACCAATTTAAGTTAATAGCGACGACAAATAGGAAGTTAATAAAATACTAGCCTATAAACTAGTACAAGGAACACTAAAATACCATATCTAATAGAAAGGTTACGATCCAGACCCAACCTAGTACCCCGCCTGGAACTTTATAGGTTGCCCCCAGAAGCTTAAAGAATTCTATAACCAATACCCTAACAAGCCAGGACCCCCAAAGTATCTAGACAAGTAGATAGAGTGCTAGTATAGCAAAGATAATAAGCTACCTATCAAGCATACAGATAAGAACACCCCATGGACATAATACGGACATACAAAGCCTAAGGGCAGGCTTTTTTGGAGGGGGGGGTAATGTTACGGCGCTAGTAGAAAACGGTGGATTATGGTAGACGTTATAGTAGACACCGAGTTATATAAGTCCACGTGACTAGAGGACCGCATAAAACTTCGCACGGCGCTGCTATTCTTCTCCCTTCCTTTCTCTAGCTTTGGATCCTCATTTATAGACTACCAATTATACAGGCTTGCGCGTCCCTTATGCCGTACTCGTGCCTCGATTGACTAAGTCGCTAACATTAAGGACCTGAAAATTACACTAAATTACATAAACCAACCCTAACTACTGCACCGCCCTAAACCAAGTAGAAGCTTAATATATAAAAGTACCAGAAGAACTGGTATTCTACTATAAAAAAGATATTTAAAGAACCCGAACCTAAATCTGACACTAACTCTATAACCGACACTAAACCTAAAACTAAATAGGAAATTATATAAGAAACTAAGGATAATCTAAGCTTGCTTAACACTTTAGATATCTATATAATTAGAGCTGCCCTATTAGCACAACTTGCCAGGAAACCAGAATATTCGATCTTCGCTGTTATAATGGCTGATATTAAGAAGGCCTTAGCACTAAAGAAGCACACTAACCCCGCTATAAAGGTACCAGTAGAGTACCATAATTACCTAGATATATTCTTATAAAAGGAAGCTAATAAGCTACCAGAACGCCGTCTATACAATTATAAGATTATAATTAAAGAAGGAAAACATCCTAGATTTAGACCCTTATACAGAATATTTTAAAATAAACCCTAGGTACTATAGAAGTACTTAAACAAACATCTAGATAAAGGATTTATTACAGCAAGTTCTTTACCTATAGCCGTACTAGTAATCTTTATTAAGAAACCTAGCAGTAGCCTGCGCTTTTGCGTAGACTACCAAGCTCTTAACGCTGTCACTGTTAAGAACCAATACCTAATCCTATTAATTTAAGAGATACTAAACTAATTAAGTAAGGCTCGCTTCTATACAAAGCTTAATATTATCTACGCATTTAACCGCCTCTATATCGCGAAAGGAGATAAATGGCTTACTGCATTTTATACCTAATATAGATTATTTAAGTACTTAGTAATACTATTTAGCCTTACAAACGCCCCAAGTTCATTTTAACACTTTATAAATAATACCCTACACCCATACCTAGACGTCTTTTATACTGCTTATATTAATGACATCTTAATATATAGTAATAATCTAGCCAAATACTAAAAATATATTAAACTAGTCCTATAAGCCTTGCGCGGAGCTAGCCTATAATTAGATATAAACAAATGCGAGTTCTATAAAACGGAAGTTCTATACCTTAGACTTATTATTTCTATAGATAGCGTATAAATGGACCCTAAGAAAGTTAAAGCGATTATAAACTAGTAAGAACCTAAGAACGTTAAGGACGTAAGGGCCTTTATAGGATTTGCTAACTTCTACTAATAGTTTATTAATAACTTCTTCGCCTTAGTTTTACCCCTTATAGCCTTAACCCAAAAGGGCAAAGCCTTTATCTTTAATAAAGAATATAAGAAAGCTTTTACTTACCTAAAAGTTATATTTACTACCGTACCTATACTCTAATACTTTAATTTAAACTAAATAAGTGTTATAGAAGCTAACTTATCTAACTACGTTACTAGAGGTATTTTGTCTCAATATAATAAGGAAGGAGTATTATACCCTATAGCATACTTTTTAAAATAACTAAGTCTAGCTAAATGCAATTACGAGATCTATAATAAGGAACTATTGGCTATTATTAGATATTTTAAATAATGGCGACCTAAACTAGAAGGCTCTGGATTTTTAATTAAGGGTTTTAGCAACCATAAGAACCTACAATACTTTATAACTATAAAATAGCTAAGCTACCGCCAGGCCCGCTAGTTAGAATATCTATCCCGTTTCCAATTCTCTATTATATACTACCTAGGCATTTAAGGCCAGAAGCCTAATGCCCTAACCTAATATTTATAAGACATGCCAGTATAAGAAGAAGCGCGTACCTACCGTAATTAAACCCTGCTTCGCCCTGAGCTATTTAACCCTCCTATTAAAGACGTTATAATATATATCCTTAAAATAACTAATTAATCAATTAAATAGATAACAGTTAATAAATACCCAAATAACAAATTTATCCAAGAGACGCTTAAGCTAATTTAAGACGGTGTTAAACACTCTAAAAAGATTTCTTTAAGTAAATGCGAAGCTTGTAGAGACTGCTTATACTACTAGAACCATCTAGTTATACCTAACCACAACAAACTTAAACTCAAGCTCCTTAAATATGCATATAATTTACTAGTAGCCGGTTACCTAGGCCAAGGAAAAACCCTAGAACTGCTTTAACAAGAATACTACTGGCCAAATATGTATAATATAATATAAAGATATGTCTCTAGCTGCTATACTTGCTAATAAGCTAAGGCTTTATATAAGACGTATAACGGCTTCCTAAAGCTACTACTTATTCCAAACCAAAGATAGAAGGATATCTTAATTGACTTTGTTATTAATCTCCCCATAAGTAAAGGCTGTACAAACATTATAGTAGTTATAGACCGACTATTTAAGATAAAACACTTAATCGCCTACCCTAACATGTTAGCGCCTGCCGTTGCCCAATTATTCCTAAATTATATATAGAAACTCTACAGACTTCCTAAAACAATTGTCTCTAATAAAGGCAGACAGTTTATCTCTATATTCTAGAAAGAACTGACTACCTAACTCCGCATTAAAGCCCTATTATCTATAGTATACTACCTAGAAACAGACGGTTAAACGGAACGTGTAAATGCTATAATGGAATAGTATATTTGGATATATATATTATATTTATAGGACGACTAGATAGACTGGCTTATATTTACTAAGTTTACTATAAACAACTCTATCTTAGAAACTATAAAGGTCTCCCTATTCCTGGCTAACTATAGCCAGTATCCGCAAATAGGTTTTAAACCCTTTAGTAATGTTTCTTGCCTAGCTTATTAAGCCTTATAAGTTATAGAGGTAAATAAATTTATAAAGAAGATAGAAGAACTATAAGAGTTTCTTACTAATAAAATAATATAGGCCTAATCTGTTTATAAAACCGTAGTAAATAAGAACCAAACCCTAGCACTAGCCTACTAAATTGGTAACTTCGTCTAGCTAGATATAAGAAATCTAAATATAAAACAACCTACTAAGAAACTTAATTGGAAGAACGCTGACCCTTATAAGGTTAAAAAGGTTGTCTTTCCTTATGCTTACTAACTAAAGCTCCCTAATACGGTTAAAATCCACCCCATATTCCATATGTTAGTCCTCCGCCTTACTACTCCTATATTAGACGCCTTGCCTAAATAGATTTAAGACCCTTCTCTACTAGTTAAAGTGGATAGTAAAGATAAGTACTTTGTTAAAAGAATTAATAATATTAAGTATAATAAATAAAAATGTAAATATATATACCTTATAAAATGGAGAGGCTTTACTAAACCTTTATAGGAACCTATTAACTCTATAGGACTTATATAAGCCACAGAAGACTTTTATAAACTCCACCTAGAACTACTACAGCCCCATCTCGCAGAAGCTCAAGTTTAAAGGGGGGGTACTGTTATAGGACACCTCCGTGATACCTTACGCACGTTTATTTATTTCCACCGTCTTGACCTCTAAGTTAACGACTCAGTTAATCAAGGCACGTAACGGCAATCTAAGGCAATTTGCTATTATGTGACGGCAATCTACAGCAATTTGCCATTCTCTACCATATTCTGCCATATTTTGCCAAAGTCTACTAAATTCTGCTAAGTTCTGCTAGGACCGCTCCTTAAATCCTATTTTACTCTATATATATATTAACCAAGCAACTAAACTAATAATATATACCCTTTCTTCCCGTTTCCTTACCTTCTCTCTTTACGCAATATCTTAACTTTATTACATGTAAAATATTACTTAAATATTTACCTTAGTAAAAGCTCCTTCCGTTTCTAGAGGTAAGCAAGGCCGCTTTAATAAAGGATTCCGGGTAAGATATTAGGTGAATAGGATAAGCAGGGGTGAGTAAGGCAAGCAATTGGGGTAGGCTGAGTTATGGAGTATTACTAATTACAGAGCATATTTTAGCTATATAGCTATCTAGTTAAAGTTGCATTTCTAACGGAATAGTTCTAGGGTCCCCTTATATACTTGCTAGCAAACCTAGCTCCCCTTTGTGTGCCGTATGGAGGAGACTTAATAGTGACTTAAATGCACATTACTGCTGCCTTGCGCTGGTGCGGCTAAGTAATAAGCCACTACGCGATTGCGAGCGGGCTGGCCCCCACCCTAAGGCCGTAGCTGCCGTCCACGCAACTTAAAGGCCCAGTTCTGGCATTTATTAAAGTGGCCCAGTTCTAAGATAAAGTAAAGTGGCCCGGTTCTGGGATAAAGTGGCCCAATTATAGGACACTTTCTATTTTTGGGAACTAAATAAAGCCAGTAGACGCTAAGAAATATTCTTACCAATCACTAGTAAAACTATAAGGGGGTAATATAAATGGGTTAGATGCCCCCCCTGCTAGTATAGTAAATAAAATAACCTAGTCCTGCTATGTTACTTTAGACTTGCTTATTTCTTGACAGGTACTAGCAGGGAGGGCGTTTAAGGCATTAATATTACCCCCTTATACACCGCAACACTGATATAGTTGCTTGTATAATCGGCTTCTGGTTTTTACACTTAGGAAATTCTCTACGTATGGTCTAGATGGCAAGGGGTTACCAAATCGAGGTTAGTCTATTATAGTATTTTTAGTTTATAATTATTCTGATCTAATACACTATAATGCTTATATAGTTCTATAAAAAAGCGTTTTAAATTATCTAGCTGCCTAAGAGACGCTGGGTTATGTGACCCTAGACAACACGGGACGATTTCTATAGCCAAATAAGAGAGGTTATGTTAGAATCGGGGCGCTAGCAAAATCGGCTTCCGCCTTACGCGCAACTATATATTAGAAGCTTTCCTCGCTCTTAACTAGGGTTCTTCTTTTTGCAATTAGTTAAGCGTTAGGTGCCTAATTATAGCACCTAAACTAGCTTGCTATTAGCAACGTGTTCTATTTAAAAGCTTTATATAAGAATTGGATCTTAGCATCTAATTCTTTAGCTTAATTCCCAACCTAGCCCAAGTTTTAGCTTAGTAGTTATGGGGTAGTCTACTTATAGTAGGCTTATTAGTATAGTAGTATATATGCTATATTCTATTACAATCTCTAAATCTTTAAACCTCTAACGCTTGGAAGGAACGTTACTCTAAAAATTATGCTACCTACCTAGAGTTTATCGCCCGCAGACAGCTCGGATATTTATATTCTCTACTATATAACAAACCTAGGATCTGTTCTGCTTTATTAGTCTTATAAAGCAGTTCTATAAACACTACCCCTTCCCTATGTTCGTATGGCAGCTCTAGATGATATTATACTCAGCATAAATAGACGGTTTAAAGGAATGGATTTTACCTATTACAAAAGGCGTATATTATTTACCGTACTGGAATAATACGCACGGCTCCTTATATATTGGCACCCTTAGATAATTCTAGTTTTATATAACCGCACAGCGCTAGCATAAAATTCGGTTACTTAACCCTCCGCTATTAACACTTAATACTACCAAACGCTCTTATTCCTCTTGATTTAAGCTAGTAGAATATTGCATTAACTAGATTCTGCGCTCCACTATACAGCGTAGCGAGGCGTGGGACCGGTATAGAAGATATCTCTTTATATTATAAATATCCTTTCCTCTGGCTACTTGTAGGTTGTGTTTCTATTAAATCCTCTACTTTCTGTCCTCTCTAATGTTAATATTATGTTTGTTTTCTCTTCTAAGTTCCCTTTTAAAGCCATTTCCAGTGTACCAAGTAAAAAGGTATAAGGCGGTAGACCAAACCTAATATAAGAAGTAGTGTAAAGCTAACGAGTTAAAGAGCATTAGAAAGTCTATTATTGGACATTTAGTGCTCTATCTAGGTATTAAAGAGGCGAAAACCCGAACTCTATTAGGCAGGTGTTGTTCTTTATTAGAATTTATAAGTTGCTTTACCTACTTAAGATATAGTTGTCACGAAATTCAGATAGAGGGGTTCATTAATGCAATGGGTTAATTGATTAATAATCTTGACTTAATCGTTGATTGATGTCGATGTCTTAACCTAGGGCCCCTAGGGCTCTAAAGAGATTTACAATACACGTGCCCCATACACGTAACTCGTGCACGTGTCCCACGCCTTAGAGAATATAGATTATCTAACACACCCCCTTAGCTTTAAGCTCTTTAAGGTCAAAGCTAGCTACCTTCTCGTGTCTATTAATAAGTTAATTAAACCGTAATCTTATCTAAATCCTTTTATCTTGCTCTAATACCGTCCCTTAGGTCCTCTAGTTGCTTCTCCTTATCTAGCTGCTCCTTAATATCCACCATCCCAATCATATTAACGAAACTTTAAAACCTCTACTTGGGCAGGGCCTTTATAAGTCCATCAGCGATTATCTCCTTTGTCGCTGTCTATTAAAATCATACTTGTCTCATTGCGTATTCCTAATGTAGCCAGTGTTAATAGATGTCAACATATCAGAGCTTTGTAATTAGCTTTACCGTGTCTTCTATAATCAGTTAGAGCGTCTAGGTGTTGTCATATTTAATAATTAAGGGCTCATTTAGGCGTAATATCATTGCTTTAAATAGCCTGCTAGTAAAGATAGCTTCCTTTACTATTTATAATAGGGCTAATAACTTGGCTTCTATACTCAATATCATAACTATACCCTACTTATTTGCTCTCCAGGCAATCGGCCCCCTAAATAGCTTTATAATATATCCTTACAAGCTCTTTCTGTCAACGGAGTTGTCTGCGAATAATGCATCGCTGGCATAGATAAATAATTGCGCTTTACCTCTACTGTCTCTTCCGTCGTCTTATCCTTTATCGCGTATTCCTTTATCTCTCCCTCTATTGTTCATTCCTTCCTCATCTCCTCTATAGCAGATTGCTCTGCTTCTCGTGCTATATAGGTATTAGATAACTCTGTCTACCGCTTAATAATGCTCTTAGCTTAGGTCCTAATTGAACCTTACTAGCCTTAATACTGCAAACGCAATATCCGGACGCGTTATAGTGGCTACATAGAGTACTAAACCCAATTTTCTCTGATATAGCATCGTAGAGGCTGGTAGGGATATAGGGCGGACTAATAGGTCTATATTAGGGGACGGACGCGTCAGACAGATCGATCGGTAATTAGTAGGGAGGAGTTCCGATTCTGCTATAGGAGTGTCTAGAAGACGCCCTCTAAGATCTATCTTATACTGGTTAGCTATCTTCTCAATATAGGCTTCCTGGGATAGCCATAGGAGCCTCTAGCTATAATTACGTAGCACGTGGATTCCTAGGAACCATTTTAGCTCGCTAAGGGTACTTATCTGGTATTCCTTGCTTAGCTCCTTGATTGCTTTTTAAGCTTTCTTCTTATCTGTCTTTCGGTAGCAGAAGACAATATCATTAATATAGAAGAAGACAACTATTCCACCTTTTAGTATAATACATGGCTTCTAAGGTACCTCTTTAAAACCCAATTTGTTTAATAAGCTCGTGAGATTCTTCTGCCATAACAGTAGTAATCGTTATAGTCCGTATAGGGCTTTTCTTAAGCGCAGTACTTTGTCTGTCTTTCCTTTGTTAAACCCTAGCGGTAGCTTTATATAGACAACCTCGTCAAGATCACAATAGACAAACGCATTGACTGCATCTATCTGTGTCATCTCCAGGTCGAATTTTGCGGTGATCGCCATAAGTGTTCGGAAGGTTGTACTAGCTAATATAGTAGCTCTTATAGGTAGGTCTCCTGGGGCCTATTAATTTCCGCAAACTATTAATCGTGCCTTGCATTTCTGGAGAAATCCATACTTGTCCGTCTTATAGACAAACACCCACATTAAGCTAAAGACCTACTGTCCCTTTACATACTTCTTATCTGTTTCTTAAAACGACCTCATTTAATAATAGGATTGGAGGTAAGCTTATTAAGCTTCTTAGAACTAATCTTAAAGAGGATATATATTAAGGTCGCGGATTAACTAAGGTGGCGAAGGTAAGTTCTTTCTATATAATCTAATATCGCATATTCTGCCTAATTTTAGCTTGCTGTCGTTAAGTTAACTATTAAGGTTGAACTTCCTTCCTGCTAAGAAGGCGCTGTGATAGGCTAACGTAATCCTTTTAGTAATAAAGTCTTTAAACCTATTATCACAGGCTTCCTTGAATAAGTCCTTAATAGAGTTGTTAAACACCCCCTAAGTATAAAACCCGTCTCCTACTCGGCTAACGATGTCCTAATCAGTACCTTATATATCTGACTTCGTAGGATACTCAACATAAAAGGCATATAGAGATTCTTTATCTTCTTTTGTTAAAGGTGGCGTACAATATATATCTTTAAGAGCTCTTGCAAGCTCAAGATTTGCTGACTTATTAAAGGTTTAAACTGGCTTATTAACATCGTCGTCTTCCTCTTATATTGACGGTTTAAATACTTCTTTATTATCTTCCAGAAGGACCTTATTCTTAGTTAGGGTATTAGGGAGTTAAATCTTCTTAATTAGCGTGTCTAACTCAGTGTGTAGGTCCTTTAAGATGTCTATTCGCTTACCGTCGAAGAACGTCTTTTTGTTAAAGATGACGTCCCTAGTAGAGATAATGATACCTTTATATAGGATCCAGATCCTATAGATATTGGTAGAGTTATAGCTAACAAGGTAGCCGATATAGGCTTATAGATCTAGCTTGCTTAGCCTTTTCTTCTTTAGCTAGGCGTCCGACGTTATCGCGTACGCCCTACAGCCATAGGCTTTCAGGTGCGCTAGTTGCGGCTTTCTTAACCCATTAGCTAGGAAGGTATAGAACCTCTTATAGGGCGATTTCCAACCATTGCTTTCCCGTGGCGTTTAATCTCGAAGGTAGACTACATAGTCGACTATCTCTTTCCATAGATTGTGTGGTAGATTAGCAGCAATTCTTATTATATGTGCTCTCTCAATGATCACACCCCCTAAGCATTCAGCGGTACCATTTTGAGCTTGGGTATAAGGCGCCAAAGGCTTAAATATAATCCTTTAGGTCCGTAGCTATTTAAGGGTTCTCCTTCTCCCTAGCTCGTTGTCTGATCTAATAGTATTAACCTTAAGGTTATGCCTCAGATAAATCCATTAGATAAAATCTTTAAGCACTTATAGTGTCTCCTTCTCTTTACTATGTGTTATTATAAAATACGGGAAGGTTCTCCCTAAGAAGGTATCATAGATAAACATAACTTATATAAATCCAGCATGCGCTTCCTTAAGGTCAGTCCAGTTAATATAGAGGTTAAAACAAGGTTTATTAATATTCCGTTCTAAGAACCTTCTTAAGACCTAACACTTAATTTTGGCAAGACTGCAATATTAATATTCCGTCGTCTTTAGGCCTTAAAGCTTAACTCCTAGGGCGTTAAGACCTAAATAATAAAGGCTTATAGGTCCTAGATAACCTAGACGCAGATGCTATAGATATATATTACCTTTTAAATCTAGACAAGCGTCTCTTGATAATACTCTGCGCTTCTATTAGCGGCGTAGTAGTTGGCTTATATTGAATGCTGATTAACTTCCTGGTCGGACGTATTTAATAGTCTATTGTCCGTGACATTCTTCCATTTAATATAGGATTGTGTTATCCTTCCAAACTAGAAGATTATTATCTTCTTTATTATCCTAGTAGAACCCTTATTTTTAAAGCAGACGGGACGACACTAGATTCGTATTAAAGTCTGTATAAAAGGCAACGTCCTTAAGACGTAGGGTTCCCTTGCTCTTATCTAGTTTTGTGATTTTAATAGTGACATCGCCGTAGCCTAGTATAGGCACTTCTAAGCTACTGGCGGTAATATATTTATATCTTAGAGCTTTCTTAAAATTGTAAAAACGAGAGAGGTTATTAAAGATATAGAGAGTAGTTCCTGAGTTAAGAATAGTTAATAGCTTTAGTGGATGGGTTTAACCAGTATAATACAATTCTAGGAATATTGTATTAGCTTCTCCCTTAATCTTAACTTTCTGGCTCTTGTCCTGTTATTATTAGGCCTCGTCTTCTTGTTCTTCAAGTCTAATCTTTACAACTTAGTTAGTAAGATTCTTATTCTTTTCTACCTTCTTTAGTACCCTATTAATGCGCGCATCTCCTATTGTGACTCCTGCAGGTTTTTTGTCTTCAAATAAACACTAATAGTCCCGTAGGGAGTGTCCTTGTATTCCGCACGCTAAGCACTCAGGCATTGGCTTCTTGTAGGATGTCTCCTTATCTACCAGTGTCCCGGCTCTCTTTAAGCGTCTATTATATACTAAGGCCTTTTCTCTTCGTGAACCTTTAGTAGTATCAGAGTGATCCTTAGTGGCTTGCTCTATAAAGTCTGCATTAAAGGTACTGCCTCTTGTAGTAGCATTGGCTTTCTTTAAGGGTATTCTAAGTCCTTCTTGCAGCTCCTTTACTACTCTGCGGTATTTAGAAGATCTCGACTTCTAAAGGTTATTTAACTCGGTAGTGTACTTTATATAGTAGGCATCGCTAAAAGGTTAAATAACTTCTGCCAAATCTTAAAGCCAGATACTATTGGATATTTAAGGGATCTTATACTTCTCTCCTAGGGATATTGCGTGTTCCCATTAATCTAGCCATTAGTTTAATTTTGATAACTGTTTAAACCCCTTAAGGGCTTCCGTGTACTGGTATTATACCTTCTTCCTAATAAACAATGAGGTAGGTTCTGTGTTCTCCTTTAGCTGAGATAGCCATTCTTTAACTATTAAGAAAGGGTTAAGTAGTAGCTTCTTCTAAATTGATACTATAGACGTAATCTAGGTGCGGATCTGTTAAAGATAATCTTCCTGTCTTAGGAAATACTTTATATCCTAGTTATAGTATCGTCTGCTGTTCTTATACGCTTTCTATTAATTCGTCAAGAGCTGCGCATACAAGGTTGCATTCTTATTAAAATCTATAACTTCTGGATAGGCTGGTTCTTATAGTAGACCTCGTTAAAGTGCTGCACCATCTGGGTCAACGTAGGCCCAAATTCGCTAATCCACGAGGGCTTGGAGTTGCTATAGCCATTGCTCCCAGTCTTCTGACTTATTGAGGATGATCGTCGTCAACGAGCTCAACGTCGGTGGAGTCATTTAACTAATAGGCAAAGGAGGGATTAAGATGGTATTTTATCGTCAGGATTGTCCTATCGTCAGGATCGTCCTTGTTGTTAGATTAAGGTGGAATCTCATAAAATCTCGTGGAATCTCGTTAAAGACTCGTCTTATGACAATTGAGGTAGGATTTCTGTTAGAGTCTGCGTCTTAATAATAAGGTGTCAGAGTCTAACGATAAGGTAGAATTTCTTTAAACAATTGAGTAATAGCTGAATAGCTTCTTAAGTCGGCGGACCGGGCTTATAACTGTCACAAAATTCAGATAGAGGGGTTTATTAATGCAATGGGTTGATTGATTGATGATCTTGACTTAATCGTTAATTAATGTCAATGTCTTGACCTAGGGCCCCTAGGGCTCTGAAGAGATTTACAATGCACGTGCCCCGTGCACGTGACTCGTGCACGTGTCCCACGCCTTAGAGAATACAGATTATCTAACAGTAGTAATGTAGGAGATTAAGTACCTGGGCAGAATAGAAATTATATATAAGGCTACTACCAGCTTTACTACCGGCTATAATAGCTATCTACAACCGAGAGATCCGTATGGCAGACTTCTATAAAGCTTAGAGGCACTAGGCTAGGGTAGGCTTGATTTAATAATTAAGACTTTAGACCCTTATTTGGTAGAAATGGTAGGTGGATAGTATAAGAGTATATATATTTTAATCTTCGGTAGTTAGGGAATGTCAATTTTTAACCTTTACTGTTTGTTATAAAGTTAGCTTCCCCTCTAAGCTTATAGCTAGGATTTTACACCGCTTATACAGTAAGCTTTAGTTAATTTAGCGAGCTTTATTAAAAGCATAAGCAAAATCCGCTAAGTAGAAGTTATAGATATTTAATTTATTTGTTTATATAACGCGTTATTATTACTAAATATAGATACAATTTTTTTTTAAGACTTAGGGCTTCTAAATGGTATAAATTTTATAATATAGCTATTGCTTAGGCTTATCGAGAACCACTATAAAAGCGGTATTGTAGGTGTTTAATATAAGAGTAGGATGGTATTAAGGGAGTTTATCAGATAGTGGGGCAAGGGAAGGTCTACGGATTATAACTAAGTCACTATAGATGTCCATAGCGGGAGGGTACGAAGTGGTTGTTGCTTAAAGTGCTGGTGTAAGCATAGGTAAAGATGCATAGCTTAGGAAATCAGCTTAGGCAGGAAGTTGTTATATAATGCTTCTCTTCCTTTCTCTGTTTGGGTTGATCTAAGAAATTCGAATGTATATTGGGAATATAAATGAACGTTATTAAGCTATAGTAGATGCGTAAGGAGGGTATACAAAGTGGTAATTCATTAAATAGAACTTGATAAAATGATAGGTTTAATAAAAAATACTTCTAATTTAGCGGACCTAGTAACATTTACTCTTTAGTTAAGTTGATTGCTGTACTTTATAGCTAGAGGCCTTCTAAGCTAAAGCCCTATACCCGAACTTATAGAACTGCTCAAAGCCCTTAAAACAGCATTGAAAAAGCTTGCCCAGATATTAGCCACGACAAATGCCGAATTTACAGCACTAGAGCTCCCTCTATAAAGTTATAGCAAGTGTTGCAAAGAGCTTAATAAACAGATTAGTTAGGCGGCTTAATTAGGCGCTTATAACTGGGCTACATTCGAGTATATGGGCTAGGATATCTTTGGCTTTATATATACTTTAAAAATATACATATCTACTATTATGATAAAGATGATAGATATTGCGTTGTATGTTAAAGGCGTACTTATATGGACTAGAGCTGACACTAGTATAGGTCTGTAGGCAATATTATGTTTACTAGAGAATGCCTTAAGGAATATAAAGAGCTTATTAAAGACACTTAGTCCGCTATTCTTAAAGAACTGGAAAGCAAGGTTCATTAGTTAGGCAAAATAAAACAGTAGCTTAGTAAATTAATTTTTATATTACACCACAGGTTGATATATGGTAATTTGTTAAACTAGTCTGGGCTATCTATTAGTGGCTGCTGCTGGCATATATTTTCTTAATATGGCCGTAGGGGCCGTTTGCCTGGGGTGGAATACTAGCATTGTTAATACTAAAAAAATTTGGTACTATGTCGACTACCGTTCTATTCTTGACCTAATCTTGTTATCTGCGTATATACACTATACTCAACATTTCTTAAGATAGTCTTTCTCTAAATTTCTTAACATTTGCGGCGCTTATGCGTTCTTTGTGTTAAGGCCCACTAAAAGCTTTCTAATGCTATTAGGAAGGCTATAAGATGTCTCTAGAGGCTCTAACAGCTGGATCTTACACTAGCCGGACTCTGCTGCAATTTTAATGCTATTAACACCGGTAATAATTCCACACACTCCTGTCTTTCCGAAAGTGAGAACCTGCTACCGCCATTAAAGGAGTTAGAGAGGTTGTGCAACCTACGGCGGCTTAGAGCTATATGTACGCGGTAATATAACTAATTTGGTATAGCAGGTATTAAAAGATCTGTCCTTCTAGTAATGGCGGGTAAACTTGGAACAGAATATATAGTAGTTTGGAAAAGAACTACGGCGGCAAGACCTTGCTTTAATAGAGTTAAATATATTTATATAAAGGTGAGGCAGACGTCTATAAAGTGCTGAAGTATAAAAGTCCGAGGTTATAAGTTATATGGAAATAGAAGATACAGGTAAAGACTTTTTATAATATTTATAATAGTCGTTAATTGTATCCCTCCCTTTAATTTATACCTTATTGTCGTCTGGCTCTCTAAAATAATGTCTCTATCCCCGAACCTCGTCCCCATTAAGTATCTCTTGCATTATGGGCCATAACTTACTAGAAGCTATAATAGCAACACGTTTTAACAAGTTAAGAAGGAGGAGTATATTGTGGCGGGTGGATATACTAGCCTATAATCTATTAAAGGGACCCTGACACATCTAATAAATAAAGCATTAGCTAAAAGTAAGGAAATTCCAAAGAGAGAGAAGAGGTATAGTATATAATACTATTGTTAGGCAACAAGCTGGAAATATATAATAACCATTTATACCTAATAATAGTCTATCCTACTACTAATAGCACTAGCTTCTTAACCTCCTCTTTATTTATTGGTGTTCTCTATCTTATGTTAATTAGTTCCTAAATTTTCTATAGTATAGCTGTATGGTAGACTGCAAGCTACATTTTAGCCTCTGTGGCTTTCCCTCTGGCCTCCTTCAGCTCTATAGCATATGTAAGAGCAACCCTAGAAGTATATACGTCCGTCATTAGGCTAAGTGTGGCACCATTATTATTAGACCTAAAATTCTCGTAGACTCTATAAACGTCGTCATTGTCGTCTTGGTTAAATGCAATCACAAAGTCTACCTTTTTTGATATGGTTAGCCCAGAAGTACCTATAGATAGGAAATTGGAATGGATATTCTAAGATTAACTATATAGCTTGGACGTTAGCAATATGGATTAAAGACTAAATAATGGTAGTAAAACTCACACGCTGTTAATTTCTAGGGAAGTGATATTATTCTCTTTAACTACCGCCTCTAGGGCGTTCTAGATAACTCTTGCCTAAGCATTCTTATCTTTGTTATTATCGTTGCATTATTTTACCCTTATGTAAATGCGTTATACGCGACTCTAGAGAGACTCTAGCCTATCCATTTCTACCTAACCTAATTGTGTTTTATCTGATTGGTTAAATATGGGAGCGAATATCGTTTTTAAAAGCTATGGGGTTAGCTTGGCGGAGGCGGCGCTAGATTAGACGCCGGTTAGCTTCTAGTATATTAGAGTAAAAGAAAGGCTTATAGCAGTATACCTTGAAGTATATTAGAACGAATTTATTAGAAAAGTTTTTGGAAAGTATACCTTAAAGTTCCTGCGACGGAACAATCTGACTTGTGAATAGGAGGTCTCCCTTGTCTAAGTAAGACGCACTAGGTTCGCTTAAGCCTTTGCGCTTTATTAATGGACCTATCGCTTTTAATTTTCTCCTTAAGTTAAGTGAAGTAACAGAAGAGGCGTTAGTGATAGAGTCTATCTTAAAAGAGTTAACCGTGGATGTATAAGAGTTTTAAATAACTATACAGATGGACATGTGTAAGGTGTTATAGGGGTGTCCCGTGACAATAGCCTAGCATATATATAGTTTATTTTCAGCTTTTTGATATCCTCGGTTATATAGCTCAGTTAGGCAAGATCTAAAAATAACTATAAGGGCTATAGGTTTAATTCCTATGTAGTTATATAAATATATTAATATTTCTTAGATCTTCTATAACCAACTCTACCAATATGGCCTTTAAGTAAAAAGGAAGACAGCTTATAACTTCTGGGAACAAAGTAAGTATATCCCTATTCTCCCACTATAATAACCATACTAATTTCTATATAGGTTTAGAATTGCGGGTGGGAATTCTTCCCAAGTTGGCTTAGCATTCTTAACGATAATGCCGGCAAGGATATTAAGCTAAGGGAGGGAAAGAAGATGGAGAATATTCCTTAGAAATATAGGTGGATTTTAGCAATAATTATACAGTCTAGGTAAAGATCTTATAATATCCCTAAAATTATATATATAAAACACTAACAAATTATAGGGGAGAAGATAACGAAGAAAAATGCAAGGACTATAAGGGAGGTAAAGGGCCGTTTGCAAAGTGTATCTCGATAGATAGTAAATTTGGAGGAGGGTATTACGGGAATTGTACCTAGGAGAAGCTCTATAATTGCAATCATTCCTACTACAATTAATAGTAGATAAAAGAAATATAAGATATTTCTTTTTTTAAAATTTTAAATATAAGATAATATAGGTGATAGGATTATAACGGTTGACATAGTTATAAGGGTTTAGAATATTAAAACTCCCTTAATAATACCTAGTTTTATCTTATATCTCCCCTCTTTTAGCGCAAGAGTATTATCTTAGTAAGCTTTTCCTATAGACCTATAGTAAACTTCCCTTTCCTTCCCAAGGCCTGGTCTAAGGCAGGAACATCTTCTATAGATATATTTATAATAACTAGTCCTAAAGACATAGCTTATAGAGAAAAGCTATTAGCCCTAGCCGCATTGTCGTTATCTGTTTGCCACACCCAGACACGCCCTACTTTGGCGCTTGTATAACTAGTTGGTAGAGGATTTTCCGTCCTATAAGTAGTATCTCTAGCCTTAGCGTGGTTTCCACTTATACTCTTTGCCCCGGTCTGATCTAATAGAGGCAGTAAAGTCCTTATACTGTCTGCCGATAGTTGCGTAGGCTGTAAATCTAGGTTCATGCCGCTAGAGCTTGTAGTTACTAAATTAGTTTAAAAAGAAGCCTATAGACTTAAACTAACTCTGCTGTTGTAGAAGCTGCCCTCTAAGTGCACCGCTAGTGGTGATGAAAGCTCTAGCCTTTTAATGTCTAGAACGCTGCTCTTGCCGAATAAAACGGCGCCGTTAATCTTTGTGAAGGCGTTAGCCTTCCGAGGGCCGTTTTTGCCCCAGCCTATCTTGCCTAGTATTTCCCCTGGTATAGAGGAACGAAGCTACTGGACGCGGTTAAGAAAGATATGCTTGTAGCTTAGTAAATAGGTATTAAACGCGTCCTTTGATGGGGATTAGAGGAGACCTTTGGCTATTTCTGGCGAACCTGTGTCGACTTTGCCTTCCTCCCTGCTGTATTGCTTGATCCTTTTCAGTAGTAATATAGGGGCGGCAAGATACTTATGGCCTTGCGGAATAGTTCTCTAGTTCTTGCATATCTGTCTCCTTGTATTCTTGGCGGGCTTGTATATATCTCCAAAATGTTAACTGAAAAGGGTAATTGCGTATATCTGCCTTATTAACCCTATCTAGGCCGCCCCGTTTAACTAGAGGCTGATAGTGTGTTGAGTTAAGATGCGTCTAGCTAATATAATACCTATAAACTTATAGCCCTCTAGTGTTGTCCTAAATGGATTTTGCAACTGTTCTATAGTGTAAGTTGTTATAACTTCGATTTAGCGGTTATAAATTTGCTCTAGAGTATTCTAGTCTATAAGACCAATTCTCTTAAGCATGTTATTATATAAATTTCTTTTCTCCCTTTACTTAAATTGGGCGTCTTATTCCCTAATAGATTGTTCGCCTTGTTGCTAGAGTCCTCGCTAACTGTCAAAACTGCATCAGGTTAAGGTATATTAATTGTTTTATTAGTGTATAAGTTAAACTCCCTAAGGATAATGTGTTTTATATTGCAATCATCCTTTAAAATGTCCGCAGCTGCATTTGGGCCGCCATCGATTCTTAGATAATTGAATGTTGAGTAATTAAAGCTAAAGTTATTAAAAAGAGAATCGGCGCCTCTATAAGGTTCTTAAACAACCTGTATTTATATAAGATGTAGTAAGGCGCTCGCCCTATTAACTAACCACCCTTGTTGAACTGCAATATTGTATAGTATAACGTAAATGTTGCGGGCGTTCTTAATCTGTATTAAGTATATAGACTATTTGATATATTCTGGCTTGTCTCTGTTGCCTTAGACTATACTCCTACCCCCCTAACAACCTTATTAATAGAGATGGTTAGCTTCTACTCTATAGCTAGTCCTGTAAAGCGTTTTCTGGCTCTGGCCTAGTTAATCTTACTATATTCCACCTCTTCTGTTCCTGTTTTAACTGTTAGTCTTTAAAGTAGTAGTTAAGGTAGCTAGAAAGAAATATACCTAAATGCCTAGTAATATTTAATGCCTATTTAATAAAGTTGCGAAAGTGTCTAGCCTTTAGAAGGCCGGTACTTACCTTATTAGTACCAATCCAACCTAGACAGCGCTCTTGAAAAGAATAGTAAGGGATATATTTCCTATCTTCGTTAAATAGAAAATGCTAAATAATAGAACGTTTGGTCTAATGTGTGGGTATAAGTATAGTATAGAGCCCCTTTAGAACCAGCGTTGTATTATAGCGTGTGGTAAAGTGGGCTTTGGCTAGAACGCTTATTATATTAAGTAGTAGTTCCAGTCCTTACTCGTTCTTATATTGGGTAAGTATTAGGAAACCGTTAACAATAACTAGATTGCGGAATATTGCGTGCTAATAAGTGCCGTCTATATTAGTTAACAGACTGTGATCTAGGGATAGAGTGGTAGTGAACCCAAGGTAAACTATGATGGATAGTACTAGGCTGCTAGAACGGGCGTCCTTAGAAGCTATGATTTTTGGAATAGTAAAATATATTCCAAATAATACTAGAGAGGTTTGGAGAGTAGCTCTAAGCTAAGCAAGCTGCTTGTAAAGCTCTATTAAGGCAGCCTGATTTCCATATACCACAATTAATGCTTTTTAGTAATCTTAAATTGATATTAAGCTCTGTTCCATTAGCAAGGCAACCTAGAATGATTAGACATTAAATAATAATTCCAAAGGCTTTACTTACGTGAAAAAGATAGATTTGGAGATATTAAGGCCTTCTACAGCACGCACGACCTTGTGGCCACTTAATGGCCAAGTCTGGCATATATAGTCCATACAGCTTAGTGCTTAAGCATTGCTACTAGACCCTATAACCGTGATAGTGCGTTTAACGGCGATTTCTAATATAGTATTATACCCCTAATCTCTTAGAAAATTTGGAAGATCCTAATCCATTTTAAAGCTAGCCTAGAATACTTGGGACCGCAGTGATTTTAGAGTCCTTATAGATAAGAACATAATATTAATTGTACGCGTAACCGCTTCTAGAATTGTTCCCTTTCTCTTAGTTAATAATGCTAAAGATCGAGCGTTTTTGAGTAACTACTAATACGCTAGACCGTTTAATAGAAATAAACGGACTTCCTAATATCTTAGGGGTACTTGGACCTCGTCTAGCTGTTAGTTAATAGGTGCTAGCTCTAGTAAGAAGTTAGGGAGCTTAGTAGTGTTCTAGAGTGCTATCTTCTTAACAAGCGATATGCCTTTAGTAGAGTTAATAGATCTATATCTTCTAATATCTCCGCTAGCATTTGGCTCTTATAGAGTTAGTAGGTAATGCAACTAACAACCAAGAGTATTAGGCAGCCATTAGACCAGTTTATATATAGAGCCTTAACACAGGTCTGGATTTGAACACGCTAGCATAAACGTACTTACTCGCGTTGTTGCCGAACAAATTCCTTTGCATTACGTTCCGTCTTTAAATTAACACTTCCCTCTAGTCTCAGCGTGAAAGTCTTTAAAAGATTAGGGAGATAAGTAGATATCTAATTACGCGCGTTATTAAGGTCTCCGCAGAAGCCAATGTCCTGGCACAAATCTCCTATAAATACTGATATAAGGTGCTCCTCTTCTTGCGGTAGAAGAAGCACCTATAAGGTATTAGTTAGGATAGATCTAATTAACCTATTATTATTATCCTGTTTGTTGCTCTCCAAGACGGCATCTAGTATGGAACTATAACCCAAATTAAATTTGGTATTTATAGGTCCGATTACACTCTTGTATAATAATGGGCCACGGTCACCTAGAGCTATGGTGTTAATGATAATCTAAGTTGGCTAATTTGATGGCCTCCTTAGAGACGGGCTCTGCTTTCTACTAGATATCATGGAGGTATATAGAGTAGATATACTTATTAATTATAGAGCTGCTTCTGCGGATTAATTTAACGGTATTTCTAAGATAATAGCTGTTGTAGGGGTATAGATTAATTCCGTTAAAGAAGGTAACTACTGCTCTATATATAAAATAAGTTGTATCGCTTAATAAACCTCGCGAAAGCCCTTAGACAGAATTAACTTTTTAATAAAAAAGGCTAGTAATATCCTCTATTTCTAAGTGCTATCTATTACCTATTAAATTTTTAGAATTTATTACTTAGTTATTATTAAGATGTTAAGGTTCAAATTTTCTGATTTTTAGTATAATTTTTAGTGCGCAGCTTACTGGTGTGCGCAGCTTACTAGTATAATATATTAGTGAGCTTACTAAGGTAAGGGTACCTAAGCTGAATCCGCTATATATAGCTAGGACTTGGTCGCTACTTAAATTGGTTAGCGCTCTTAAAACCTTTTATTCTTATATTTTATTCCCACTTCCTATATCTCGACAAGGGTGTGGCTAAAGCGGGTTGGCCGCCCTCCCTATAAATATCCTTCGTAAAGAGCTTCGTAATCTTTAGCAGAAGACGGTTATCTTTAGCCTATAGAGGTCAGATCTAGAGTTTAAAGACGTTTAACTCTCGCAGGGCTATGAGTTAATTAGCTAATATGCCTCTCTACTCTACTAACTAATAGAAGGATTATTAACACAATTAAAAAGCAATAAATTGCGAAATCTATACCTAGGGCGGGTTGTTCTTCTTATATTTATCCTTTTATTAGGCCGCGCTTAAAACTTTATAAACTGTTTTGCTCGGTTCTTAGTCTTTATCTTTAAGACGTAAGTATAAAGCGTTAGGTTCTATTACTGCTTTATAACTAGGGCTTATTAACGGATATAGGACGCTTATTAGAAGATGGGATTAGCTAAACGCTTTAAGGAAGGTTATAATACCAGCGGTGGATATACTAGTGCTAATATTATTAAAGACTTACCTCCAATTAATATCCACTCTTAATGATATCTACCAGTACTATAACACTACTTAGCGGTATCTACGTCCGAATACTATAAGCTTTGTAGTTAGATCATTGTCTATTGTAGCCATTATATATTATTGTGGCTATTGTCTATTGTGGCTGTTGTCTATTGTGGCCATTAACTGCCTCCGTTATTGATTATATCTATTGTTATTATAGCTATTATTATTGCGTCAATTGCCAATTATAGCTATTATTGTTGTAGCTATTATCTATTGGCTGCGGCGTTGGCTGTAGATATATAGTCCAACCCTCCCTCTCTCTTAATATGCTCTATATTTACCTCTTCTCCTACTTTCTTGCTACTTTCCTTATACTCTCCTATAGCTGCCCTGCATTTCTACAATGTCTATTCTAACTCTGTAGGCTGTTATTAACGGACTAGTTAAATGTTTGGTCGAATTAAGCTTTAACAAAAATCTATACGGCCCCTAGAGGGCTCTTCTACACAAGATTGGGTTTGTGGTGAGAGATCTTTAAAACCAAGTTAATGGTATAAAAGGGCAGATCCGCAGTCCTCCTAGCTATAGGGTGCTGGCACTAACTACTACCCCTAGACTACTAGAGGGTAAAAAGGACGAAGAGCTAGTAGGGGAGTTTTAGGGCAAGCCAGGAGCCCAGCTAGAGCGTCTCCTATAAGTAAGTATAGAATTTTACCTGGTCTGCTTATCTAACTCTAGTGCCTATAGGTAATATAAGAAGTGCCTCTTAGCTCTAAGCTAGACAAGCTAGCAAATATTAAGAATATCTTCTACTTCTTAGCATATCTAGAGATAGTTAGGAAAAAGCTGCTAGCGCTATATAACGTAAGCTAAGCGCCTAGTTATTACTAGTGGTTGCTAATAGCAATGCTAGGAGTTTCTACTACCGGACGGCGCGGCAGACTTTAATGATATTGCGGCGGATATATTGTATAGAGCCGTGCATCTAACTATGCTATAGTTCTTGGCTAAGCTGGTCTTTAGTGGCTTTTTTAAGCTAGCTGCAGACAACTAAAAGGGCAGGACAGTAGTAGGCTAGATAGTATATAATAGAAACATAGTTGCGCTTAATAATAGTATAGTCTAATTTAGACCTGATATTTGTGAAATATTAGGTCTTCTCTCTAATCGATTAAATTTTGGTAGTATTTTAAGCCGTTATAGTTGAGTAATTCAACCGCGAAGGTTATAAAAAGCGTTAATGCCATTTAATAAGTGTTACGGAACAGCCTTAGAAGTGATTCCGGTGGTATAGCATAAATGTAGTTAGTTAGCTTGCGGGCCGATTAAAAATCTGTATTAACAGAATCTGACCTAATAAGGTTTATCTTAGTAAGCTTAGACCATAGAATCAATTAGCAGACATATGTATATCTATAAGCGGATATCGCTAACCTTTTTTGTTAAAAAGTTGATTCTATAGTAGCGAAGCTATATGCTTAGCTGTAAGAACCTGCGGATAGCGATCAGCCTTTCTCTACTGTGTTATGATCTTTATTAAATATCGTAAGGTTCCCACCCGTATAATATTGCCAAATTCCATTAACCTCTCTGCGTTGTACTCGCGTTTTGGCGGCCACAACGGGAGGGGTAGTTAAGGGGGAGAGGAAGAAGTATATATCTTTAATTTGGTTCTCCTGGCTAACTAAGGCGATTCTCCATAGCAACCAAAAAGGTCCTTTGCGTGTAGCCACAGCCGTTTGCTATAGTTACTATGTACTATTAGTGGTGAGATTGGATGCGCGTACCAAATTCAACTTTTTAATAAAAAAGGTTAGCGTTGATTCTAAGGTCTGGGCTTACTAAGGTAAGCCCTAGACGTGATTTTGTAAGAAGAAAGACAGTAAGGTTGTGCCTAAAGGCTACCTACCTTCTAATAAAGGTTTGGCCCAAAACGGCTTAGTGCCGGAAGGAAGGTCTAGGGTAAGATAACGCGTTATAACAGACCGTGATTTAAATTTATCTATTAAGCTTAATTTATAGACCAGACTTCGCGTTACGTTATAACAATAAATACTAGATAACTATAATAACGCCCTCTACTTATTGCTCTTTACACGCTTTATACAATTATATAATTTACGCGCTTTACCCTTTTAATAGCTCCGTCCTATCTTTTAGCCTTTAAGGGCAGTACTTTAGACTTGCTTACTTTTGTGTTATTGTTTACAGACCTAGGCCTTATAGCATGGCCTAGTATAGGTTCTGTATGGCCTTTGGTCGCTTAAGTTGCATAGAAATGGGCTTAGATCTCTAATCCTAACCTTTATTCTAGTATATGTTACGTGGTTATGTTACTTAACTTCTTGAATAGTTACTAGACTGCCTAGTATACTAGTAAGACAGTAATTAAAGCGAGGCCGATGTTTAGGGAGGTCTTTATGCGCCTAGAAGGTATTAAAGTTCTTATATAAAAACCGCGTCAATTTCCTTTTCTAGGCAGATCTGGTCAGTATAGATAGTTTTGTTTAACGATATCTTATATTTAATGTTGTAGGAGAGCTAGGTGGGAGATATTAGGCACCTCTTAAAGGATCACTATTAGGATTTTTAAATGCTATTAATACTTTCTAACGCCCTCTTCCGCTAACGACGGTCTGCAATGCCGGGTTTTAACTGTTGGGGAGTAGGAAAGGCGCTTTTACTTTATAGGCAGATCTAGACTAACTAAGGATTAAGCGCGGCTTATAAATCCTAGTAATAGGATCTGGTCTAACAAATAGATTATATTATCTTTTGATACTGCTAAGATCTACTTATTAAAGTAGTGTTACTTATAACATCTAGTAAAGTTATGCAGTGCTAGAAGATAGTTGTGGTTCTTTTTACTATAAAGCTTAAAGCTATGTCTAGCCGTTATACTCTGGTTCTGAAGTTTATAAAGGATGCTGCCTACTATATAGCAGCTCGCTAGCACTGCTCCTAGAAGTATAATATATGGATTAGACCTAGTACGCGTTAAAGACTATATAAGAGGCCTGACAATTGTTATTCCTGGTGAAAACTTCCTATATATCTCCCCTACGTGAGTAAAAGCTTGCTCCCTATCTCTAACCTCTAGCTTGTAGCTAAACGCGTTGTCTTGAAACCTTGGCTATAGTAACAGCTACTTGCCTTATTACCTCCTAATATTGTCCGACCAGTCGCGTTAATTGTCGGTTTGTGTATTTAGCATATAAATTGTATAAGCGCCGGTTTATTTATCTAGGGTGGTTATACACTGCCGCCTTAAATACCACCTCTTGTGCGGAGATAAAAGTGGTTTTTTTAGAACGTTTTTTATCCACTTTAAATGCCTTGCAATGTCTTCTTGGATATAAGAAAGGAATCAAAGACTAGTCTTTAAGGGGAACGCTAATATATATAGGGTGAAGAGCTTTAAGAAGTTAGAGTTAAGTTATATAAGGTGTTTACCTAGTTATCAGTAATTAAAGTTGCAGTAGTTAAAAGTGCTAAAGTTGGGACCTCTCTTAAGTAAGCGTTAAAGTTTTGGCTTATCTATCTTTAGTTTTAGCCTACTGTTCTAGGTCTCTACCATTGTTAATTATTACTTTAATTTAATCTCGGATCTATATACCATCTAGTAAAAGTAAAAGTCTTAGGCAATTCGTCCTATACACAAAACCTTAGAGATGGCTTTATAGACTTTATAAAATAGCGCTTGCTCTGGAAAAAACCTTATAGTAGGGAACTTGTAGTTCTTGGTTTTGTATACGTCCTTCCTATATACTCTACTAAAGGAAATGCTAACTAAGTGTAGGTCCTTAATATAATAGAAGCGTTATTCGTTTAGATCCCTAGAATTATACAGTCTTTAAAAGGGTTTGTAAATTTAATATAGTGGGCGTCAGTACTCCGAAAAACGCTAGCCTAGTAGGTCACTATAAAGGAGCCAGATATCGTCGCTTCCTTTATCTATAGAGGATATATCGAAGTTTAAAGGGAGGAAATAGCCGGTGGAACCTATACCGGAGGGTGTTAAGGATGTGTACTATACACTAGATAGTACTCAAGGTAATTATCTTTAGGTAAAAGAAATGCGAGATAGCTAATATATCGCTTAAATAGGTTTTTCTGCGCCATACTATCCGCTAATAAATTAGCAAACTCTAGTGTTGTGACGGTGCTGGGGCAACGCCACCTGCCATACTCAGTGGACCCTGACTCCTGCCAACCAATCAGGATTTTCCATCCCCGGGATGGAAAATCGCCATTGGCTCGCTTACTACTAGCGCCTTGGCGACCCCTTTGTATCTTGCCAGTCTCTGACAGACTTCTTCTTCTCCTTAGCTTAGTATTCTTGTATAGTAGCAATCTACAAGCTTCGGTTCAGAAGCATTTGTACGAGCCCGTCACAAGTGTAGGGCCTATGTCCTTAGAGCACTCTTACGGATACTATAGCGACATATACAATCTTATGCCGACGCATTGCATTACGTATATTGGTGACTACCCCCTACTCTACCTTATAAATCTTATATAAAGCTGAGAAAATATAAGGTTATAATATTCTAAAAGGCCGAAATTCACCTATAGCTGGTTAGCGAGAACGCAAGTCGAAGAAGGTTATAGAGGGGGTTATAATAGAATATAGGCTGAACCGGAAAGAGATAGGGGTTATATTACAGCTTTGACATAGAGGAAAGGCACTAGTAAGTAGAGCAGTAAAATATAGGATTTATAGGAAAGCACTAAGGATGCCACAGAGTATATTAAGAGGTTAAGACATACTGTTGTCCCTAGCCAGAATTGAGGCGTCTTAGGCAAGCTGTATCGCTGCTAGTCTATATACAGCGGAGAATTAAGGAGGCATAGAGGTGGTGGTTTAGAGGTCCCTATAGTGTCTTACGCTAGCTCATTTGACGATAATAAAGAAATTTTCGTTATAATAAGATAGGAACTTGAAAAGGGGAACAAAGTAAGCCCTAGGGGCGCTCTAAGCATATATATATAACACCACTAGCAATAGAAATATAAAATATAATTTAATTTCTAGAAGTTTAGGCCCCTCTATTATTATTATTCATTGCTTAACGTCCGATTCGGATCCCTGTTGGGCCCACGCGGACTACTCCTTGTTAGGCCCCTCTATAAGAACAATAATAACGTCCTATATTTCGTGTCCTTAAAATTAATATAACTGATTTCGGTAGTGAGACCCAGGGAGTTAGCAGTATTGCCACTATGGCTATAAACTTGATATTAGGTCGTTATAATTACAGAACCCCTTTATTTTAGTACTTTCTAGAATTTTTTTGCGTAAGAGCAGTATAGAGTATTGGCTATCTATTAAAATATAGGGGGGGTAGTTGGATGTTAAACGCCTAATTAGCCCAAAAGAACCGGTTCCTATTAGCGAAGCCAAATAGGACGTATTTTATAGGTTAATATTAGGCAAGTCTCTTTTTACCCTCTTATATATAACTAATGATTATCTCCACGTCGGCGCTTAGGTCTATTAAGTACGCTAGTAATAATACTACTTCTCTTAGCTTGTCTTTATCATTCCTTCTAATCTATAAAGTTCCGTTGCTAGTTTTAACCAAAAGACCCTTAATTTTAATGTCTTAGGTAATAAATGCCTTAATCTCCTAGATCTTGTAAATATTTTTGTCCCATTTCTTTAGTGTCTGAAATGGACTGGGCTAATTGAATTCCTTATCCTAGACACCCTCTTTTAGATCTTAAATAGTGCTGAAAATCTTTTCTATAGACTCCTAATAATCTTTAAGTCTTAGCTCTACTTTGTAAGGAGAATCTTTTAAATATAACCTCTAAGTTTTCCCTGTAATTATCCCAGCAAGATGAGCATCTAAAATTTCCTTCTTAACTAGCTTAGCGTCGATTTGCTTTACGTAATATTTTATTTATAAGATCTAAAGGGCGTTATAGTTAACGGTCCCTCTAACAGAGACGAACATCTGCTAAAGTAGCTCTATAGGCATGTCCTTAGTAGAAGCTTAGGCGTTTGCCAAATCTATATAAAGAGAAATATCTAGAAATAATTCCCAAAGCTTTAATCTTGGTACGCTATATTCCTAGATCTAGCATAAGGTATTTACTAAGATGTTCGGCCCTTGTAATCTCTATTTTATAAGCAGCATCTTTATGGCCTTATTTTGGAGACTAATGATATGAATTTTATTAGCGAAAACCCATAGCTTGCTAACTTGGAGCCACAATTAACTGGGTCCTTCTTTTTTAAGGTCAAAACTATATAACTATAAAACAAACATCTTAATTATGTGCTGGTCTTTGATCTCTATATCTCTTAAATTAATGCATCCTATATCTGCTTTGTAAAAGTTTCTAGTAAAAGCTCTATTAAACCAAGGAGCCTGTAATAGAAGGAGTTTGTAATATACGCTTTGGTAAAATCTAGAACTAATTGTAATTTTAACTATTTCACTAGGAAGGGAATCCACAATCTCTCTAATTGTCTTGGTATAGGTTTCGTTCTAATTTAGATCTATAGTCTCGCTTTGCTATAGGGCGTTATAAATAAAAGAAGCACTTAATTATAAGGTAAAATATAGTTAAATCTATTAAAAATTAAGATTTAGAATAAGAACTTAAGCCTTTATATATAGTTATGATTAGCTGCTAAGATACCCCTAATCTATACCTAATAAGGCCGGACCCCTCGGTTATCCCACCAAATTGGTTATTACTACTTTGGAAGCTATTTACACCTAATCTTGTTATCCGCGTATATATACTGCACTTAACATTTTTTAAGATAGTCTTTCTCTAAATTTCTTAATATTTGCGGCGCTTATGCGTTCTTTGTGTTAGGGCCCACCAAAAGTACTATTAGGAAACACTGGTAATATACACTCCTGTCCTTCCGAAAGTCAGAACCCGCTACCGCCATTAAAGGAGTTAGAGAGGTTGGGCAACCTACGGCGGCTTAGAGCTATATATACGCGGTAACATAGCTAATAGGAAACGTAACCGGTTAACTAATAGACCTAGGCGAAGGTATAAAGGAAGAAACTTTAGATTCTTAGCTATAGCCAGCTAAATATATCCTGGCGCTAGAGTACTAGCTCTAGTTTAGAAGCCAATTATAAGAGCTGCGTGTCTATTGATTTGCTTATTATAATTGGCTTATTCGCTTGGGTGTAAACGTCCTCTTTAACCGCGCTAATGTACGAAAATAAGGGTATGGCTAAAGCGGGTCAGCTGCCCTCCCTACTAGCGTAACCGAAATGTTAAAACTGCTTGATTTAAGAACACCTACAGAGGTCCCTAATAAAAGTTCTTATACCTTTCTAATTAGGAAGGTTTAAACTAGCGTACATGTAAGCACAGGTACGTATTTTATAGCGTATACTAGAGTCTACCCAGCGTATATTAAGGTACGCAAACTTTAAAGATTAATTTACTAGCCTAATACTATATATAGTAATAATTCTTTATTATATTTTCAATTTATACTTAGTAAGATAATATATAAAAATATAAAAAGTGGTAATAAGCATTATTATTCTTAAAACTTCCTAATTAGGAAGGTATAAGAACTTTTATTAGGGACCTCCGTACTCTATATTTAATAATGCCTAGATCTGCCTTACTGCGCTATACTTTTGGCTGTGTAATTAGCCTATATGCCCCGAGCCAAGCTTGTATTAACTGCCCTACTCTTAAACTTGTCGCTTTTACATCAACTTCTTTAGTTGGTTTAGTGCTCTCTCTGTGCCTGTATACCCGTTAATATTAATAGCTAGGTATGACATTCCCGGCCAATAGGCGAGTTGCTGGGCTCCTATCTCTCCACCTAAACTACTAGCGCTAAACTTAAAGAGGTAGCGCACCTGGAATAGATTATTAGCTACCCTTTAGGTATAATAGTCGCTTAGATTATACTAACTGATTTAGGCTTAGTTAGGCATCCTAAGAGCATTTTTTATCTTAGTATGCCTCTAGTTAGCTTCACGCCAGCCTTATATGCTTTGGTTAAGGGTGTATTAAACGTTAAGGTTACTGTTAAGTACTACCTTATAAGTTACCACCCTGTTTCTTACCATTGTATATCTTACTATATTTGATACGAGCCCCTTTAGTGCTGTTATTAATATTTAGTACTTTTTAACATCTAGATAAAATTATATTATTAAATAATAATTTAAATATTTAAAGGCTTTTCAAGTATTAAGCTATCCATATCTTTCTTATAGGCACTCCCGTCACTATAGTGCGACAGTGGGTGTTGTGATAAGAAAAGCCCTTAACTTTATAGGGTATAGTCTCTAATAACCTATAGTAGCTGGTTTTAAAGTTTAAACAGTTGCACTAGTGGATTAAGTCTAGATTGGCCTATAATTTATCTTATAATTATAGACAGAATAAGTTTATATTTGTGGCGTTTTAATGCTAGCCTAAAGTGCTAGAGGGCCCCTCTAGTAATTTAGCGTATAATCGCCATTAGGTCTTTATTTAATGTGAGAAATAACTAGGATAGTTGGAACTTACTAGCTTAAATATACTATATATACCTTTTCACTTTAACCACCTCCAGCTTCCTTTATATACTTTACTTCCACCACTCTTACCTAATTACACTCTTCTCTATATAGATGGAAAGCTAGCTAGCGACGCGAGAAGCACCCAATTTGGGGCGTCTTCGTATTGCAAAGCTCTTAGAAATACCACGGATGGCCATAATATACGGCTATGTTTACATCGTAGCCTCCTTTAAAAGAATCTTAGTATATTACACTACCTTTAAGCTTCGTAGGCGCACCTTTGACGCCTTTGCCAACTGACGAGAAAGCCTTTATCTAAGCTCCCTAAGTTATCGCGCTTCTTAGAGACACAGCAATTAAAATCTATAGACATCCTTTTAGCTTGTATAAGGGGAATACAATGAGATAGAGTGTCGGCTTAGGCAAGACAAGTCGCTATTTGGGTTTGTTAAGGACAAGATACGGTATGTAGCCTCTATTAGGGAAGAGGCACTAGTTAATAATGCCAGTCGGATAGATATAACTATAACGGCAGGAGGAATTAACTTGTTGTTTATATGCCTACTTAGCTGCACCAAAGCAGAGCGCTTTTGAGCTTCTGTATAAATAAAGGCTTTGTAGCGTTAGGTAAAAGAGCCGGATAAAGGGCGGTATCTGGAGCGTATATATTTATTATCTCGCTGCCAAATTGGTAGTTTATGCCATGCGAGCTCGCTCAGAGGCATATTCTAGGCACCATCCTCTTGGCGGAGGCATCTACAGGAAAATATCCTCTTGGGATGCCCCCACTAAGCCTATAGTGGAATGGCCTGCTTGGCGCCCCTGCTTCATTTTATTTATAGGATACTGTTACTTTTACTACGTTTTAGACATTGATTTATGTTAAACTGGACGTTTACTAGATATAGTGGAGTTAAGGAATTAGGTACGTATTAAAATATATAGAAGAAGTTATTGCTTATCTATTGCTAATTCTACTAAGTGGATTCTAGTGGACTTTCTTCTTGCTTAGATTATGTAACTAGTATACGTGACTAACCTATAACCAGTTAGTTACAGATAACGATTAATAACTTATAGGTAGCATTACTAGATATTAATATCTAAGATATAAAAGGATCTATATTTACCGGTTAGTGACACCTGTAAGGCTACTACTTAATATCTTAGAGCCTTACCGCAGGTACCTTAAAATGGAATAGTTTAAATATCTAAGTGCATTTTCTTGCTGCATGTAGCTGTTTTTATGCATCTTTACTGCCAATATATCTGCACTAATATGCATAAATCTAGCCTTATTTAAGTAAGACAAGTATTAATAGTTTATATACCTACCAAAGTCCACTTTCCTTAGCTCTGTTCTATACTAACAGCTTTAAGAAATATTACTCCGTAAAAGGCTATAAAACTATAAATTCCTATAAAAGAAGAGCCAGCATTCTGCCTTAAATTTGTGAGATTGTTCCTTACTATCTATAGAAAGCAGCTAACTCGTCTCTAAAGGTATACTATATGTGTTTGGGAAACACTCTTGTATAGTTACGGTTACTTTTACTCTAATAAGTGCACGCGCAAGTGTAATACGGCTAGACAAAACGGTGTATAGTGTGCGGAAAACAATCCAAATAATGTCTGGAATATGAGGATATTGCAGGGTATATATGGCTGTGATTTAGAGTACGGGACGCTAGAATTAATAGAATAAGCCTTTTAAAGTTAGAAGTGCCCGACGTAGTACTCTTTATTTATAGTTATAAATATAGCTAAGTTAAATAAAACCTTAGTCTCTTTCTAAGTTCCTCTAGCCTTGGATAGAAAAACTTAAGAATATTATTTCTTAACTCCATCTCTCAAATTACTATATGTCTATGATTGACGCTTTATTGTGTTATTCTAGCTAATGTCTCCTGCCTCTAATGGACATTTCCCCTTCTTAGGCTTTAAACAGTTCTTCCTTAACTTAGTATTATTAGCTGAATGTCCATTAGAGAAGCCTTTGATTAAGAGTACTTATAGCGGCTTTAAATTCTTGCTAGACATCCTGGGAGGTACTAGCGTTCACTATTTATGTATAAATAGGGTGATCTCTAGGTCTATATCCGCGCCAGTTTTTAATATATCTAAAAGGAACCTCTAGCTTTGGTTAGTATTTATAGATTGCTTTTAGTTGGTCGTCAATACGCCCTAAGAGTTTCGTATCTTTAAGAGTGTGTACCATAAGTGTACCACTTCGGAGGCACAATTATAGAAGTTAGAGATATATGTTCTCGCTAGGCTTAAAGTAATTAAGTAGTATCGTAATATTTGCAAGACTATACGTTGTAGTAAAATGGCGAGGCTTGTTCCCTTTCTTATTAAGTATAGCGGTCAGACTGGAAATGAGGCCGTTAAGCGCTATATTAAGATTGGGGCCGATATAAATAAGAGTAACTAGAGTAAGCGTGAAGATAAGATAAGAATGCCCATTAAGAAGATATTCTAGATTTATTTGGACTTGAGATACTATAAAAGCAATTAGGTGGAGCGGAGAGTTATTAGTAGAATTTCCTATTATTTAAATAATTAGTATTGCTGCTTGACTCGGGGCCGAGCGCTAGAGAGGAGGCGATGATATTAAGGAGGTTTAGGGGATTAAGTAGACCTTGAAAATCAAGTACCTAATTTTAGGCGTTAAACAAAAGACTTTTTTAGGTTAGTCGGATGCTCCCTTAGTTATTACTTATTATGAGGAGTAAGGTGCATGTTTTATTATCCTGGCCCTATATATAGTATAGCGCAGCATAGACACCTGGCTTGGTGTTGCCTTAGGTGTACAAAGCCTTATACTTTACCGTGTCTCTAATCTTCTATTCTTTTACTATTATCTACACTGTTTATGGTTCCTCTATAGTGATTATACCAGAAAATAAAGGTAGGAATAGATAATTAAGATTAATTCTTTTAGGATTAAGAGCCTCCTAGAAGCCCTAAACCTAAATACAATACCTATTAAATTTGTCTTTGCGTGAAGTTTATGAATAGATATGGTGAGAGCTATATTAAGCTTTTTAGTTATAATAATCTATGTATATAATTGACATACATCCCTATATACTGCAAAAATCTACGCTAATATTTACCTATCTAGTTTTAGGTATTCTATTAAACCTAGCGAGTTAAATAGCTCCTCCTTTATAAGGGATCCATCCGTATCCTTAAGTATATATTTTCTCTCTAGAATTGGTCCTAAGAGGAGATTAAGAAAGTAAGTCATCTATTGACTGTATTTATAGAGAAAACCACCACGTTCTTTATCTAAAATATTAATAAGCAATTTAAAATTATCTACTAGAAGTCTTTTAATACTATAGGAAGTTAGCCTAGTATAGATTCTGCTAGCAGGAAGAAAGCTTACTTGCGGTTATAGATACTAAAATTACTATTAGTTGGGACTAAAGTAAGGATACTAGTGCTAAATTAAGCTGCTAGTATGTGCTAGTTGCGTCCCTAACTAAGTCTATTTTTTAGGGTGGTTAGTTGTTTATTATACTTAACTATATACTTTATAAGTTTAGGATATGCCTGGGATAGTATATCGTCTAGAGTATAGGAAGTAGCCTAGCCGTAATAACCTAGTTCCAATATTCGCTCTTTATTCCGCCAATGTCTGGTCTGCTGGACTGGTTAAAGCCGGTGATTTTGTTTTAGCTGTATATAAGCTTCCACTAATCTAATTAGGTGGAATCGCTTTATAATAAATGCTGTAGTAAGTAAGATATCTAATTGATCTAGAGACTCTATGTTTACGGATACTATGTTACTAGAAGAAAGAATAACTATGCTTATATTCTCCTAAATGGTGAGATAGGAATTCCGTAGCTATATAAAAGCGTTTTGGTTGGTAACTATAAAGAATAAGTAAGTAAGGAGCTAGAGCCTATTAGAATTGTCTAACGAGCTACAGTTAGTAAAGGTTTAATATATCTCTATTAATGGAAATTTGCAGTTATAGATAGGTGGAATCTCCTTTAGAGTTTGTTTCTGTAGCCTCTTAACCTTATAGGAGTGTTGATTGTTAACTTTTTATTTGCTTTAAAGCCGCTTTAATATTGTCTTTCCAGACCTAGTAATCGCTGTATTTGGTGTTTTGGTAGGCTTAGCTCGCTGTAGTTACTTTTTGTTTATAGGCGATTGTGCTCCTTCTCTTTGGTATGTTTTGCTTTGCGGTTTAGGATCGCATCTAATAAGAGAGACGTCTTTTGTATATTCTTCCATTACGTTATCCTGTCTGTAAATATTATTTAACTCTGCCTTATCCTGCCCCTCTTTGCGTGCCTATGTTTGGTCGTCCCGCCTTATATATTGGAGATTATAGTTAATTGGTTATTAAGGCTCTTTATAGTGTTGCTTGTCTACTTAAGATAGTAATTATTCTTTCTCTTCTTTCTGGTTATCTGTATAATTATAGGGTTGACTACTAGGACTTTACTACAATGTCTCCGCACTTTAGATTGATAAGTTTATAGCTATAAAGGGGAACTGGTTTTCCATATAGGACAAAGGGTGTTAAAGAGAAGGCGCGGGAGACTTTTAGGGGGTCGTGTTGACGCCTTAAGATAGCGTTGAATTACCGTTATAAGAGGAAAACTGATTAGCAGTGCTTACCTTGGTCTGTTTAGCTAGCTTACCTATAGGTAAAGGGGACAAGCTAAAAGCTAAAAGGAGCTTGCTGGGATTGATAAAATTACTATTATAATTCTATAAATCTTCTTTAAATAAGTCTCTAATAGTAATATGGCATATGGCTATAGAATTAATAGTTATGGAAAGTATAAGCGCCTAATTATAGATTAGCTGGGAATACTTTAGATTTATATCTAAGAGCTAGTTAAGCTTAAAGTAGATATTATATTAAAGGATTATAAGTTCCTATAATAGTTATATTAGTTATAAAAATTGAACGCGAAGGGGAAGTAAAAAAGGTATATATTTTCTATTTTGGTACTAATAGTATTGATTGCCATACCTTGAGTCGGTTTGTTATAAGTAAGGGGATTGTGGTTTAAAGGCGGACACTACACTTGCGTATATAAGTAGAAGGTGGTAGAATAAAGTCACCTATAGAGACTAATGTATAGGTCTCGGCTTATTAACTACCCGAATATTTTAAGTAATAAAAGGCAGATCTAGCCTTGTAGGGCAATAGCTCTATTAATAACTATTATTAATAACAATTGCTCTAGGTTATATATTTAAAATCCTAGATAAACCTACCTCCCATAATTATGGCGGCCGACTCTATGGAGGTGCGTTTTAAAAGTCTTTGCTGTTAAGCCAGCTTACCGCTAAGGTAGAATAATAAGATTCTGCTAGTAGAATTCTACTATATTATTAAGCGTTCTACTAAGTTTTTTTTAATATTCTAAATAGTTACTAAAAGATCTACTGCTAAACGTTCTGTAGGCGGCTATGATTTAGCTATAAGGGCTTAAATTATAGCTCTTAGAGCTTATGGAATCTTAGCTGCCAAAATTGTAAAGATAATATAAATTTCTAAACGAACTATACGAGACATATATCGCCGTATAGTCAATTAAGGCTTTGATCTAAAATCTCCTCCTCTTGCCTATAATACCCACGTAGATAGTAGGCGGTATGGAGAGATCTTAAGCAGTAGAGAATTTAGGCTTAGATTAAGCGGATTCTTAGGTATATCCAGAAGGTTATTAAGATTAAAGGAGGTAACAAGTATAGGGAGCTTTAACCGCTAATATCTAGGAAACGCCACGAAAATTATAACGCCCTACTTTTTAAGGTTAAGAATAGAGAAAGCAGAGAAAGTGGGCAGCTGTAGTATTGGAATAAAGAACTATTATGGGCTTGCCGCTGTCGGTTAAGCACTAGCCCATAAATTACATAAGGCGGATAAGTGGTATAGTTGCTAAGTTAACTAAAACGTTAACTAAGCGACTATCACTATTAAACTTCGCGATGCGGCCTAACTTATAATATAATATACGGCTATATCTACGTTATAGACTTCTCTAAAGGACCATAAGCATATTATACTACCTTTAAACTTCGTAGGCACGCCTTTAACGCCTCCGCTAACCGATAAGAAAGCCTTTACGTAAGCTCCTAAGAGACAACGCGCTTTTTAAAGATATCGAAGCAGAAACATATTAAGCAACATCTATAAACAGAATTTCAGCTTACGCGAGAGGAATACGATGGGTTAAAACGCCGGCTTAAGCGGGATAAATCGCTATTCGGGTATATTAAGGGCAAGGTATAATGCGTAGACTGGAATTTTATAAGGTCGACATGGATATAGTATAGAAACTGGGTAATAGGTAATGGAAATAGTGTAAGTAAATATGATTTTGATTAATAATAACCTACACCACCTACGCACCTGTAGTAGTCCCCCTCTTACCTTTAATACTAGAATATTTTGAGGCACTATACCTATTAGCCTACCCCGGAAATAAATATCTGGAAAAGAATTCTTACTTAGCGCTTTAACTAGTTCACTGGCGTACTATACTAAGGATAGTCTTTCCTAGGGATTACCTAAACTTCTTTGCCTTCCTTAAGATAAGCTGGGCATCGTCTTCTAGGAACCTAAATAAAAAGTTAAGAACACCTAAGTTTTACGCTTAACACATTTCATTACTAGCATAGCTACAGTGGGAACTCGCCAGTCGGCTAATTGGTATAGGGGTCTCTACAAAGACTTAACTAAAGATATTTGAAGGTATAGCGGTATGTTTTAGGCAGATGCGAATGCTTTAAGCTAGAGGCGAGGAATTAAATAACTAGGATTGATGGAGTTGGAAAGAGGACTTATGGGAGGATAGATAAAGGTAGAAGATGTATTAGATATTTATACTTGCCTATAGCTTTCCTTAATCTAACTTGGATGAAATTGCGTTACCTAGCCTAGTCTTACTAAGCTATGTCAGCCTGATCCAATACCGAGGCTTATATTAATGCAATGTAGCTCCCTTGCTCTTTACTAAGTTATAGCTTTATGCAATCCATCCTATGGACAGCTGCATTTTCCTTTATCCTCTTATTCTCTATCCGTAATGGACTACCAAAATTGCCTTTTAAGGCATTGGGCAGCCGGATTTCGACTAGTGTATACTATTTCCTTTTTAACAAAATATATAGGGCGCACTTCGCATTCTACTAATCCTTGTTACGTATAGTGTTTTCTAGGCATGGCTTTTTGGCGGGGCTATAAAGCTGCGGTCGACAGTCACGTAGTAGGATGTAGGCGATGGTAATTCTAGACCATTAGGTGTTAAAGACAAGGTAAGAGGTAGAGGTGCTTATAACCTACTAATCTTGTCGTTAGCTGCCGTATCTATTATACTAATAAAAGGTGAGTGGAGCCTAAGAAAGTTTAATAGGATATAGGATGTCTTATAATGAGATAGGGTAGTTGCGACGAAGATAGCAATGCGGAGCTACCTATAGAATAAGCCTATTGGAACGTTTAGGTCAGGACATTTAAAAAGGCGCTGCGACGTATATGGCTTTATTGGCTGTATTAGCGCTAGCCAGTTTTGTATCGCTAGCGGTTAATTAGGTTGATACGGTTAATAGGGTTAATAGGGTTAATGGGGTTGATGGGGTTGATGGGGTTAATAGTTAACAGCCCCGCCTTGGCAAATAGTACTCCGCCCAGTAATACTAACCTCTTATTTTAACGCTACTATGTATAATAAGTCTTACCGCTAGGTCCAAAGCTAGTGATATATAGGCTATTGCTGGACATACTAAGACTTAATAGAAGCGGTTCCTGGTAAGTAGGGATTTATGCATAGCTTTAACTCTTAGTAATAGAGATTAGTAGATACTTATATAGGATAAAGCTAAACGACTTTACTTATTACATCTAATATGTCCTGCTTGGTTTAAGGTTTCTGTAGACAAATAGGAGGCGCTTCTAGAGCGCCTAAACAAGTTACTAGCGGCTAAGAATATACCCTAAGTAGCCACTGAAGTCCTCAATTGGCGCATAGCACAAGCCATTAGAAAGGCCCATTGTCAGTTTTATTGCATTATAGTTAGGACACTTATATTTATTTAAGTTTTAGCTTTACTAAGTATAGCGTCCGTAGAGGAAACAAGCGAATTAACTAATTAACCCCAGGCATTGACTGAGCGGCCATTTAACCCTGTATGAGATATATAATAAGTAGCCTATGTGTTAGGCACCCTATAAGGCGTAAGAGTGGGATTAAGGGAGGGAATGTAGCTGGGAAACCTGTTTTAGTATCTAAGTGGTTTAAAATATTGCTTATCTTTTAACGCTAGCAGTGCCTCCGCTTCCCTGTCCTACCTCCCTGGCAAGGCCTGTGGTTTGCCTCCTGTATACTATAGCGCCTATAGAGCTGAAATTAATAACTATTATTATACTTAACCGAAGTAATGTAGATATTATGCTGAGTTAAAGCCTAGGTGCCTGCAAACGCCACCGTAGGGATATATAGTAGGTATTATTGGTGTTTTAAATAACTGCAGGAGACCCTATTGGGCGAAGTCTTACATTCTAATTAAGTAATTAAATAAATCGGCCTTAGGAAAGGCCTTCTGGGCAGTATCTAGCCTCTCTGCGATTATTGTGATGCTTTTATTTTGAAATTGATAACCTCCTCTACCGCATATCTAAACTTTAAGCTTGGCCTTTTATATATATTTGAAATCCTAATTAGCACACCCTATTGGTTCTTAATTATGGGATGCATATTCTCTAAGCCCTAAACGCTACTGAAACCTTAGTTGCTTAACTAAGGACTTGTGTGACTTCTAAAGTTCTAGAAAGGGTAAGTGGTGGGGCGTGTAGCCGCAGCGCCTAGAAGCAGTTAGTGGTTATATAATAAAGGCTTAGTTGGAGGACGTGTTTCTATAGCTTAGGTTAAGGCTCTATACTCCTTTAAGCCATATTAAGCAAAGTTAAATAGTATTATATTCCTGCGTACCGGCCTACTAATTACACTATTCTACTTTCCCCTAACTATGTGCTAATATATCCTATATACTGGCCTATCTTTTATATACACCCCTGTACTGACTTAATGATGTTATAAGTGCCTGCTCTAATAGCTGTATATAGGTCGCACCGCTAATTGCTTATCTAATTATTCCTGGAACTTATTACTGTTACCTAGTTCGCACGATTTCCTAACCCGCATGATTACCTAGCTCGCAAGATCAGCCATGCTTACACAGTTCACGAAATTAAGTATTGGGGTTTAAAAGACTAGTTCTATATAGCCTTTCTATCTTTGTTACTATCTGAATAAGGTTCTGTAATATAGTAGACACAGTTGCTTGTAACTAATTGGGTTAACTATGTAAGCTAAGCGAGCTTAGGAGATCCATTAAATTCCACCTATAGAAGTAGAAGAGGGATAATATAGAGAAATCGATTAAAACTAAAACCCCCCCTACTATGATTCCAACAGTTATAAAAGAAGTATATTTACACTAGGTATTTTGGCATGGCTAGGAGAAGAGAGCGGTAGAGAGGGGGTTTAATTTTAGTAGGGGTTGTAACCATAGGCGAACGTAAAGGCATAAGGCGGGAAGGGCTTTGGGCTTAGTTATAGAATGATAGCAAATCGCTAGGCTATTATGTGAGCCGCATAAGATCTTATATCGAGTAATTTAAGTAGTGTGGTTCCTCTATATAAACTTAAATTATTTCCTATACGGAAGTACTATAGCTGCCGCAAGTATTGGCAGAGCCTAGGACACTAATTTAACTATAAGGGAGGGCCTAGTAGCCTAGTTGGCTTTATTAAGTTTCTAAACCTCTTTATCTAATTGCTCTAAAGCTTCCTTTCCACCTTCTATGAACCGTATATTGCCGGAAAGGCAATTAGACATTATCGCTTCTCCATTATAATTAAGTGCCGTTATAGCTAATGTGCTACCACGGTAGCCCGGTACAGCTGAAGATATTTTAATAATTGTATTATATATGGGAACCGTAGCCCAGCGAACATTAGGTGGAATATATAGAACGCCTATAATTTTATAAATCTTTAAGATTTTAGGGACCTGCTCGCTTATAATATAGGCAATTACTTACCTTTACTTTACGTAAATCGCCTTTTTTCTATCCAACAAAAGTAATATCTTGTTTTTTATCCTCCTCGAAAATCTTTTCCTCTAACTTTAGAACCTAATAGGCCGACCCTTAGCCTATATTGGATGTATCTATTATGACAATAGGTACCTAAAAGTAGCGATTAGATTACTAAAGATATAGAAGGGGCGGGTTATATGCTGCTTGCCTTAGCGGGTAAGTTATCGCTAGTCTTTAGAGGTCTTTAGAGGTCTTAGAGGTCTATTTATATAAAACCCTAGCAGAGGCAGTGCATGTGTGTTAGCAAAGTTAAACTTTATAAGAGTTTTTATTAGAATAATAGGGAAGCGTATAGATTTAAGTTAGGCTGCAAATAATATGGAATACGTAAAGGCAGGCCTAAATCTGACTTACTAGACGGTATAAACACGAGAAGACGCCAGTTCTAGCCTTGTTATAGATAGTGAAAGATTGGTAAAGGGTGAGACTAAGTATACTTATAGAATATAGAAGGCTAACCTATTATAAGTAGAGAAGCCTAGCTCGGCCGGCCACGAGTGTGATTGCGTAGTATAGGGGGAGGTGTAAATTGGTACGCCATAATTATATATAGAAATGCGAAAACGTCATATAATAGCCTTCGCTATGCTATTTACGGAAGGAATAGTTACTAGCGGAGAGATATATTCTTCTTTAAATTAATCCCTAAAGCCTTAATCCTGGCGACTATGTCCTCCCTGTATACGTCCTTATATATATCCCTATCTTTATCCCGGTCCTCTTCTATGCTATACCTTGTATTGCGATTTCTATTATCCTGTATCTCACGCTCTATCTGTTGCAGGATTTCTTTTCTACTATTTATCTTCTCAACTGTACCCGAAAATGTAAGAACCTTGTAATAATTCCCTTAGTAAATAAATTCCCTAAAGAAAGTTTTCTAACTATGGTATTGGTAACGAGCTAAAGTATAGCGGACAGCTAGCAGCACTAACAAGGCGGGGGTATAGTAGACTTTAATTCTAAAAATATAGAGAGTAAGAAGAAAGTGAAATAGGAGAAATTAATGCTATTTAAAACGAGAATTGATAATCTAGTAGCCAAATAGCAGGTTTTCCTAGATATGTGACATATACTACAGATGTTCTATACGGTTAAACCCTATCTTAAAGCCTAGAGCACGCAAACCCTTCTCTGCGTTGCTCTTTTCTAAGTCGCTAGGAGACCCCTTTAGTAACTTTAACTATTTAACCTTTAATTTTACCGCGTTTATATCTTCTACAATTTTCTCCCCGCCTTATATTAGCCCTACTGCTTCTAATGGAGCATATAACTAATTTTCAATACTACCAATACAAAAATTTATTAGGACTTGAGCGTACTTGGGTTTAGTAGGTAGATTACAGCGGAAACCAATCCATTTTAAAACCTATAAAGCTTAAGATCTATTGGAAATTACCTATATTTATAACCTACTTTAATAAATTTAAACTGTTCTTTTCCCTAAGCGTTAGGAAAGACTCCAGCCATTTTATTATAGCCAGTTTCAGACGTTTTAAAGAGCATATAATACTCTTCTATTCTAGGCATATTTAACAAGGATAGGTATTTTCTTAGTAGCAGTGTGATGTAAGAGGTCTAGGTTAGTTAGTAAACGTTTTAGTAGGTAGTAGATTAAGGTGCACTTTATCCTTACTCCTAAGGGCTTAAACAGTCTAACTCGGAAAGAAAAAAGCGTTAAATATGGTACTTATTAGTTCCAAAAGCATAGCTATATAATCGTGGATAGGAGCGGGGGCAGCAATTAATAAAAATCATTAAGAGGTTATAGTGCGTGCCATATGCTATTGGTAGGCCTTATTGCAGTTAGGTGCGAAGTCTAGGCCGCTAGATATATTAAAGGGTAGAAAGGGCACTATAAATACATCTACGCGGGATAAGATGCCGAGCGTTTAATACATATAGCGGCCCGCATAGCGGCCATTATGCATATTAATCTTATTTTAGTGGTGTGTTTAAGGTATTAAAAACATTACCACTAAATCCTTATTAATAAAAATAGTAAAGCCTAAGCGTTAATAGTAACGCTTACTTAAGCGTTAGGGTGTTAAATGTTTAAGGCTCGTTTAAAATGCTAAGTATTTTAATATCTATGCGTATTGGCGAATTAGTATACCCTGGCACGTGAAATACAAATAGGCTGACAAAGCCTACCCCTCTAAACTGCCCTACCACTTAGACAATTTTACTTGTAGCAAGCTTGTAAAATTGGACACAGTAACGCAAAAAATAAGTGAGCATAAAACTCCGACGAAAGATTACCGGAATAGGATATATATAGTATCCGTAATTAATAAGTCGTACATAGACCTCGCATAATCTAGCCTAGAGGAGACGATCTAGAAGATTTAGAAGACTATGCTAATTAAGACTGCGCCTGCGCCTGCTATTGCCTTAACGGATACCACGGAAAGTAATAAAGCGGGTTACAGCTAGTCGTGGTCTCGGAAAAGTTGAACGTGGTCACCGATAGGGGTCGGGGGAAGCTGAACGTGGTCACCAATAGAGCCACCAGAAAAAGGTCGGCGGTACCACACTTCCAGCCATATAGAACGCGCACCGGTAGCCACATTTAACTTAAGTGAACACACAAACCAAAATATCTAGAGTATATGCTACGCATACACACGGATACACAGACAGAGAGATATATACATACATATACACACACACACATATATATATATATATATATATACGCGTATTTATACATGCCTCGCTATATTAATAACAAGTGAAAATTATACTGAAGCAAATAAGAGTATAGTAGGGTGGCTAAACGGCATACCAGTCAGTATAATAACCATATACTACGCATATGCTAAGTATACGCAGGTGCCCCAGAGCGTACCTAATATTAAACATAAAGACGACAGTTCTTAAGATAATACAATTAGCAGAGAGAGTTTTGAAGACGAGGAGGATAAGGATAATAAGGATAAGGAGGAGGATAAGGAGGATAAGGGTTAAGATAGTATATAACAGCAGCTTCCATTTTATATGGGTCTCTCTAAGGTAAGACCATATACAACCCTATACATAGGTTATGCATATGCTTAGAATATCCAGAGCATACTCTAAGACTATAGAGCACTTATTAGCTCTAATAGTAAGTATTAAGTTATTATCCAAGAGGCAATAGGCCATATTGTAATGCTAGAATATCTAATATCACGGCTAGCGATCCCGTGGAAGCGATCCAATAGATCAAGCAGCAATAAGGGGCTATATTATAAATAAACTAAGATAAGGAGCTAGTAAAGGGTACAGCAGGCGACCACGTACGTTATCGGCGTTGGAACAACCTTGATCCGTCTTGCTTATATTTTAGTGTGACGACGTCGTGCAGTTAGCCAAACCGTCACATTACCCCCCTCCAAGTTAGGAAGATCGTCCTCGATCTTTGTAATTAGGCCCTCCTTATCCTCCTTTTCTTTCCGTCCTTTTCCGCCTTATTATCCTCCTCCAAGGGCTCTAAATCTTCACCCCTAATATACGCCTCTAGCCATTATGGCAGCCGTACGGGTGGGCCGGCGTTATGGGGTCTCTTGTCGTGGAACGCCTTAAGCTTATAGGGAGCGCCGATAAAGCTATCTACGTTATACCAGGTGTTGTCTGGGTTATGGCCTACCCAGCTGACCTTATATTATAACCTTCCGCAGTAGACCCTACTAGCAAGAACCTTATTAACTTTATACTCCGGCTTGCCGTTAATTAGGACTGGCTCCTTTAGCTTTCTATTCTAGCCTAGTAGGGGGTTATCTGGATCCTTCTATAGTCAGTTAGCGTGGAAGACGTTTAACATCTTCATATACGGAGGTAGGTCGACGATGTATAAGTATCCTTCCATACCCAAAATCCTATAGGGCCCTGCAAGTTGCCTATCCAATTTAACGCTTAGTTGGTTAGTAGCCTATTTTTTCCTAGTGACGTACACCTAATCGCCTACTACAAAATCTGGTTCGCGATGATGCTTATTAGCTTATTTTACCTATCGCTCTTAGGTCCTAGCCAGATTAGCCCTTGCCTATTTAACTGCTTCCCAGTTCCTATATATAAAAGCTTGAGCTTCCTGTCGTGTTAGTCTCTCATAGGGTATTGGGGTTGCTCGTATGCGTTCCTCCCAGTTAAAGTGGAGCCTTGGCTTAAATCCTAGTTCTAATTTATACGGTACAAAGCCTATAGATTTGTGCGGTAAGATTGCCTGTGCAAAGTCTATATAGGGGAGGAGCTCCAACCAATTGTCCTGGTAATAGTTAATAAAGGGCCTTAAGCGTTGGTCTATGTACTGGTTTAGCACCTCCGTATTACCATTAGTTTGCGGGTAACTAGCTATAGAGAGCTTTTGCCTAATACCGGTTAGCTTATATAGCTCATCTGTAAAGGCTAAGATAAATTGGGGTCCTTGGTCTAATATCGCTGTCTCTAGAAGGCCGTATATGCGCTAGATGTGTTGGTAGTACAAGTTTGCTGTGTTAGCCGCAGTAGCTGTCTTATAGCAGGGTAGCGAGAAGGCTCTTTTACCTAGCCAATTAATAACTATAAAGACGTTGTTAAAGCCCTTCCTGTCCGTTGGGAAGGACTTAAAATCGAAAGAGATATACTGCCAGCAGCGTTTACTAATTGGTAAGGGATGCAGTAAGCTAGGGGTCTTATTATGAGGTATATAGGTCCTTCTACACGTCCTATAGTTGCTTACATAGGTATCACAGTCTAAGGGTAATCCTGGCCAATAGTATTAGTCTACTACCAATTTCCTTGTCTTGCTCTTGCCTGGGTAAGCAGTTACTTAACGGGAGTGTACCTCTATAATAAGGTAGGTACGGAGGCAGTTAATATTAGGGACTATTAGCTTGCCAAAGCGGGTAAGCAATCCATCTTAGAGCTTCTAACCCTTCCGTTCTTGCCTAGCTAGCTAACGTAGTCCTGCTAGCAATTCACTAGTTTAGTTAGCCTGGAGAATCTAATTAATCAGCTTGTACGGTTCCCGTTTATAATTTACTGTAGCTAAGAGGTCCTTTAAGGTTGCATCTAATGTGGCAATCGCAAGGGCGGGGTTAACTAAGCATATGGTATATACAGCTACGTCCTTTTCCTTCTGCGTCTTTAGGTCCTCCTGTTTACGTAATAGGGTATTAGCCACTATATTTGCCGTGCCTGGCCTGTACGTAATCCGCATGTGGAAATTAGCAAGTAGGTCTGCCCAGTGGGCTTGTCGTGGATTTAGTAGTCTCTTAGTTATAAAGTACTTAAGGGCTTAATAGTCTATAACTGCTATAAAGGGGGTACGCTAAAGGCCAATAAGGTGACCTCGCCATTCTTATAAACCTCTTATCACCGCCAGTATCTCTTTATCGTGGATCTTGTATCGTATCTCCTTAGGGCTTATTGTCTTCAAGAAGAAGGCCACTGGCTTCCAGGTTCTATTATTTTAGAGCTGGTTAAGCACCCCAACTACTACTCCATTACTTACGTTAGTTTCCATACGGGTGTCTTAGAACGGCGAGTAGTGCTTTACTACGCTGCCTAATAGCATAAGGGCCTTAGCTTGCTCAAAGGCCTCAAGCTCTTCTTCCCTTAGCGGGTGCCATACTTCCTTCTACATAAGCTTGGTAAGCGGTCGTATAATACGGCCATAGTTTTTTAAGAGGGCTTAGTAGAAGTTATAAAACCCTAGAAAGGACCGCACCCCTTTAACAGAAGTAGAGGGCTGCTAATCCCTTACTGTGGATAGCTTGTTAGGATCTATAGAGATTCCATTAGTCCCAATAATAAAGCCTAGGAACTTTGTCCTGGTAATATTAAACTCACTCTTTCTGATATCCGCTTATAGGCCTGCCTTTTAAAGCCTCTATAGGACCTTCTTGACATGGATCTCGTGCTCTAATAGGTTGTCCGAGTAGATTAGGATGTCGTCTATATAGGCTATATAGAAGTCGTCTAAGTAGTCGAAGAGAATGCCGTTAATAAATCTCTGGAAGGATATGGGGCCGTTGCATAGTCTAAAGGGTAGGACGCGGTACTTGTACGATCCGTACTTTGTATGGAAGGTAGTTAGGTCCTCTACCTTTTCCTTTAGCCGTATATGGTAGAAAGCCTGTTAAATATCTAGCTTGGTAAAGATTTTAGCCCTTAATAGCCTTGTTAACGTCTCCTTAATTAGTAGTAGCAGGTAATGGTCCTTCTTAGTAATCGCATTAAGTTTTTAAAAGTTGACATAGAATTGCCACCCCCCTCTAGGCTTCTTGGCAAATAGAACTAGGGCTGCAAAGGGTACATTACTTAGCACTATAAATCCCTTATATAGGTGTTCCCGTAGGTAGACCTTAACTAGCTCCAGCTGTTTTAATAATATATTATATAGCGGGCTAGGGGCCAGATCGCTACTGTTGCCTTTAAGAACGATATCGTGGTCCACCCCTTTGCGATACGGTGGTAGCGTATTGGAGGTAGCTTTTAAGAAACCGTCAGCGTATCCTTAATAGGGCTGTAGTAGCTTCTTGTAGATAAGCCGACGAAGTTCTTCCTTATTATTAGGTAGGGCGTCCTGCCCTTTTCTATCCTCTATCAGGCGTTTTATCTCGTAGAGGCTAGTAGATCCGATTACTACGCCCTTACGCTTCGTTCCGCATAAGAAGCTCCTAGCCTCAAGTAGCGTAATATCCGCTGCTATAATATCCGCTGCTCCAATATCCGTAATAGGCGAAGGCTGCTTTACTCTTGGCTTTAATAGTAAAGCTAGTTTTAGGTAAAGCTAATCCTTTATCTTCCTAATTGCATCTTGGGTATCGATCTTCCAAGTATGCTTATGGTTGTATAGGGCCCATTTAGTTCGCTCCAATTTGCTTTTAGTAGGGCGCCTCTCTCCTTGAGGTTCTCTGGTTATAGCTATACGCTTAAGAATGCGTTAAGGGGTAGGCATAGGCTCTTAATCTAGTAGTGCGTCTCTTTAATTTGTATCCTTCTAGTGATTCTTGTTAATCGGCGGGGGTAAGAGCTCTTTTCTTAGTATGATTACGTCCTGCCTACTGTAGTAGTTTCTCTTAGTTAGCCATACTAAGGTGCGGTACTTATAGTCAATTAAGGCCCCAGTCTTCTCAAGCCACTTACGGCCGACAAGAAGGTTATGGCGTCTGGTATTACAGAATAGGAACCATATAGGGACTTGCCAGCCGTCTATAACTAAGTTAGCCCTAAAGAGCTGTCTAATTATGTCTGTCTGCTAGTTATTGTGCCCAGATATAGCAACTCCTCGTCCCTTAATCTTATAGAACTTTGGTTGTAGTTATTGCTTAATAATTAGCCGCAGCTTGTGGTGTATAAAGGCCTCGCCACCTGCACCCAAATTAAGTAGGCTTATTATATTAAGAGCTACCCCTCCTAACGCGATTCTATATCATATTATAAGGGCCGTGCCTTCTAGGATCTCCTTAAGCCGTATAGGGGCTGTATAGATTGCTCCGATTTGCTTTAGGTAGGAGACTTCGCCTAGAGCTATTTGTTTTCCAACTCTGCTAAGTTAGTAGCTATCTTATACTCCTCACTTTAATTGATTGCCTTAGCTTCTGTTTTCTTTAGCATAGGGCAGTCCCCGGAATAGTGTCCTTGCTTACCATAGTTAAAGCAGGTAGCTATTGTCTTTATAGCTAGTGCTAGGGTTAAGAACCGTCTAGGTAGAAGACTTTTGGTTTCTTCGGCGTCCTTACTAGGAGCTCTCTTAGCTCAGACTACTTAACAGTCGTTCTGTTCCTTGCCTAACTACTTCAGCCCTTGGGCGTACTGTTAAGCAGTCATATAATAGGCGTTAAAGCTGTAGCCTTTATCAGCTACCTTAACTTCCATTTAGACGCGTAGGCTGTTATAAAGCTTATCATAAAGCTCCTCTTTCTACTAATTTTGTGGCATCCTAGAGACATTTGCCAGTCGTATAAAGTTAGATTAGAAATTGTTAAAGTCACCTAGGTATAGTATCTTTAGGCTCTTAAGTTCCTGCTAAGCTTTAATCCAACAATTTAGGTCCTTAAAGACATTCTCTAAGAACTCAAGTACCTCCTTATTGGTAGGGTTATGTTCTATATTGCGCTCTGCCTCTAAGTAGGGTAAGAGGTGGTTATAAGCTTTGCCACCTATATATATCTCAATATATGCCACCTTTACATCTTCTTCCTAATCTGGGTCGTCTTGGTAGAACCAGTCTGCATTAAATCGAAGCTTGTTTTATATATAGCCACTCCAGGCCCAATAGGTAGGTTCTTTCCCATCTATAAGCGTAGGTAGGTCTAGAAACTTTGCTGTATATCCTAAGCCCGTACTACTACTCGTCTAAGAGAGTGGTGTCCCTTCTTATATTGTCTGTAACGGTGTACTTTCTCGCTCGCTGTCTTCCTAATTTGGGGCTTATATAGTAACCTTGCGGCCTATCCTTAATATCTTCCAATTGGCCTCGCGGAGCTTGTCTGTCCTATTATCTAGGTGCTCCTTGAGCTCCGCTATCTTCGCCTAGGCCTCCTCTTTCGCATTAAGAGCTTCATACGCGTGGTTATTGGTAAGACGCTATAGCATAGCGATCTACTGTTCTATTGCCTTCCTTTATATTCCCTGGAGTCTTAGCTCCTCTATGAGTTCGGTTATAGGTATCTCAGATAAACTTTGGGTGGTTATGGCTGTGTACTCTCTCTTAGTCTCCATCTCAAAGTATACAGGGTCTTCAGTGTCTAATAATTATATTATAAGACGGTCCTATTTACTCTTTATATCATCCGAAAGCTCTATCTCGCTATAGTACGGTTGGAGCTCTGGTGGCTCAAGTGTTAAATCTACGGGTTCCTCGCGGTCTACCAGGGTTAGGTCAGTAGCTATCTCCAGCGCGCTTGGTCTTAATGCGCTCTTTTTCGCCATAGTGTCTCCTTTTATCTAAATTTGTAATTAGGATAATCCTTCTAATCTAATTACCGTAGTCTCTTCTTTCAGCTGCTCAATCGCTATCATAGTTGCCTGCACCGTTGCAAAGCTTTTAGAAGGTGGGTTGGTTAGTAGTCGTAATAGCAGACCAGCTCTCTATCCGGCTATACGTTTGACCATTAAACCTAGTATTATATCGCCTCTACAGGTCAGATGAGGTAGATCTTAGTTTAATATCACAGCTAGTAATCCTATAGAAGCGATCCGATAGATTAAGCAGTAATAAGGGGCTATATTATAAATAAACTAAGATAAGGAGCTAGCAAAGGGTACAGCAGGCGACCACATACGTTGTCGGCGTTGGAACAACCTTGATCCGTCTTGCTTATATTTTAGTGTGACGACGTCGTGCAGTCAGCTGAACCGTCACATCTAGCAACTAGAAAAGAAGGAATTGCATATTTTATCTATAAAGCAATACCTCTACTATCTATAGATGCAGATAAAGAAACAGTACATAAGGTTATTAAGTAGTATATATCAAAGGTAAGCAATGCATATGCTAGGTATATACTGTATTTATACCTCTAGTAGATTTAATTTTTATTCTATAAAACTGGTGACCCTAAGATTACACAACTACAACTCCTTAGAGAAAACAATAATTGGGAGAGTAGAAAAGCATTTCATTAGGCGTTTAAATGTAGCGGTATTAGATACTATAAGCACGCCTATAAGGATATCCTGCGCATATGCCCCGCATATAATAGGGTTAAGCTTGAATCAATTAATAACCTCTAAAAGCGTAGTAGTCGTCCATACTAGGCGGCAGGGATTAATAAAAAGCTTAAGCAAAGCATAAAGAAGTAAGCATTGTCTATATATGTTAGGTATATACTTATAATATACAGCTACTACTACGGTATTCTATAATTATGGCGGCAGTGTATCCACCCTAGTATACAAAAACGTGTATATAGTAAAAGTAGACTAACAATGTTTTTTCGGCATGGAGTACACATATGGCCAGCGTATACGCAATATATGCTTACTATATACAGATGGAGTTTATCGGCTGTTCTAGCAGCAGTAATACTGAACTATGGCATACTGCCTGGCCTTTATCATCGACGACTGCCAAGGTAGATATTCGATACCTTCGTCTACTTATTAAATATAGAGTTCAGGAACTTAAACGAGAATATATATATATTGGACATTTAACATTAAAGCGAAAATATTATGGTAGGTTATATATATATTAACATACACCATGCATATACTAAGCCTATATAGGATTCAATCACCCACAAGGCCAAGGTAGGGTAGTAGGCCGAACATGTGATACATAACTGGATTGCTATATCCCTGTTAATATAGCACGGTATCCTTATATTTGCCTTATTACGCGGAATTCTTATATATATTATCCACCTTACCTAATAAAGCTACTAATTGACCTTGCTAATGATGTAGTCAAAGCAATTAGGCAGGTAGAAGTCCTAAGCCTTACTATATATATGCTCCGTATATACATAGTATATGCAAATAAAAGTACTTACTATAGTATAGGTCGATTCATCCTGTCGCCGCAGTACTATTCTTTATGTAGAAAGTATGGGATATAGACACTACGTGCAGTATATAGTAGCCTTAATATTAAGGATCGAATTACTGCCTTAATTCAAAAGGAAAGGATGCTATAATTCCCAGAGGGGACAGCGTATATAGGTGAGTATAGATTAAATATATACTTAGTATATGCAGAGCCTAAGCATAGCAGGTATGCTACGCAGGTTCTCTATTAATTAATATAAAGAGAACACTAAACAATGGATTTAGGCAATTTATAACTTTGACAACAAGTATTTCCTTATTATATACTGTATATACGCGCAAGCTAAGGCATTCTAACGCGTAATATGTATTGAAATGGACCTATTATTTAAGATGGTTTAAGGTAAAACGAACCTATTCTTAATTATAGGATGGGACGAGAATTCCAAGCGTATGTATACCCTATACTATATATATGCTATGCGTAGGCTAATACAAATAATAGGAATTAAGGTATAGGTATATGCCTTTCTTAACCTAGAAACACGTGCTGCGTACACAAAGATGTTTTGGCTAGTATTTAAAGTTCTAGGTAATACTGCCTAATTATCTATATAATTTGCACATATTCATGGAACCGGACTTCGTATGGTTATAGTTAATATATATAAAAAGCAAGCTGGTGGTAAGTATACTTATATACACTTTATATACGCTTAGCATATGCTTATAATATATAGGTTTTGGAGATTACTTATATACAATTAACCTATCCCGTAAATGGGATGAACACCTTTAGTATATACTTGTATTCTGCCTAGTATACATTAAATAAAACTTTGCAAAGCGCTTTCCAACTCATAAAGCAAGATATATTATAGAGCAGATATAAAAAGCGGAGATAGAGCAGAAACTAATTACGCGCATATAAAGCATATGCACGCTACATCTAGAGCTTACGTCTTGGATAAATAATAAGAAAAAAGTGTGGATACTAGCTGGGCTTATAAAGGAAAAGTTAAAGGTCCCTTATAAATGGTAGACATATACACGGAAGCATACTAGAATTAGTAAAAGTAGTCACTTTTAGGACAATAACTTTACCGGTTGAAAATTATGCGTGCTTACTGCAGTATTATGGTATGTGTATACGCTTTGCATATACACTATATACTCTAATATTTAAGTGTAGGCTTAAACTCTATACATAAGAAATGTTCGATCTATAAGAGCTATATAAAGAGACAGGAATAGATAATATATAGAGAAATCATAGCAACTTAAAACGGATAGTAGTATAGCTACAGAAACAATGTATGTATATATACTGCAAATACAAAGTATATACTAAGCTTAAGGAGCCCAGAGACAGCGGAAAGCAGCTAAGTAATAAGCTAGAAATCCTAGGCTAAATCTTTTTTAGAATCCTTAGAACCCATTTAATACCCCTAAGCCTACTATATTTAGTAGGCAGATTATATCACAGACGAGTATAGTAGATAATAATATTATATTAGTATCGGATACGTCGCGCGTATCCACTGTATATATAGTATAGATACTACCACCACTATCTCGAAGTTAAACACCCCAGACTGTGGGTAAAAGGCATAGGTCTTACCTATCTATAAAGGAGCTAGAAAAGGAGGCATATACACTATATATAGAAAATATAGAGCGATGAATTAGCGAATTAAAGTAGGCTAAAGACGTATATAATAAAGCAAAGGAACTAGCAGAACTTAAGAAGTAGGCGGAGGAGTATAGTGTTAGCGTATAGGATGTATATGCCCGGCATATACAGAGCAAATGTCATATAGAATTTTATTATTGTAAATAAAGAATTAATTTGTGTGCCTATTGCCCTGTACCCTATATTGGGTATATGCCTAGCTTACCCACTAAGTAAACTCCACCAAAACTCCAACTATGCATACTGCACACTGCGCATACAGTATGCAGGCCCAGCATATGCCAGGACTTAAAGTTTAGTATAGGAGATGTGGGACGAGCGGCGGGCCCCTCCCGTGGCTTATATAGAGCATAAGTATAACGTACGCAACGGCGGGAACTAACTTACTGGAGCTTTTGCTACTACTATAACAGCTAGGTATATCCGTTGTTATTTTGCCTCCTATTGCTAAATATTAGTAGAGCATATGCAGGATATATGTAATATAAAACCTACCCCTGCGTTAGCGGGTAGACGGTGATGGGGACTCTTCACGGTTACCTAAAGGGGTTAGGCCGCGCTGCGTATATGGTTAGCGTATGCTAAATATATACATGTTAAATACTAACCCTGCGTTTTAAACCGGTGGAGGGAGTAGTAGGGCTAACGCGCTGTTTTCCTTATGTTAGCATACGCCTAGCATAAGCGCATATTAACCTATTATTAGTAGAAGGTATTGGGGGTTTATATATATATAGTATATACACATAAGAGCTAGCAATATAACCAAGTGGTGGGGTAAGTGATGTATATACAGGGCCTATATAAAGTCGGACTTTGCCAGTCTCCTAAACATAGAGTTAAGCGTTGGTTTCGGAATTGGGTAGTAGCCTAAGTGGAAGTTAAGCTTATGCTTCGCATATGCTAGCCTTAGGCCTATAAGAGCCCTTTGGCTGGGAATTAAACTTAGGGGGATAAGTATATAGATATAGATATAGATATAGATATATATAGTGTATGCTATGCATATACAGGAGCAGCATTAGTAGTCTTACCTCTTGATAGAATTGCCGGCCGAAGTAGGCGGCAAACGCTTGGTCTATAGCACTATATATAGTTAGCTTATACAATGTATATACACGGCATAGATTTAATATATATAAAGAGTGTGCAGGTATCTATATACTCTAAGATCCTGGACCCTAAAGGGCTATAGCTATATATACCATTAGCAATACATATGCGGCGTATAGGTATAGGCATACCTAGGCTTATATAGATATCTGGCATCCCGCCAAGCACTAGAGAGAATAAAGAGCTTTAATAAACTATACTACATTAGCCTCGCATATGCGCGATATATACGTAGTATATACTTCTCCCCTATAACTAACTCTCTAATTGGCGTGTTATTGGTGGTTGGGTTAGTCACTGTATATAGTAAGCATATGCTAGAGTCATACAACAAAGTAGTATATATAGGCACCGCTGTGCTCATTGCGGACATGTCGGCGATACTATAGCTATATTAGTTGGTGTGCAGATGCTGCGCATATGCACAATATATACTTAGCTAGGCGGTAAAGACACGGCCGCACATCTGCGTGCTATTAACGGCGATATTACACCTATGTTTTGTGTCAGCATATGCTAAGTATATAGTATAGATAAGTAACATATACCATACTATTAACAGACAAGAGTATTAATACGGGATTGGGTGGATCTGGTATACGCTTAGTATATATAGTGCATAGAGCTAGTGCACTATATACTCGCGTTGTCTTAAACTGTAATAGCTAGGGCTATATCTAGTCAGTATATATACTGGATATGCGGCCTATATACACTTACGTCTTGCTCCAGTGGCAGCTGCTGCAGCGCGCGCTATGGTTATTGTAAGCATATACCATGCATATGCAATTCTATAACTAACCGGGAGTTACCCAATTGGGATTAGGATTTGGAATGGGGCCTACAAGGCTTTATAAGTATAGTATAAGCATATGCTCCGCATATACTTACCGTGGTGATGGCCAAACGCGGAGGGGTTAGTGGCGGAGGCCACCTACAGGTTGTTAAAGTCTGCGATTGTCAAATTGCTTATAGTGGGCGTATGCGTGGCATATGTAATAGTAAAATTTAGTATTGGGAATTCGCCCTGGTCTTTCTATTAGCATATGCAAAACCTATACTAATGCTGCGCTGTACATACTCGTGGTATACGCTATAATGTTATAGAGAAGAAGTCGTGGTGCGACTGTTGTTATAAATATGCTACGCGTGTATATAAGCCATGTTTTAATGACTAATTTTCATCGCTTTAAATAGCTCTACCGGCGCATATATTACGCATATGCGCCACCCGTAAACCAAGATATTTGTTATTTAAGGATTAACAGCTTTATATTTCTATTTTATTTAAATTGCATATGCATCGCACATGCGTAGGCTGGGCGTGGTCTGAAGTTGATTGTGGTTATAAAGCTGTTTTATAAGCTCTAACCACGTTGAACTTTCTAACCACGCCGAGTTTTTCCCTAACCACGCCGAGCTGTAAGCCTGTAATAAAGCGCGTAAGCTTGCGAAAATAGTATGTTTAATATAGTTTACTTTGGTATAGTGACTCTAGCGGCTAACGCAAATAAGGAATTTAAGTTAAAGATACCAGAAATACTACTAAAGTTAGGAGTTAGAGTAGTTGATATAAACTCTTTGCGTATAGGCCTAACAGTCTATTTTATGGGACAACGCATTTTAATGCAGTATCTAAACGATTTAGTGGTATGTATGTTAGCTTTTAGCCCTTATAGGGACTCCTAGGTCCCGCTTAGTTATGCTGTCCCGCATTTAGAGAGTGGGTAGGGCTATTGCTAGGCTGGTTCACAATAGGTAGAATGGAATGGGAGTAGAGGTGGCATTGGTGTATTAATTACGGTGCCGATTATTAACTAAGCTCAAACTGCTGGTTCTGCTTGATAAGGGATGTTGTTGAACTATTATTGTACTGTGTTAAAAATCTAAAACCGGGGTGTATAACAATATAAGAGTTTTAAAAGAAATTTACTAATACCTGTAAGTAGAACTTATAGTAACCGCATTGTTAAGGGACTTATTGTATACCTATTACGCGGCGCTATAGCTTATCTGTTCGCTGTCGCTAATCGCTAGTAGCGTATTACTACTGATTTGGTCTCTATATACCTATTGCGCCTCGTTATAGCTTATCTGTTCGCTGTTGCTAATTTCTAGTAGTGTATTACCGCCGATTTGGTCTCCGTACATCTATTGCGCCTTGTTGTAGCTTATCTGTACGCTGTTTCTAATTGCCGGTGGCGTATTACCGTCGATTTGGTCTCCGTATACCTGTTGCGCCTTATTATAGCTTATCTGTTCGCTGTTACTACTAACGTCTATAGAACTAGAGCCGCTAGGGGTTCCATTTAAACACGCTATACTATTTATATTTAGGTATCTTTACGCAAGGTTGCCGCGGGTATTAAAAGTGGTGGGGAAATCTTATAACAAGCGTTCTTGACCAAGGCGTGGTGTGAGGGATTCGCCCGCCGGCTTAGAGACTTAAGGATGTTGTTTAATAAATCGTAGAGAAGATATTCCATAACCTGTAATAAATTAGAGATTCTGCTATTTGGAAGCGTAACTTTACTCTTACATATCTACATGCTATTCGTTAAGGCCGTTATTAGTAGCTAAGGAGGGTGCGATATTGTTAGATCTGCGCGTTAGTAATTATGCGCTAATATAAAATCCCCAGGTTTAGCAACTTCTACATAGGGGCGTTTACAAGGGGAGGAAATTCGCTTTTTCGGGCTTAGCTAGGGCGGGTTAGTAGTACTAAGATGTGTTAGTCTAAGAGAAAGCATCTAACCAAAATAAAGCTCTTAACACTATCCTATCCAAGCTAAACATCTTTGCGCAATTTTGAATACTATAAAATAAAATGGGTGCCGTAAAGCTATAAGAAAGTTGTTAATATTAAGTAAATTTAATCTTTAGTAGGTATTATGGGTAAAGGCTAAGAGAACTAATAGCCCTACCCCCTTAAGTCTTTGTATAATATAAAGCTTGATTCTATGTCTAATAGCTAAAGCCGCTTTAGTAATGTCGCGATATCCTATGCTTCTTGCAAATAATGTAATATAGCTAACTCCCTTTATAGAAGCGGCTTGACTTTTAACTAAACTTTTAATCCTTGACGTACCCGTGGACTCTAATTACCATTTCTTAAAAGAATCTGTAAGCGTCTATTAGCTAAAAAGCTTTTAAAAAATAGCGTTATCTAATAAATTACTATCGGCAGCAATAAGATCCTTAATAAGGGGATGTTTATTTAACCACTTTGGTTTGCTAATAATAACCTTTAGATCTTTCCCCACGGATATATTAACAAATGTCTTGATCTTAGGGAGGTTCGTTAATAATACGTTAAGCAGGTTTATACATCCAGATAAAAGAGGAGGTAGAGAAGTAACTTCATTCCCTAAAGAAGGCTAGACACTCCCTAGAGAAGGCTAGATACCCTTACTCTCTAGAGAAGGCTAGATACCCTTACTCTCTAGAGAAGGCTAGACGACATCCTTATTTCTAGAAGAAGGTTAGACACTTCCTAGAGAAGGCTAGACAACATTATCCTTATTCCCTAGAAAAGGCTGGACGACATCCTTATTCCCTAGAGAAGGCTGGGCATCCTTACTCTTTAGAGAAGGCTGGGCATCTTCACTCCCTAGAGGAGTATAGGGCAAATTGTAGTGGCCGCGTTCATTCTCTAAGAGAGGCGGATAATATTAATAGGTATTGATAGGAAGCTTCTAGAGCCTTTAAAAGGGTCAGCAAGGAAGCGGCTATATGGTAGGTTAATCTACGGTAGAAGCAGATGCAGTGCTCGCTAGATTAGCTTTGTAAACGGCTTTAAGTAGGTAGAAAAGCTGTTAAATAGTATATATCTTTAAAATACTAAGGAGTCTTCTATTAAAGCCTTTATCTATAGCCC
>Ga0307507_10001070_pt1 | contig 60674 bp, 47 predicted proteins | sample 7_EM_MG_FD_207223 | JGI IMG/M metagenome (GOLD analysis project Ga0307507, IMG submission 207223) | Populus trichocarpa ectomycorrhiza microbial communities from riparian zone in the Pacific Northwest, United States - 7_EM | ecosystem: Host-associated > Plants > Roots > Unclassified | place...
CCTCTCCCCACACCCCTTTATGGGGTTGGGCCAGTTTGTGGCGGGTAGAGTCCATCAGATGCGATCGGCAAAGAGCTATCTAGCCGCCCACCCCTCTTGGTCTGACGAGAACCCAGACCCAACCTGCCCACGTTGCGAAGCCGGACCAGACTCCTTCCTGCACACCGTCCTCACCTGCCCCGCCTGCACACGAGTCCGAAACCTCCGGCTGAAGGAGGTCTCCTCTCTGGCGCACGACGCACCGATATGGTCCGACCCCACCCTGATACGAACTCTAGGCGAGTACATCACAGACACGAAAACCGGTTTCCTCCCGGACATGCTCCACGACAAATATAGCCCCCCCTTCACCCCCCCTTCCACACCTAGATAGCTGGTTTTCCCGCGGAGGTTTTGTTTTCTTTGAATTTTCTACCCCGGGGTTGACTAGTTGTTTTAATTTTTCCTTCAAATAGCGCTCCCTGCCAATAACGCATAAATGAGAAGTAGTTTTAGCGTTGTAATGTCCTTAGATTTTTGTTTCCGTAGGGAATGATGGGCGATTGGTTTTTGGCAGAAGTACTTTCAGCAAACGTGGTGGACAAGAAGAGATGGTTTCTTTTGTTTTAAAGTTTTGATTTATAGGTTTTGTTCTTTCCATAGCTAGCGCTGCACGAAGCTTCTTGTACCTAAAAAACAATGAACGGATGATGAAAAAAAAAAAAAAAGGCATGAGATTTGGGTTCTTCACGCAACGATCTAAGTTCTTTCATATACTATATTTTCAATACAAAGATCTTTATCTATCACGTTCGGGGAACCAAGACACGACTGTCTTGGTTGAGCCTAGCGATCGACGTTGCTAGATAGGAGTCAACGGACTTATCTATCGCAAGAGCTATTCGGCCAAGAAGAAGTGATCCTTAGGAAACTATCGGTTACCTGCTGCAAGTATCACCCGGAAAGAAGAGGATTGTAATACCCTAACCAATTGCTCCGCTGGGATTTAGAGAGTCTCCCAATATGTATTTCATCTGAGCCTGTCTTCTTTCCCCTAGTAGATTGTCTTCTATCTCTTCATACTAATCGACTTAGTTCAAATATAGGGTGGCAATGCCAAGATACCACTGGTGTGACATTGGAACACTCAGTGATTGATTCTGATGGCACACATTCAAAGCATCAGCTATTGATATGCATATGATTGGGTTATCAAGTAGAGTAACCTTCCTTCTCATGCCAATCAGTAATCAACTTCAAGGGAGTTAAAGTCTGCCAGTATCCGGGGTACTTACTGCAGATGGCTCTGGATGCTCTACTTCTGTAGATAGGAGTTGGGATATACCTTCTGCCTAATAGTGATGCAGGCTCTCACGAAATATATCGGGAGCTAATCTTGTGTCTGTAACATATCCAAAGTTTTGGTTATTAGGTGAGGGTAAAATGATTTTGAAGAACTTGAAAGAGTTTCGGCGCCAGATCTGGACATGCCAGATTTGTTACATAGATTATACCTAGGCTGGTTTGGTCATATGATGGACTGGATTTACTGATTTCCTAAGAAAAACCGCCGGCAGTAGGTATTCCACAAAACATGGAAAGCAGGGCAGCTCTATCTGGGATCCTTTGCCCAGAAAAGCGCATAGACCCAGGTTGCATCAGCAAAAAATTACTGTGCGTCAGGTGCACTGCCATTGCGTCCGGATACCAGGTGGGCTAACCTGGCACCCTTGACGTTAGGTGCGCCCGATGCGGTGTTGCCACTCTCGCTTACGCCAGGTACGTCAGGAGGCACGGTTGCCATACAGACTTACCTCTGGACCCTAGTGGCTACACAACCTTACATCCTATGCTTTCGGACGCAGCTCACAACACCATCTTATCTTCTGATTCACTACTCATTGATCCAACCTCCAGAGCACCACTGGAGTATTAGCCGCAGTGGCTTTTCAGCCATCCCTCTTGACTGGAAAGGGGGTACCCTTGGCACAAATGATTGGCTTAGGGAGGAAGCCACCGCATGCTTCATTTTAATTTTGCGCTCAGGTTAAAGACACTTAGACTCTGCAGTTCTATTTTCAGAACTTGATCTTTCAAAGAGCGAAAATGCCAGCTCACTCCAGTGTGGAAGCGAGTGATAGCTATGACAGTCTCTACAACTTAGCAGAGTGTGTTGTGGTTTCGCGGCACTTAGCCTTGGACGTGACGCGACTCGACACTTTCCCCTTTTCACACCCGGTTTCCAAGCCTCCCCAGAGGTCAACTCCACAACCACTTCCCCGATTCGAGATCTGCATTCTGGCAGTTACTCAGCCCGACGCCAGCTACACGCCGGTATAAGGCCCATCCCTACACCGTCAATACTCATGGAGTTACAGGGCTGGTGATCTCAAATACTCGGTAGCAGATTACTCCACAACCGCTGCACGGATTCAGATTCGGTTTGCTGGAGGTTGTTGGGCTCGACGCCAGCTACGCAACGGTATGAGGGACGTCTCTGTGGCATCAAACTCATGATTTCGCTGACATCTCTGGAGTGGGTCTTAGGTAGCATGCAGGCAGAATTTTACTCGATAGCAGATTACTCCACATCCGCATGACGGATTCCGATTCGGTTTGCGGGAGGTTGTTGGGCTCGACGCCAGCTACGCAACGGTATAGGGGACGTCCATGTGGCATGAAAACCCAGTATTTCGCTAACATCTCTGGAGGGGGTCTTGGATAGCATGCGGGCGGAATTTTACTCAATGGCAGATTACTCCACAACCGCGAGACGGATTCAGACTCGGTTTGCGGGAGGTTGTTGGGCTCGACGCCCGCTACGCAACCGTAGGGGGGACGTCCTGGTGGCATCAGAACTCAGGATTTCGCTGACTTCTCTGGAGAGGGTCTTAGGAAGTATGCTGGCGGAATGTTACTCGATGGCAGATTACTCCACAACCGCGAGACGGATTCAGACCAGCTTTGAGGGAGGTTGTTGGGCTCGACGCCAGCTACGCAACGGTATGAGGGACGTCCTGGTGGCATCAGAACCCAGGATTTCGCTGACTTCTCTGGAGAGGGTCTTAGGAAGCATGCTGGCGGAATGTTACTCAATGGCAGATTACTCCACAACCGCGAGACAGATTCAGGTTCTGTTTGCTGGAGGTCATTGGGTCCGACGCCAGCTACGCAATGGTATCAAGGACGTCCCTGTGGCATCAAAACCCAGGATTTAGCTAACTTCTCTGGAGGGAGTCTTAGGTAGCATGCTGGCTGAACATTACTCGATGGCAGATTACTCCACACCCGCGAGACGGATTCACATTCGGTTTGCGGGAGGATGTTGGGCTCGACGCCAGCTACGCCACGGTATAAGGGACGTCCTTGTCGCATCAAAGCTCAGGATTTCGCTGACTTCTCTGAAGAGGATCTTATCTAGCATGCTGGGGGAATTTTACTCGATGACAGATTACTCCACAACTGCGAGATGGATTCAGACTCTGTTTGCAGGAGGTTATTGGGTCCGATGCCAGCTACGCAACGGTATAGACTACGTCCCTGTCGTATCAAAGCTCAGGATTTCGCTCTCTTCTGTGGAGGGGGTCTTAGGTAGCATGCTGGCGGAATTTTACTCGATGGCAGATTACTCCACAACTGCGAGATGGATTCAGTTCCGGTTTGCGGGAGGTTGTTGGGCTCGACGCCAGCTACGCAACGGTATAGGGGACGTCCTTGTCGCATCGAAACTCAGGATTTCGCTGACTTCTCTGGAGAGGATCTTAGGTAGCATGCTGGCGGAACTTTACTCGATTGCAGATTACTCCACAACCACTTGACAGATTCCGGATTCGTTTGCGGGAGGCTGTTGGGCATGACGCTAGCTACACGCCGGCATAAGGCCCATTCATACGCGATCAATAACCATGAAGTTAACACTCGGACTGGGAGGGATACCCGGAGGAATACCAGGAGGAGCCATAGGCAAGCCATGAGTGTGGTGCCACCTGTATTTACTAGTAGTAGAATTAGAAATTCAATAGAAGACTATCTAAATGGACTATATGAGTGTAAAATATATTGTGACCCAGGTCAGAAAGAAAAGGGGGGACCCTTGACGGGTTTCCAGAGTGAATCCTGAAGATTAGGTTGCGTATCAGGTTGTGCCCGGCAAAAAAGATGGTGCCCCGCTGATGCCCAGAAGATATGTTGTTGCACCAGCTGACGCCCTGAAGATCTGGTGTTGCGCAAGTTGCGCCCAGTCATAATTAGTTTAAGTGGTTGCATCCTGATTCGCGGTTGACGTTATGTGCGCTAGGTGCACCAGACGCAGTGGGCACACCAGGTGCCAAGGATTATTTTTGCTGATGTGTAAAGTGTCAAGGAAGGGGGATTATATATAGAGGGTGGTCCAAATTGCGAGTCCTCCCCTGGAATTATGAGATGATAATGGCATCTAAGAGCATTTTAAAGGTGCGCTTACTTGTGTCTGGTCGCTACTTTATAATACGATGAGGGCTGAATACGGGACATATAGGGATGGAACATACAGTTCATGAAGGACTATGCAAATTGGTTTTTGCAGAGGGAATATCTCTTCTGTATGATAGTGTATCAAAACAGGGGGAGGGCAAGGCTGAGGAGATGCTCAAGGACCTACCCCAGGAGCTTTTACTGGCAGACCAGTTAGTTGCAGTATTTGCCAGCGGCGAGGCCGGCCTGCAGATAGCTCGCAGGTTGTAAGTCTTGCCAGCGCAGGCCAACGTGAAACCGACCTGGAGTTGTCACGTCAGACTTCTGACAATCATGCCAGCTTCAGGTGTCCTGGTGGCGCCGGCAGCTTATGCTATATTCCTTATCACAGATCCCAATCTTGCTAAGAAGCAGCTCACATCTACAGATATCTGAAGATACCTCCAGATATCGATTTGTTTTTCGCACTTGGGCAACACTTTTCAAAAATAATACCCTCGTAATAGGTTTTGGATACTAGTATCCACATAGACCCATAGGGGAGATTTTCTAGTTTTCTCATATTACTTAATACATTGCGCTCCTAGAGCAATAAACCCTCGGAGTCCTTATCCCCTGGCCCTTTCAATACCACATCTAGATATTTCCCTAGATCAGATATTAACTTCTACATGGTATCCTTGTATGTATTTATATTCTTAATATAGTGTTTCGTTTCCAGAATACTCAGATTGGTGGACGCTATTGTCATGGGTGAAATTTGCTTCTTCGTTGCACCTTGGTGACCTGTAACTCTTGGCCTCTCCCCTACTTATATTATGTTAATCACATCTTATCAGTGGAAAAGCCTGGGGTTATCTGCAGTCCACCAAGATAGGCTTTGAATGCCGGACCGAAGCCCATAGTCCAGCCTGGCAGGCCGCAAACTAAACTCTGGCCAGGCGCATGGCACCACTCCCCTGGCCGGACAGTCTGCTTGCGAACTCCGCTCAGTCCCCGGATCCCTGAGGGTTTATGTATCCGAGTAAGACCAGAAAGCGATCAGCCAAAGGATGGACTTTATCCATGCCGAATCTCATTTTAACTTTGTTGAAATGTGTGTAATAAGTGTGTGTTGCATTTAGAGTTACCAGTTCACCAATATTCCAATGGAGTCCATAGAGTATGGAGAGTTTACCCAGGCGGCGGAAATGAATGATGCATATCACCATTCAAATAAACTCAATGTACTACAAGAGAGTCTTAGAAGCTACAGTGGAGAGCATGTGATCCCGATAACACTTTTGAGCTTATAATTCCCACCGCACTCTGGAGCAGATGTCCTGAGTAAGGAAGTCTAATATTGAGAGAAAGCGAGTGCCACACTAGCTCCACAGGGCAGTTGTACATTACTTAAGGGACGTTGTAATAATCTTGTCGAAATGGTCTATGTCTGCAGAGTCTTTGATGTCCCTGCGAATGGAATCTGTCGAGAATTGATTAACTATAGCCCTGAGAGTGCTCCCCTGGTCTATTCCCCCTTTGAATATCCGGCACTACGCCAATCGCTACAGGTTGCCCTACTAACTACACTTTGAATCACAGTGCTTCTATTGGAGGCAAACCATGTTTATGACCTCACGAAAGCCAAGGGCATAAGATCTCAACTGTTGTCATATTTGGAAAGCTGGAACGATTCCATTTGGATTCTTGCTGGTGGTAACCAGCTGTGTGGTGGCCCAGGGCCAGCTTCTCAGCCAAGCTACTAGGACGATTCGAAACCAGGAAAACCGACCAGGATACCATGCACTACCAGTGGATACCCAATTGATCATAGTGGTTAACTTTGGGCAACCGTCGGACATACACAGTCTGGTGACAGTTCAATTCACAAAGGAAGCTTTCGAGTAGACTATTGTTGTTAAAGGAACAACTTTGGGGTTGACCCACCTCATGCCTGAATCCCACTGGTGCTGGCTTATCAACAGTGAGATTGATTTAATGAGGTTTAACAAGATCTATTAAGCTCACCCAAGAGTGGGCCATTCCTGTATGATTTACCATTAATTGAGATATGAGTTGGGCGAACAAGATGGCCGTTATGCAGAGCTAGGTCACTCCATATGGTGGGAATAGATCTCTGGGGAGGAACTGGTATATAGACATATGAAATCGAAACAAGTGAAACTACCAGCAACCGTGGGTGGCATTAACATATATAGTAGCCATGGCTAGATCTCCGCTGTGAAAAAGACTACTACGAGTACTACATGGCTCCTGGAACTAGTACAGGGTGCTCTTGGAAGCCAAATCACGCAAACACCCAGAAGTGGCTTGAAAAGGGGGTGTGTTGGTGTGGCCTCTAGACATGAGAGCGGGGCGAAATAGTGCAGGCGGCATCCAGATGGGATATTGAAGCCAGGAGCGGTTGGGAGGCCCGGAGCCCTCATGGGCAACTGCAGATGGTTCCTGACATCATGGTGTTTAAGAATGAGGTCAGAATGCACACAACCAAGGTGATACAGGAAATGGCATCAAATATGTCAGGAGCTAGCATCAGCGTCTTAGAGGTTAGATACATTGTTGCTGAGGATGTTTGGAAGCAAAAGGTTTTCCAATTAGGTATGGGGCCTGCAAGGTAGGAATAAGAGAAGAAAGATAACTACAACCCAAGAGGACATTAGAACAATAGGAAAGGTAACCTGTAAGGAATGTCTGCCACTAGGATAATTGCAAATACCCAATATCCAGTATAAGGTTAATCAAAGGTACCTCGAATTGTAGATTCTGAGTTATAGAACCTGTATGGTAACGCAATGTAGAAATCTTGCCGAGTGGAACCTCCTGCAGTTCACGCTGTTGGGGATTGAAGTGGGACTACCAGGAACAACAGGCTTGGTATTCCCATCTTTCGGAAAAGAGAGGTTGACGAATTTATATGTGGCCTTCATGTGGGGTTGCCGCAGAAGGGTGAGGTCCAGTGAGAACTTCGCAGTGGGAGGTGGGCTGGCCCTAGACTCGGGAGCTTTCCCACTGCGTAATTCAGGAGGAAGGGTTAAGAGATTTGATTGTCCACTTTCCGGCAAATAAAGCATGGCTCAGGCTAATCTTGCCTAGGCCGCCTGGAGGTATGGTAACCATGATAAGCCTGCTAACTGTTGGAGGCTGTGTCACGGTTGAGCAAAGAAGCAGACCAGATTTTGAAAAACACATAGTGTGGATCATAGTTTGGAAGAGAATGGCGTAGAGTTCAGCCTTGTCAGCGAGGAGTGTGATGAACAAGAGGGACTAGATCGCATTCTAGCCTTCGTTTGAGGCGAGCCTCAACCTTATCCCAGGGAACTCACTCACGGGGAAGGACTAGTCATGTTTTGTCCCAAGACACTCAAAGTAGGGTTGGTAGGCAGCAACTTGTCTGGTACTAATTGTTAGGAAGATGGTAATAGTGCCGCCGTCATTGAGTCTGACGGAGAAAGGAAACGTGACAGTGCAGTTAGCCATGGGCAGGAGTCAGGCAGCAATCTAGGGGAATATAGCAGCAATGCTAGCGACCGGTGAACAAGGAGTAGCCGGCGAGTGACTTTTCCTAATTTCAACCCCTTTTTTTCTTTTTTAATACTTTTTGAAATATTGTTTGCATTTCTTGATGGTAGAACCAGATATGCAGTGTAAGCAATGACTAAGAAAACCTCAGTATCCCCCTCTTGCTGATGACAGGAAAAAGCTTCTATCCATGTCCTCTCATAAGGAAAGAACCACACATCTCACCTTGAAGAAAACGAAACTCCTCTACACACAGCCAAAGAAAGCTCAATCACTAACTAGAAATGAGGAAACAAGAGGAAACCTATGCCTCATAACCCAAAGGTAACAAAATTAAACCACACTAGCGGGAAGAGATATTATACTACAAAAATGTAGAAACCAAATACAGACAAAGGCGATATACTCCGAGCAGGCAGAATTGACTAGCGAAACGTTTCGCCAGCTACAGGCACCATTCCTCCAAGCCCAAGGCCTTGACATCAACCGAGCTGGTAGTGCAATTCCACAATTGAGTTTAATTTGGAATGCGACAATGGCAGCCACCAGAGGTCATTGGAGCCACCTAGTAGCAAGGTACCAGCCGATAGAGCAGGTTGTAGTTGTTACTGAGCAACCTGACGATTCCATGACTGACAGGAGGGGGAGCCCAGGTCTAATGTTCCAGTGGGAGAGGCCAAGAAGTGGATAGCCCAACTGGCTGCCGAAGAGAGGTATTGTCCACTGTAATGGATACACAACGAAAAAACTCAAAATCTGGGCTTAACATGAAGAGATGAGAGGGAGAACCAAATATAAGTGAAGGAAAAGAAGGCGACTGAGGGAAGGGGTCCTGAAGCGAGAGGCAGAACAAGGGAAAGGGAGGAGAAAGAGTGCAGCAGACAGAGACCGGGCCGAGCAACCGAGGTGGTGACAATTGCTTTTAGGCTTGAGATTTCAATCGTTGCTGGTGTAGTGGAGATTATTTGTGCGCTAATCCCAACTCCCTAGCCCACTTCAATCTTGGGGTTCTTCCCTCAACCCTACCCCTGTGTGACCTATACTTCGTTTCAAATAACTTATCACTCATACCAAGTCATAGTAGGAAATCTATCAGCTAACTCCTCTGAGTCCACTGTCCAACATACCCAAAACCAATGAAAACATGTAAAACAAGTCATGTCTCCTATAAGAGTCACATGTGTGAAACCATTAATGTATAACTACCAGTCATGGGTGTACTACATAAACTACTAGACCACAAATATCTGTTATATATTTGAACAACAAATAACAATAAACCAATAATATGCTATTGCCTTGCAATGTGAAACCCTATGGGTCTACGGTTCTCAGAGACCAAGATAACAAATCTGTGCTTAATCACTATTAATCTTGTGAAATGTTTCTTCCTTAGTAACCTTTTATGAGAGATTGGCTCCTGGGTAGAAACAGCTAACTACAGGATATTCAGAGAATAAGCTGAGCCGTATGTAGGATCTCAATTTGCCAATCATTCATATCATTAAACACTCTTTGGCATATTTGTTTAACCTAGTTAAGACCCATGGCGCCCCCTCGGGCTTACTTGAAGAAATCTTTTGGACCAGTGATGATTCCACAGATTTAACAATCTAGATGCATTTCAGGGCAATTGGGTCTTGCAACAAGTGTGGCTAAGCCAGCCTGCTCAACCATCCAGTCCCACCGTTGTAGTGGTAGGACTAGACAGACCACCTCTGGTAGTCACTATGTGAATTACCACTGGGACTGGACGCCCTCTAGAATTTTCCTGCTAAGATAGCTTCTGCTCTATTTGAGAAATCTCAAGTTAATTACTTTTTTCTCGCTCATGGTTCATGATCTAGCAAACCATGCTCTATAGGTCAAATAATATGTAAGAAACCATATGGATGGTATCCTAATCATGGTAGTAGACCTTTCTACCGAGTAATACCACAATTTGGAAGTGCAATACCATTGATGAGCACAACAGTATTTGAAGAAAAATCAGGCTCGAAGTGAGATGCTATATTCTGTCTTATCTTCACACTTACACCACTTGATAAACTATTTCACACATTTGTTTTTCTTGTAGGAATATTATTGATTATCTCAGTTACAGGGTATCATCGTTTATCAGCCATACTCTGTCTGCCGTCCCCGGCTGTCGTTGCCCATCACCGGCTGTCACCCGTAGTCCCCCTCACGTTTGTTGTTGGAGCACTTTCCATATCGAGTAAGTCATACGGTAAGATGGCAGTCACGGTGACGAAGTACGATGTAATGGAGTACGTATATCGGATGTCATGTCAATAGCGTATTTGTCTTCTATAAGTAGAGGGTCTTCCTCCCCGTAGCAATGGAATCAGTAACGGATACTTCAACATTTGTCAATCCGTGCCCCCGCCGTTTTTGTAAATACCCGCCGTCTGTGTCCCCCCTCACTGTCCTTACCCACACCCTAACTTCTTCTAATACCCCCTATTGTCCCCTGCACAATTGCGGCCGCCCCGCCATCTCCCCTGCCATCCGCATAAGTAGCCGATATCACGTGAGTCTTACTATACTAAGAATGGCCTAGCATGTAGGGTCCGGCTGTCCCAAGCTAGCCTGGCGGTTCCACGAGCATTTTGCCCTACACCAGACCACGGCTAGTGGTTCCGTCCCGTGCCGCCCATCCCGTCCTCTTCGCATTATCTCCGACGTCCCCCGTGCGGCCCCCGGACGGTTCGGTACACTGGGTTAGGGGTATGCGCTATTGGGCTATTATCTATTGACGCCAAATTCAGAGCTGATAATTGAAGTTGCGTTCTGAGCACGAATACCTATTCCGAGTCATGTATGAGCGCTCTTACATTGCAGGTGTCAAAGCCGGACTAATACAGGGACCTTAACTATAAGTTCATTGTGTAATCTAGAGGAGTAAATCTGGGATACATCAGAATCTAAGCGATTTCATTAAGGCCTTGTTAGTCAGAGATTCTCGATTGGTATCATACCGGTAATTAAAATATTTTTGATAGAGTAGAACGAAAAACCGAAGGAATATAGAAGGATGGATAAAACATAACAAATTTATTACGAAACGCCCTTGTCATAACGAAGCTCGCTCCCATCCATCATATGCAACCCTGTATAGTACAACCCATCGTCCCTATGTCCCCTGCTCTATGGGTCAATAGGCTTCCTACCCCATCTTGTAGCTCTCCAAACCCTTATACCCCTCAGCGCCAAGCATAACCGCTGTCTCATCTACGGTTCTAAAAGCTGTATGCATCTCCCCATCTCCCCGATCAATTATTCCAAACATCTGCCTCATATTCTCCAGCGCCTCCAGGAACGGATCGCCACCAAGACAAACCCCCTCGTGATCCTCAACAAGCTTCTCTCGCGTCAGATTTCTTGTGGTCGCAAGGACCCTCTAAAACCGGGTATCGAAAGCAATCCCGTTATGGTAAATAGAATGCACGCCGATGAATACAAATACCAGGGTTGTAAATACCCTGATGGCGTACCCGATCCAGAGAGTGCTGCGATTGTAATGGAAGCGATTTTCGTAGGGCCATTTAGTGTACCCGACAGTTGTATTCAAGGCGATCTCGAGGTATGGAACTAAGGCAACTTAAGACCATGTCTGAGACAAGCTTTTCGATTCCGCCTTTGGGGTCGCTTATAGGTAGGCGCGTAGTCTCGTCAACTAGAGGGTGTGAGAAAGAGTATTAAATTGTGTCTGAGTAGTTCCTCTTAAAACCGAGGCCGTTGCTGAGTTGACCCCGGATAACTTTTCCAAAGTAGTAGTAAAGTGCGTTCTCATAATAGCCTGGATGCCCAGGACCCATTTTCGGCGGTTCGAATACCCGCCTTTTATATGACGTTTTGGCTCTAGTATACTGTGCCTCACCTGTGAAGCTGAAGGTCACGTTCCAGGACGCCTTGAATAGATCGCAACTTAACCAGTGGGGTTCAAAGCCGGTTTTCCAACTACCATTGTTCGAGTCTTTGGATCCTGCCACCACGGGGATGTTCGTGTCGACAACGTACCCGACTCTTATGGTTGGCTCGTCCACGAAATAGCCCTGCATATTGCTTGAGTCGTTCTTGCCCGCCGGATACAACATATAATGTTACGGGGGCCCGGGGCGCCCAGTCGCTGTTCTCGATATCTACCCAGTCCATTGTATCTAGAGCTTTTCTCGCCTTATCGACACTTTTCTCCTGGCATTCATACCAGGGTGCTTCGAAAATCACATTCAAGGTACAGTTATACCCTTTGCAAGGCGAGGCCACAGGACGGGCCCTCTTAAACCAGTCTAAAATTATCAATCGTGGGCCTATAGTATCCAAGTATAGCAGCCCACCTGGGTCCTTAGAACTATTGAAGTATACCAGATCGTACCCCACGATTCCGTATTTTGGTCTTTCCAGAATAACATCATTTTGTGCCAATGTGTTCAAAGTTGGTATAGACCAATTGGCTTGGTATTCCACATATGCCAACCGCGCAGTAAGCGCTCCGGTGGATACCACAGCGGCGAATGGTATAATCCTAGCAGTATTCTCAGCGTGATCCCTCTTAAATAACAGGGAATAAATAGTCTTCAACTGACCACGTTGCCAGTGCCATGGCAGTTGCAACTTTGGCTCTGACTACAACGTCCTTGGAATAGAAGCGTATAGGATTCTCCGTCAACGCAAATAGGTTATCAATCCCCTTTATCGCAATAGCCTTGGCACTCAATGTGTACCGAATCCGTTGCCTATAATTCTCAGCACCACGCTCTCTTGTTCCACCGTTACCGCAAACTCGTGGACCCCACAAACCTGTATGCCAGAGTTATACTCCTGACCAACGAGGCTTTCGTGAGAAATGCAAGCACGTTTCCGAACCAGGTCACTGTAAATTGATCCTCCGCGCGCTCTCCGTCCAACGAAATATAGAACCAGTGATGGAGAAAAGATCCCAACAACCCCAAGATGAGTAATCCTACTATCGCACCCGGAAGGGCCCAGTGCAGGTTTACTCCCCACAATCGGCCTCTATGAGTTCGTTCCCGCATTCGAGAGGTCTTAGAAGCGTTTGTCCTCATTGAAGCAACCGACCTTGCATCACTGACATCCTTTTCAGCCTTAGTGTCACCAGGAAAATCGGAGGCGACCATCTTCGTTCGTAGTAACCGCCAGCAGGCCCAACACCAGTGGTCCGAGGCGGGGAGGACTCAAGTTTATACATATCCCTTTGAGGTCGGTAAGGCTCATACGGGTCTATGTCCTTTCTTTCACACAGGATTTGGTTTCTCTCTCGGGGTTTTTGTGGCACTTTTCCTCGGCCACACTCCTGGTATTGAGGGAAGTCAAGGAGTAAAATGAGGAGGCACTGTTGCTACTTATGGGGGGAATTATTCGAAGAATCGAAGTTGCTGAGACTTTGCCAGTTCATCTCATTGCTATGGGCTGTTCGGGCACTACCAGAATAGCCCAAATACTATTAGCTAGGCTGTGCACACTCCCATTAGAGTGCCAGTCACGCGAGCCCCGCCTGCCACCGAAGTCGGTCTTAGCTGGTTGACAGCTAATCCTTGTGAAGGTGGGGCTCAAAAAGCAAGGATGGTAGAAAAGGGACGAATGCACTATCTTCTTGTTATGACACCTTCCAAAGCTATGAAAAAAGAAACAAAACTCAAGAGCTGACGGGGGAACGATATTTGGGGCATTATCTTTCGCGGGTATTACTCAATTACTCATTGATTGGGGTTGTTAGCTATGAATTACATTACCCCCCTTATCCGCAGCGCACAAATAATTTTCCCCTCGAGCATATCTCCACTTGGTAATAATTCTCGAGTGTAAGTTAATTCGAGCAGGAAAACAAGAACATTCTAATATCCATGCCCCATAACCTGCGTATAATACAGCGCGGGTGTTAGCTGAGCGCGTCCAAGTGCTTTGCCCACCTGTAGCTGACTGTGCTTAGTCAGAGTTGTAAAGAGCCATTGTGCTCCTACAGAGGGCTACCGGTAAATGAGTCAAAGAGAATAAGTTAAAGTCCTGTAAAAAAAAAAAAAGTGAGACGAACTCGAGTGTTGTTGAGAATCGCCGGGGATCACCCCGGACGAAAGAAACCTCGCTCGCTACCTCTCGTATTGTATCGTGTATTCATTCTCTGTTTTAGTTAGTCATTGTTATAAATCACGGTGGAGGAGCGGGTACACCTGGCAGTGTACTCTATGTATGGATTCGCATATATGACCGGCAGGCGCCGGAGAGTAAAGCGGAGGTTGCGTCGGAATTATGGGCGGAGTACATGGATCTCCGGAAGGATTCCCGGGAGTGGGAACCTTGGAGGAGAACTCTTTGTATTTACTATATAACCCCACTGTACTCCCTTAGATAGAACGACCAGCAAGAAAGACAAGAATCCTCCGAACATACAGTTTCCTCCTTGACTTCGCTCCCGTTCTCTCTTATATTTGTTCCCTCTCCACTGAATAGGCATTTCCTAACAAGAAGTGTGACTAGGCAAAATTACGTGTGTGTAACCATAAGAATAGCCAATCTCTATCACTCGACCCCGGGCCCTCGAGAGAGGGAGAGACCCTAACATAGAGGCCCCAGCAACAACAGACATCACCGCTGTGGCTGCGATCGCAAAGCTATTGTGCTTATCGTGGTGGGTGAATTCCGCGGGGGATTGTGGTTGCGCCCGTTGTCTCGGGACTTATTCTCGGCGCGAGTAAATTAGATATTGTCAGTGGACAAAATTAACCGCGGATCAACGAAGAGGGAAAAACTTCGGCCATGGCAACAACATTACACCACCAGCCCCACTATCATTGAAACTAAGGAAAAAAACCCAAAAATGTAAGTACAGGGTAGAATACGTAGTAAAAATTAATATTTGAGCCAGAGAAAGTTCTTTAGGTGGGGTTGAAAGTGTGGGGTGGTAAGGAGGGCTGCGTTGCCATCGATCGTTGAACCGCGGTTATTTTTGTCACCTAACAATATTATAAGGGCAGAGCCAAGATAGGAGATGTCGAAAAAAAAGAAGACGACACCACTTCTTCAAGCACACAGGGTTCCGAATGGTCGGCGGGGACTGGACTGGACTTAGTCAGTACAGTCAAAGTCAAGTCTAGTCTGAAGGTGGAAAATAGACGGACTGGACAGTCTTGATTGTTGGAACCGACTAGACCGAGCCTAGTCAGACTAGGCGGACCGAGTGATAGAATATGCACAGCCTTTGACCAAGATTCCCTATCGTCCGGAGCTGGACTAGTCTGAGCTACATGCTCCAGTGATAGTCAAGTCCGGTCAAAGGATAGAAATTTGACCGACCGAGCAGTGAATGGCAAGACAACCGACTAGACCAGACAAGATCAGACTCCGTAAGTCGAGTGATATCCGATGTTGGAATTTTTGTTAGACGAAAACGACTAAGAACCAATATGGGATCCGTCCGATAGAGTTTTATTTTTAGTGGAGGATCAAGCAGGCCTAAGATAATTTTTATGCAATAGGTTGTTTGTTAAGACTGCCAGGCGAACTCGAAAGAGTAAGACTATCACATGTAGTAAAACATGTCATAGCAACAGCCGCTTTGATTCTATAGGGATCCCATATTAGACCGGTCCCCGACTGGACTGGACTTGACCTGACCAAATATTTTGGTCAAGTATAGTCTCCTCCTCCATTCTAGACTGACCGGTCGGACTATTCGGAACCCGGCAAGCACATGACCCTGCACCCCCAAAAGGGTTCATGTTAGCAACTGGCCAGAGTGGTGCGCCCTTCAGCTCACGTTATTGGTGCATTCTTGGCCAGGGATATCGATGATATGCACCAGCTTCCGTGCAAGGATGCAACCGATCAATCAGCTAAGAAAAAGGGTTCTGTGTTCATAGCTACGCTATTAAGCTAGGTGTAATAACAGTTTCGACACAAAAGGTTCTGTGAGGGAGAAACTAGCCAATTCTTAACTAATTGGTCTAAACAAAATGATATTACTCGAGTAATTGGGAAAAGATAAGAGAGCTATTTGCATCATGAATAAGTCCTCAGAAAGCGGGCTCAACCCCAATTCCCCACGACACACAACCATTGCATACAACTCGAATTGATGCCACAATCAAAATGAATCGTCCTATTACTATAATCCATGCTCCTAGAGAGAGGGCGGGGCTTAAATATACAAGTTTTTGCATTAATAGTTATTATAATTGTGGTTGCGATTGTAATCGCAATTATAGTTCCCATTGGGGTCTAGTTTGTCTTGTGAATCACCGGCGCTGACTCTCGATTTCTCACCGCACACAACCCCCACGCCAGAAAGCCAAAGATGTTAGAAGAATCGCGGTGAATAGTCCGTTGGGTCTGGAACGCGGTGAAGGATGCGCAAAGAGGGGTAGAACACGTAGCATAGCGGGGTAGTACACGTTGCAAAGCGGGGAACAGGGCATGAGGGCTAACTGGATGGCGTGAGAACAGGTAGAAATCGTGAGATGTGTTGAAGGTCACCGGTAATCACTCCACCCTCCGGAACAGTTACCTTGTATCTTTTCCTATTCTTGCCACACTCTATGTTAGTAGTTTTCTAGTTTCCTTTGTCAATTGTTATAAATCACGGAGGAGGAAGGGTTACACCTGGTTGTGTACTTTATTTGAGGATTCACACCAATGGCCGGCAGGAGCCGGACAGTAAAGCGCAGGTTGTATCGGAATCATGGGCGTAGTACAGGGATTCCCGGAAGGATTCCCGGGACTGAGACCCTTGGACGACAACACTCTGTATTTACTATTTAATATCTCTGTACCGCCTTAGATAGAACGATAAGCAAGAAAGATCCAATCCTCCGAATCTACTGGTTCCTCCTTGACTTCACTTTTTCTCCTCTCTGACTCTCGTTTGTACTTCTCAATTGGGCACTCATAACTACAAGATGTTCATTTGAGAGTAGTCATTCTTTTTTGTACTTAAGATGTTCTGTTCACCGTCCATTGTTGGAATAGAAGTCACCCAACGTTTTGTCTATCTCTTATACACTTTAGTCTTCTCTTTGAACTAGCTATCACGAACACGATCGGTATATATCCCAGAAAATTAGAGTTTGCGCCCGTTGTCAGAGGACTTCTTCCCCCTCCGCGAGCCTTGAACATTAATGAGCCGCAATGGCTTTGCAGTGATTCAAAGCAGCAGATCGGCGATAAGCTACAGGGTTATCACTTGCTGGAGTACTCGTACCATCGTGCATGCCGAGCCTAACCCACCCGATCCGCTGCCGTCCCTCACTTTTTATGCAAGGGTTACGTTAGTCTCCAATCCTGTTTCGCGGATACCGGTATATGCGGGACACATCGTGGCTACGCGCTAGGATCCTCTTTACAGGGAGCTATCGCCAATGGGTGTGACTCCTCAGTGGAAGGACTAACAGCTATCGGGCACCCACAGCCAGGGATACTCGTTCTCTTGTGAGCCAAGCACCGGCATCCCGGGACTGATTACCCAAACATTCGTTTCGAAATAATATATCTCAAACCACCCTCTATGCCGCTTCGCTAACATACTCTTTTTCTGGGACCCGGTATAAGCCTGTGGGGCGATGCTGCCTCCCCGCCACTCCACCGCCGACAACCACTAGACAAATCGATGATATCCGATACCGCGTACCCCGCTTTCCCCGCCCTTTCCCCACGCAGTTCAATATCGTCTTCTATGCAAACACTACCACCGGAATAAACCTTCCTCTTGAAGCCTTCACGGCCGAAAAAGATGGCTTCAAGTAGCAATACCACGTAGACCCATATACAGGCCTCTTTGGGGTGTGGGGGTTAGCGAGCAAGGCTACCTATTCCCCTCACTAATGCAGATGGAAATTTAGTTGAAGGGACTACTATGCGAGGAGGACTCACTAGGACTGTGTGCATGGTTAGCATAGTCCAACTTGAAGAAAATAAAGAACCATTGGTCCGACGATACAAAATGCGCAATACTGGTACAATGGCGGAGCAATTGGCTCATAAACAAACCGCCAAGATCAAAGCTACAATAAAGAGTTCGATCACCAACGCACAACTAAAATATAGGAAAATTTCTCTGCTCCAACGCTCATAACTCCACAATGCTCAATTGCTCACAACTCTCTCAATCTCCGCCCCATCCCCAATGATGTCCCACGCCACTATCTCTGCTGGCCACTATCTTTCTAACTGATGGTAAAGATAGGAGTATATACAAACAACAACGAAGCCTTCCAGGCTCCTTTTCCCATCCTACCATTGATCGCGACAGCGATCTATTCTCTTCCATGCATGTCCCTTCTTCCATGGATGCTTCCAGTGCTTCCGTACATAGAACAATCATGCTAATAGAGGAAAGAACAAATATCACAAAGAAAACTCTTCAAGCGCTGTAGCCTACTCGCGTCCGACTTCTCCTTCACCGATCCGAAGCGCATATCTGGTGGTTTGCCGATCGATAACAGTGTAGGAGGAACATGCTGAGTATCATCAAAGAACTTGCTCCCGGAGAGTGTATCTCTCCGTATCGCATATACCGTGGACTTCTTTGTCTGAACGTTAACGGGTCGGGTGTGTGCGTCCGTGGGGTTGTGTGCATGCCCGATAGGTTGAGTATGTCGAGCAGCATCCAGTAATTTCAACACAACTTCTCAGGGTAGGGCTACCAGAGGATTGGGCTGCGAGACCGCGAGACAATCGACTGGGACGGTATTCCCTGCGGAGGCCGGGGCATTGGTCGATTCCGCCCCGCTTGACCTAAACGAGACCTAGGTCACGCTAGTCTTCATAGTACCAATTTTTTACAAGATGTTTAGGTTCCCGCTTGAATATTTAAACATGCTGAAAGGCACAGCTGAGATACTCCCGTCACGGCCCGACTATGGCGCCAGGGCGATCGATGCTGTAGTAGTAATCAGGAACCAGAGCTGTCACTCAGGGAGGCAGATTCAATCCAGCCGAATTTAGAGGACAGAGGTTTGGCTCTCCACTCGATACTTACCTGGGATACCTTTATTTTATGTCAAGAACGATTATGCGGTAGTTTGTGTAATCTCTACCGTCATGCTTTCTCACTCGTCTCAATCTTTCCCACACTAGGTGAGTCTGGGCACCGAGATGGGAGTAATATTTGGTAAATCTGTGCCTCAGGAGGGTACACCTCTTCTGGGATACAGGACCCTATAATATCTTCCAATGTGTAACGCGCAGACGGTTCGTGGGTTGGATCTGTGGAGGTGGGGAAGTTGGCATCTGTCACAGCATCCATATCCTGGCGAGGGAATGTGGAATGTGGTTATCGAAACGTCAGTTGGCCCTAAGGCCTGGATAATTGAACAGAATTACTTTGCCTAGTGTAGGTGTTGGGACGAGTAGGGTATTATTCATGGGGTTCCCCAATGCCGGTTAGGAGGTAATGGCCGATTATCGGCCAACCTGGCGCAGATCCTATGAAGTCGTGACGAGGCTCCAAGATACCTCCTGGTGGGAGCTGGGAAATTCGACCTCACAGGTCTGCTTGGGATAGAGAGTGGTACACTTCGGCGTCAGATCAGTGATTGATCATAGAAGGTTTGGCTCCCTCCGTCCCCCATTTCATCTCATTTTTTTTGTAAACCATTCAACAGATCGGCTCTCATCCGCACCCGCATTGATATCCAATCCGGATACCTGAAGGTCAATCTCTACAACCCCTCTGTTTCCCCACTCGAGTACCCCTCTCCCTAGCCCAATTATATAGCAATACCTTAAATTCTAGGCGACCACCGCCTTCTCCACGGTCAGGCCCCCTTGCATCCTCGCACAATTCCCTGCTTTGTCAGAAAACCGACATTTTTAGCCTCATCACAAAGCACAAAGCTCTATCCAGGTGAGAAGTAGTAGAATCGCGCTAGTACTTTTTTTCATCAAACTAATCCCCGATCCCCCAAACGAACTGAAGCTCTATATACAAATTAAATGAAACTAGTTGCACTGGTAACTCAGTGGTGAGAATCTAGCGAAACTCGAAATATCCTGCGAGAACGCCTCCATCTGAGAAAAAATGTATAGGAAGAAAGGTTGAGGTGGAGGACTTTTGGACGGTGTAAAGATTAGACAAGAGTGGCCTTGGGTACTAAATTCCCCAACTTTATGCAATCTGTAGCTATAGACCGCTGAAGGTTGGCTCCCTAATCCATGTCACTGACACATGCCCTGCATGGACGAGGAAATTTTGATGATAAACCTGTTGAAATTTTGTTATATCTCCTAGCATATTTCATGACACTACTACCATGTATTCCTTTACTCAGTGTGTGTTTCGGCTCCACCTGTACACCGCTTACATTACTAGAGCTAAGATATATTTTATAGTGCTTTAATCTTATTTTAGGATTTAACATGTGCTCTCCTATCTGGTGTTCAGGATTTTATGTATCTCTTATGCACCATTGTTGGTCATGATATTGCTAATATTCTCATCACACCCTCATAGTTTCATGCCTATTGTTTAAGATTTACTTGGAAGGATCTCAGGGTCAAACATGTTCACACTTATGTTTCTCACATTGTTTTGTATATATTTCTCTTGCGTGTACGGGAGCGCAATTTCTTATAAATAAAGTTGCTACCCCCTACCTCGCTTAGAAAAATAAGAACTAGAATTCCTACCAGTCTGCTCTACTACTATTACTTCTCACTTTGGGTGTCCTTGAAGTACTCTACGCACCTACCTAGTATTATCCAGATAGAATAGATCATCCCCCCCGGCGTTCACATAATTGAACAAAACCCTACATTACATTGGCGAAAATGAGTCAAATCAATGGAAGGGTTTTGTTAGGAATGCTGTGTACTCGCCACTCATGAGAGGGCCTAGGGTGTAAAGGGTCAGGGTTGGGGATGTTGTCAGGGTCTGGCAAGGCTGGGATCGGAAGGCCGTTGATGGATACTGTTTGGTGGGTCAAGCAGGGGTTGCTTCAAGATTATTTTTCTAGATTCTTTCTACTCCCTGGCCATTTTCCTGTCATACGCATTGCCGGTGTGCACACACCTCAGTAGTACTTCCTGCCTCCATGTTTATTTGTTATGGCATTATTTTTTTTGAATAACCATAGTGCAATATTGCTCATTTAATTCTCATACTGAATTGTAACCCCAACATGTGTCCGTGATAGTGTTGTAGCTGGTAAAAATGTGTGAAGGTATAATAATTAAGTGAACAATATTGTACGTATTCATACGGAATTAAATGGGAGAGGCGGTATTAATAATGTTAGAACTAGTGTCCATATACCGTAAGAGCGGGAACAACCGAGGCTCGTCCTACCACTTTGAAGTTGCCTTTGCCGGTAAGGTCCATAAATCTTGGGTTTTTTTTGTATTAAGCCAAAGCTAGAGGGGCCAATTTTTGCACTGCTTCGCCCCCTGTCTAAATAACCGAATTTCGGACGACTTAGCTTGTCATTCAATTAATCCGCTTTCATATTCTAGCCAAAATTTGGAAAAATATCAGTATTGAGCGTCGGATAACCTTGTATAACCGCCCCACCCATTCCCACGTCCATAGTTTCAAAGCAGAAGCGAACTTAGCAAGACAAACCTCGGCAGAACCATTCCTCTATTTCTGCTCCCAAGTATCATGTAACAACTTGTCTAACATTTAGTACCATACCTGTGTTTCTTCTCAACAATACTCCCCACGCCCCCCCACGATAATTATATAAGCTAAAGGGCCCAAGCAAATACTTCCTCCTTCTCTTGCCACATTCAAACATCTTGTCGTGCATTTTTCCACTCGCCCACTTCCCCACCCTAGGCAGAACGTGCGCTCACCTTGGCGGTACTTCTCATTGTACCATTCCTCCAGTCCAATTGTGCCATTGTTTCCCAGATGTAATCGTGGTCTAAAACATTGTTTTACAGGGCTGAATGATAGCGGCTATATTAGTAAGGCTTGAATATATGTCTATATATTATAAGAACCTGAATAATTCACCCCCGCCCTAGGACGCTTGGCTAGCCTTTACTAATAAGTTCCGGCACCTTTTTGTTTCCATTGTCCCGAACTGGGGCAGAGGCGGTCAGCCTTCGCGGTGCTCTCGCCCTCCGATCCAAGACAGGCGGATTTTCAACCCCCTAGCTCGGGTGCAATTATTCGAGCTCTTAGAGTATGAAATCCTCCCACCTTTAACATTTTCAGAATATCGGTATTGGATGTCGAATGTGCCTTGTATACGCATCACGCACATTTTCATATCCCTTGTTCCAGTATGGAACCGAACTTGGCCAAACAAATCTCTGCCAAATCATTACCCTACATCTCCTACATTACCAAGTATTATGTAATAACCTATCCAACCCTCTCTACCACCCGTAATACGGTATTCTTCTCCCTGGTACTTATTATATAAGGAGCTGTACCTGCAGCGCAGAACCGCCGCTTTTTTCGGACAGACCCCCCCCTCTTCCGCCCCCCGGAATATTATCAACCAGCCATACTCAGCAGCCAACCCCTCCTCTTCTATAGAGCGGACAATAATGAGTGGAAGATGCCTCAATATACCATTAATGATATTAACCACTTCTCCAATAATACAAACTCTTTTGGTATGTAGAACAGCTCTACTTTCGCCGATAATCGGTCGTAAATCCTGGTCTAGTTGTCGCCCCTGGAGCCTGTCGCTCATGTTGGTACACATTTTCCCGCTCAGAGCATAGAGCCGGGCAGTGAGGGGAACTAGTGGGGACTCAACTACCTGTAGTGAAATTTCCCCCTTAATTTACAAGTTCTTGAAAAGTACTGGTAGGAAAAATCATCTAACTTTATATCGCGCTAGTACGAATCAGTCACAAGATCGAATGCCTCTAAGCTCCCGACGGGAAAGCTTATCTCGACGTCTTATCCTGCGCGCCGACTATCCCTGTAATTACGCCATTCGAACGGAGCCACACGTCTTGGCAATGTCGCGAGGGCCGCTTGTCGATCACCTGCTCGGCTATCCCTTATCTCGCCAGCCCTGTCTACCTACGTGACCTGCCACCCCCTCACTTTGATTGCAATCTTCCCTTAGCCTCCAATCCCGTTTCGGTATATCGGGTGCACATCATGGCTAGGGAGTCTCTTTTGAAGTGAGCTATCGCCAATGGGTATAACCCGTTGGAGAAAAGACTAAGAGTTGCCAAGTATCCACGGCTGAAAGGTACCCGTTCTCTTCCAAGCAGAGTACCGGTATTCCCAGACTAATTGTTCGAACGTTCGTTTAGAAATAACATATATCAATAATGCCGCAACGGCCCGCTATGGGACATCGCTAGTAGACTCTTTTCTAAAGACCTTTGCACAAACCTGTACGGCAACCTGCGCTCCCCGTCGCCCTCATCTCAACAAACCGCCAAACAAATAGACGGCATCCGGCACTGTATGCTCTACTTATTGTGTACTGACCCGAGTAGTTCAACGCCATCATCTGTGGGTACACAACTGCTGGAATAAAGCTAGTTCTTGAAGCATTCACGGCTCAAAAGGTCGGCTTCAAGTATCGATACTGTGTAGATACCCTAAAAGTCTTGTTGGAGTGCGGGGGCTAGCGAGCGAGACTACCGGTTTTTCTTCTTACATAGAGGCAGAAATTGGTTGAAGGGGCTATCTGAGGAGGACTCACGAGGAGTATTTTCCCGGCCGACAGAGTCCAACTCCTCGGGGCGACGGCGTCCAAGGGATTCGGCCGGGAAACTGCGAAGTAATCCATCTAGATAATATTCTCTGGTAGATGCCGCAGAATTGGTTGCTTCCGACCCCCTTGATTTGAGCGATGCTCAGGCTGTGGGGGAGTTCACGATGCTAAGCTTTTACAAGATATTTGGATTCTCAGATCTGGGACCTTTAATCATACGGAAAGACTAGCTAGCATGCTCCAGTTGTAGTGTCTTACTTCGAAGGCGGTGCTGTTGATGCGGTATTAGTAAGTAGTAATCGGAACCTTTATGCACGAAAGTAGATTCGATCCACGCGCATCTAGAGGAGGAAACTTTGGCTCTCGGCTAGGTAATTGCTTCGGATATCGGTATTCCTACTCAAACGATATTATTATACGGTAGCATTGATAATATCTCACGTCACGCTTTCTCACTCGCCCCAAATGTTCATTCACACTACTGCCTGATCTTACACATGGGAATGGGCGTAAGCTTTGTTGAATCTACACTCCCGAGGGGTAGTCCTCTTCCACAATACAGGGTCCTATAATGCCTTTCAATATGCAACGCCTAAATGGGGCGGGGGTTTAGATATGCGGAAGTGGGGGAGTTGGCATTTGTTAAAAATAAGCATTTTCGGATAAGAGGGAGATGTGATCTCGGCAGTATCAAAGCGTCGGTTGGCCTTAAGCCCGCAGAAATTGGCCAGAATTATTTCGCAGGGCATAGGTGTTGGGATGAGTAGGACGGTATGTGTAGGAAACAAGCTGTGGTATCAGGGTATCACTCGGGGCCATGAGTACTATCGACAATTTAATATCTATCAAATTTGTAGAAGAACCTTATTTTTATGGGGACTCCGTTTCTAGCTTAGTTCACTATGGGCCGATTGGGAAGCCTGAGGCCGCAGTCAAGGGTTTAGCCATGTGTACGTTCCTAGGGGGCGGCTGGTAATTGCCTACTGTAGTTGTTGGCACGGAGCCGAATGATACGGTAGAGGCGGTGTTACGAACCCTCCAGCCAATGTCTATATATTGTAAGAACTGGAATAATTGAACCTCTCCTTAGGACATTGGAGTTTCCTTTGCTAGTAAGGTCCGGCACTTTTTGGTTTTCCCCGCCTTAAGTTGGGACCGAGATGATCATTTTTCGCAGTGCTTCCGCCCCCCATCGAAGAGCGAAAATTTTAGAGGCGTTAACGTGAGATCAAATTATTCCAGCCCTTACGGTATGGAAGGGCGAATTTCGCCACGGTCAATATTTGCAGAATATCGATATTAGAGAATCTCGGATACTAGTCACACCAATTCCCACATCCCCGGTTCCAGTGCGGAAGCGAACTTAGCGCAACAAACCTCAGGGAAATCATTACTTGCATCTCCCTTCATGTATTATATAATTACTTCCTCATCCCCTCATATACCATCACGTGGGTCTTGTCAAAAATGCTCTCGGCACCCAATCCGCTAATTCCCTAAATTCAAAGGCACAAGCAGATGCCTCCTCCTCTTCCTGCTACTTTCAACTAGTTGTTCTGTGTCCCCCGTGTCTAGCTGCTCCTGTGGTAAGCACCGATTGTGTTATTGGTGGTACTAGATGGAAGGATACAAATATTAGACAGGGGCGGTAAAGCGAGAAGTCATCTTATCAAAAATGGGTAGGTGGATTGATATCGAACATACAGTAGAATTCACTTCTGCATTGATTGTATGATAGAACACTTCCATTATATCTGAGGGTGTGCCCCCCCATATTTAGTCTCACAGTGGATATCGAAGGTTAAACTTCAAGGCAACAGGGTAAATAGAGTCCAGTAGTTCCCGTAGGAAGAAATCGGAGTTCAGAAACAGCAACACGGTCTGCGAAATATGAAAATGATGGGCCTATGCATGTTCAACCATTCAGAAGCCTGCCCATAGGAATAGATAGAGCTGTGGCCAGCGGCTGGCATGTGAGGGTGAGCAATTGTTGGTTGAGAGCGCAAGTGCAGCTTCCATACAAGCAAGCCTCGCAATGGGCCGGCCCGGGCTTCAAAATCTTAAGCCCGGCCCATACCCGGCCCAAACTATGGTGGGCCCAACCCGAACCCAACCCAACCCGAAAAATCCCGGGCCGCCCAAACAGCCCAAACTATTCAAGTGCAGGGATTAAGTCAATTCTATTTAAAGTTGTCAATTATTTTAACTTTAGTAGTTGAATGAACGTTGGTTACCATGATGTCATGTGGAGGAGGAAGTTGAATTTGGGAGGAAGCTCCGGGAGAGCTAGGGTAGGAAGAAAGAGATGACAGTTCGCTAATATCGTCTTCCAGGTCCAACATAATTTGAGCCTGAGTAGTAATGATGGTGTTGTATCAAGGCTTGCGATGTTCTAAAATCTTAAAGAAAGAGGTTCCTCAAGAGAGATGACTTGTGAAGAATCAAAGTTCAGCAACACGATGGGGATGAAAAGGGGTAATTAAAAATGTGAGGCTGAAAATTTCTCAACAAAATACTACCTTGGGGATGACGCAAGTTCTATGGTTCACAGCACTTTTGAAAGATATGAGTAATGTCTTGTGATTCGATAAACGAAAGTGTCAATTCTTCTGGCTTTATTTGGGGCTTTTTTGGGCTACCCTGGCTTGCTACTTGGGCGGCCCGACCCGACCCAAACCCCTTGACACCGGGCCCGGCCCAATCAGCCCGAGCCCAATTGCGAGGCTTGCGTACAAGTACCTATGTCTCCGGATCATGACAGTAGTCTGCAATTGGTCAGCCTGATTTTACAGCGTTGATATTTTAGGCTCATGCATGCGTTTGAATAACCTATATATTATGAATCAGTGAGGAACTCATTTCTAGAGGGTTGAACACAAATACTACGGGATTCCCCCTCCCCCTTCTTCACAGAATTTTGCGTATCTGCTATTCATTGAGCGGCTCACATTAAGTTACAGTTACATGGGATAATGTAAGTCAGCGCTTGCTTTTTTTTTGACACATCACAGGAACGGCCAAGCATCGTGGAACGCAGACTCGGGGGGGATTGTCCCTCCAAATGGTTCGACATAGATGAATCACTCGCAGGACTTGGCGATATGCCGCTGCATCTGGACAAGGATGGATGGTATTCGGTGCTCGGCTCGTGGAATATCGCGAGCAACAATCCTAATTCATCCAATTGTGTAACCGAAGGAAACTTGGAAAACGACCATGCCGTCCCTGTCCCCACTATGGATCCTCTAAGAAATGACTGCCCCAATATTCCGAGAATCTTCTGCCAATACTACAAGTGCTCTGGCAATAGGTTACTAGTCCCCTTTACTCAGCACTATCGTTTTACTTACTGTATCACACTAACATGTACCCACACTCCACAGTGGCCCTCATACTTGTGCCCCAGGGAGATTTAGTTGCGAGGCCCCGAACTGCACTTGGTCCGGAACCTTCAGGACAAAGCAAGCCTTTAACAGGCACTACCGAGTAATGCATCATACTGACCGTGGGGATTGTCCCGTTGAAGGTGTGTACGAGTCGGAGCTCAGGGGATTAAGCGGGCTGATAATCTTGCTGCTCACCTGTTGAACAAGCATGGTATTTCTCATGCTAGGCTTCCATCTAGGAATTAGGTTGCCAGTGCTGGTATGAGTATGTTGGTGGGGATGTTATCAGCTTGTCTCTTGGCCCGACGGAATTTTCCCTCTCTTATGACCTTTGTTGCCCTCCCTTGAGTTTATCTGCTCTACTCTCTATCCCCCATTCATACTCGCTCAGCTACAGTATGCCTTCCCATCTTTCCCTCATTTCATATCGTGTAGCTTCCGATATCTATTTTTCCACAAGACCAACGGTCGCTCTTTTCTTTTCTTTTTCTTCCTTCCCCCTATTGTCGCTCACTCATCCTTCCTCTCTTTTGACACAAATCGCTTGGCTTTTCTCTTTTCCTTTTCCGTTCTTGATTTCCTTTATGCCCTCAGATAGTCACTTATATTACAATAAACCTGAAGCTCATCTTCTCGCAACTTCCACACTGCTATTGATACTTTCAATTGTTAAGGATTGGTCATTCTTTAATAGATGGTTCTCTCCTATGTCATTTTGCTCATAGCTGGTAAAGGTAAGCGTGACACAAAGTTTTCTTGACATACCCGGAAACATTTGCAAGTTGCTGTACAGTATCTGCAGGGCCGAACCGCCGATTTTCTTCAACCAGACCCCACCTTTCTTTTGTTTCCCAGGAGTATTATCAAACAACCATACTTAGCAACACCTACTATTCCGTGGAGCTGACAATAATGAGGAGAAGATATCTCAGTAAACCATCAATGAGAGTAACGACTTCTCCAATATTACCAACTCTTTTTGTGTGCGGAACAACTGTACTTTTACCAATGATTGGTCGCTACTCCTAACCGAGTTATCACCCCCGAAGCCTCGGAGTTTAACTAGTAGGGGCTCAACTGCTAGTAGTGCAATTTCCCTCTTAAGTTACAGGTTCCTGAAAAGTACCGGTAGGAAAAATTATGTGACTTTGGATCGCCCTAGTACGAATCAGTATGTAACAAAGATCGGATTCCCTACGGTAAGCTCCCGACGTCAAAGCTTATCTCAACTTCTTATCCAGCGCGCTGATTATCCCTGTAGTTTGTAGTTACACCCTTCAAACGGAACCGCAATGTCTTGGCAATGTTTCCAGAGCCGCTTGTCTATCACCTTCTCTTTAGCCTTGCCCAACCGTGTGGCCCCACTCTGATGGAAAGCTTCCATTAGCCTCCAATCGCGTTTCGGTATACCAGGAACACATCATGGCTACGTGCCAGGAGTCTCGTTTGAAGGGAGCAATCCCTAATGGGTATAACCGGTCGGTGGAAGGACTAACAGCTGCGCTGTAGACTTGTACACAGCCAAAGGTACCCGCTCTCCTCTGAATACTAGGGCATTTTCGCCAAGAATAACGCTATCTGCCGAATTTTGGTGAGGTTTCCCTCACTTCTTCACCAAAATTCGGGAGACGGCGTTATTCTTAAAATAAATAGGATATGAGAGTAGAGAGTCTTGCGGTCCTTATTGTTCTACCTCGCCCGGAGGAGTCCTATATATACACAATTTCTACTTTACAGCAAAAACCTTTCTTCACATCGTCCGCCTCTCCATCACATCTTCTTTGCTTCCCACAATGAACTCCCTCAAACCACTTTCTAAACGCTTCCCCCTTCCTTCTCTTTCGTGGTCTCATTCTCATACAGGATTTCCTTCAGCTACCGCAATCCTTAACACGGCTCATACCTTCCGTTGTTTCCTAATCGTTGTGGTCCGACATCCTTCTTGTTCCATCTCTTAGCGTACCTTAGTCCCAAACATTGGACTCCGACTTGTGTCGATTTCCAAACCATTCTAACTCCCTAGTACGTTTCCTGAACCTTCTCCAAACATCTCCGCTGCAACTACCCTTCCCACAAAACATCCATCGCCTCAACTACCAAAATCCGCAACCCTATCCATACCCAAACTCTCCTCATCCAAACATCCAGTGTTGTAGTGGTGTTGAGGATATGGAACCTTCGCGAATAATTTAACAATTCTTAGCCAAGACCCGCGATTAGAATAACGGCATTCCGGGACTGATTGCCCAAACGTTCGTTTAGAAATAACATACCTTGATCACGCCGGGATGACCCTCCATGCGACGCCTCCAATACACTCCTCTAGAGGCCCCTGCGCAAACCTATATGGCAACTACCACTCCCCGTCGCCATCATCTTAGCAAACCACCAAACAAATACACGATATCCGGCATCGCGTGCTCCATACATACTACGCTGTTCTGGAGGAGTTTGACGTCGTCTTTCGTGCGAGCGCGCGAACGAGAATCAAGCTAGTTCTCGAAGTATTCACGGCTCAAAATGGCGGGTTCAGGTAGCGATACCATCTGGAGCCCCACACAAGCCTTGTCGGGATGCTGGAAGACCACCTGCTCCTCTTCCGACACAGAGGTGGAAATCTGGTTACAGGGGCTATAGGAGGAGGATTCACTAGTGCTGTTCGCGTTGTCGGTATAGTCCAACCTGCCCGGGTGACAGTTACACAGGGATTGGGTTATGAGACTCCGAGAGAATCAGTCAGGCTTGGATTCCCTGCTAGACGCCGCCGTATTCGTCTCTTCCACTCCTCTTGGCTTGAATGATTCTCAGGCAGCACCCGACTTTACAGTACTAAGTTTCTACAAGATTTTTAGATTCTAGATCTATAAGCCTTAATCATACGGAAAGACTCAGCCGGCATACTCTGGTCGCGGGGCTAGTTTGGCGGCGTGACGGTTGACGCGGTAGTTGCAGGCGGGACCGGAGCTTTCATGCAAGATAGCCAGATTCAATCTACGCATACTTGGAAGGCGAAACTATGGCTTTCCACTTCTTACATGCCTTAGATACCGCCACCCTAGTGACGAATAATTTTATGGCAGTTTTAATTATATCTCGCGCTATGCCCCCTCACTCTTCCAAATTATTCACGCACTACTGAACTTACCTATGGGAATGAGTACTCCCGACAATATCTAGACACTAATTAGGCTCGAGCCTTAGGCAATCGAGTTGGGTTATCTCGTCTGGCTATGTGTTGGATGAGTGTGTTGAGCATGGGAAATCAACTGGTGCTATATTCGGGTATCACTTGGGGGTATGAATACTATCGATTATTTAATGGTGCTTGCCAAACTTGTGGAAGAATTTTATCGTGATGGTGAGTGCGTTAGTAGTTCGGCTCCCCCAAGACCGATTAGGCTGTGGTCGAAAGTGTGACCGTCCTACGTTCCCCGGAGGTGATGGTTCATTATCTACTAAGCTAGGGTAGATCCTATCAAGATACCACCCCCTGAATGCTGAGAAATCCAACCTTACTGGTTGGCTCGGGATAGAGAGCGGTACATGATACACTTGGGCATTGGATCACCGATTGATCAGAAAAGGTCTGACATCTTGCTTCATTTCACTGGAATTGCTTTGCTAAACCATTGTAAATACAAAAATAGCTCTGAGCTGCCCCCCGATCGATCTCCAATCCCCATAGCTGCGTGTTTGCCTCCACGATTCCTTCGTTGCTCCATCCGGGGCGCCCTCTCTCTAGTCCTTAGTGTTTGGCAGGACGGAGATCTGGAGGAGGCGGATGCGGACCATCAGATGGGTCGGGCAGGGGCTGCGCGATGATTTTTACACTCTCTTTACTTTCACCTGCCGCCTTCTCACCCGCCCTCCACAGAGCAGGTGTGCACCTTTAAGGATGGCACTTCTTACATCCCCCTTTATTTGTTTAAAAAAATGGCAGTATAATCGTTAGTACTTGTTTTTGCCAAACAGAATGATCAAAGAAGTATTCGGAATGTTAAAGCCAATGTCTATTTACCTTAAGCGCCAGAATAAATGAACCTTGCCCGCAGATGTTAGAGTTACTTTTGCTAGTCAAGTCTAACGGTTTTTCGTTTTTCGCCACCTTAAGCTGTAGCTCAGGTGATTAATTTTCGCGCTGCTTTCGCCCGCCTATCGTGGTAGAAATCAGGAAGGTTCCATATCTTCAACACTATGATAACAGTAGATGGTTCGACCAGGAGAGTTAGGTTAGAAATGGGTTGTAGATTATGTTAGTTGAGACCATGGTTGGTTTGTGGCAAGGTTAGCAGCATCAGAGATGTTTTGTGAATGCTGAGGGAATATAGTAGGGAGTGAGAACAGTTTGGGAATCGACACTGGAAGGAGTTCGAAGTTTGAGAGAAAGATAAATTAAGTCAGGGAACAAGCACGATATTGCACAAGAACGATTGGGCAACTGTGACCTCCTCCTGGGTGCTGGCGGGAATTGATAGAGTAACGATACTAACACTATACCAAACTGCGGGACATAACGAGACTATGTACATCAGGCTTGGGCTAGGTTGTTGTAAAGTAAAGGACAAATGTGACCGGTACCGGTTACTAGGTTGAGTTTCAGACTATCGTTTGATACTTAGTATGTTTTATGAAAAGGTTTGATACTTATGCTGTTTGATGTTTGGTTTCAGAGTATTGTTTGATACTCATTAGGTTTCTTTTATTGTGTCCTGATATCGTTTGATACTTGATATGTTTCACGTAATGGTTTTGGGCTACAGTTTTGGAGTCTGGATGGTTATTGTTTAAAAGGCTCCGGTTAGCCGGACAAGTGTATTTAAGACCTGCTATCCTGCGGACTTAGAGAGAGCAGACCTCAACAGACAGAGTTTTTAATATACTGGGTTGAACAGTTACTGCTTCAGTTCGCTTTGAGAATCCAATAAGACCAAACATACTTCGCTATTAGGAACTACTTCGTACTTGCGATATAGTAATAAGTTTGTTACAACAACTTAGTCTAAGCCTCCGGTACTTAGTCTCATTATATACTGCACTTTGGTATAGATATTGTATCGTTACCCTATCGATTTATGCCACCAGCCAGGAGGCGGTTACATTTTTCCAACTTCCACATGTTACCAAAAATTGAAGACCACCAGGAATCGAGCAGGAGGAGACCTCCCAAGAAGAAGGTTCAACAACAGGCTAGAGACGAACAGGGAAGCGTTATCAAAGCACTCACGAAGGAACAATTCTCAATATACGAAGTAGCTAGGCAACTCGTCAGAGATAGCGCTTAACGAGATGTAACGGAGTCTGCAACAGAACAAGGAAAAACAGCAAGGGTCACCTCCGGTGGATTCCCTGAGTCTATCCAAAGAGGACTCCGCAGCCAAGCCCCAGTAGCGGCACCGGCAAGTGATCCAGACTGCTCAAGTTGAAGCAGCGACTTAGATGACATGTTTGACTGTGGTGAATGAGGTGGCGGATCAGGTCCTGCAGCTCTTCCGGAGCCTTTGCCATGGCTTCCTGTCAAGGTTCCATCACCTAAGAAATTCACTGTTGATGGCAAGGACCACAAACCAGAGGCATGCCATAGATGGTACAACTCGGTTCAACTCTATCAACGATTGCATAATGTATGCCACAATGTAGTAGGAGAAGGGAACTACGAGATCCTCTACACAGAAGGAGGAGCCCAAGAAGTGGCATCCCAGGGAGCAGAGCCATTTGGAGAAAACCTGACGATAGATCTACTAGTAACCTACCTCAGGGAACGATTCCAATTATCCAAGAATTAGGATAATACCTATCAGAAGTTCCACCGCATCAGGGAATCCAGAAATGGACAAGTCCAGAAGATATCTATCAGAGCTACAGATCTCCTCATCCATGCATCATGACTACCAGAAGACAGTATAAGTGACTAGACTTGCATACCACAATTCTTTGCAAGTATGCACCCAACACTCCAGCGAGAAGTGGAAACTCAGTACACAGGAGACGAGAATATCAACACTGTTATAGCTATGGCAGAAAGACTACACTCTATCCAGCGAAGTACAGGAGTGTATGGCAAGGAACGCTATGATAAACAACATACATGAGCAAAAATAATACTCTGCGCCAGGGGCGCCACATGCCTCTGGCGCACCTAGTGCACATAACGTCAATCGCGAATCAGGACGTAACGTCGATCTAACGTTGCGTCGTGATTGTGCGTCACCTGACGTGCGGCACCCTGATACTATCCTCACGCGGACCCTACATTCTCTGCGCCCTGACGGTGCCTGCTCCTCTGCTCTTGCGTCTTCTGTCCTGACATCCCATCTTTATGTTCCGCGCCTGGGCTTCGCTCGTTCCGACGCCTTACATCAGGATCCCATGAACCTGAGCTCTCTCGTAGTGGTATCTCCCTCCTTCGGCTTCTACCTCCAGACACTCTCAGCCGGCGCACCGTTATCCTGATTTCACCCTCTCTATGTGCTGCGTGTCCTGATCGTAGCTTGACTTTCTCTATTCTATCTGTACGCTTCTACTTAATATCCAAATGCCCTCACGATGCCTCCCAGAGGACGGGGAACTATCTCAGGTCTGCCTAACACAATCCCGATCTTGCGCACGTTCTATGTTCTTCTTTCCGGCGTCACCCCGTGAGGTTTACTATAAGATCACCCAGACCCCCCCGTGGCCTGTCCCCTTCCTTGATTCTACTACTAGTACTCCGAACGCCCAGATTACCCTTTATGTTCTCATATCAACACATCGCTGTCAAACCAATAGTATTAATTAATTAAGCTACTTGACACAGACGCGACATATTCGACACATCATTTCTTAATTACCCTCACCAACGCTCCCAGTGCGCTCCTGTTCTAAATCCCCCCGCTCACTATCACTTGGCTCCTGTTGTGCTGGCTCTATTCCGTCAAGGCTCAGCGAGAGGCGTCGCGATACAGTAGGACTCACAGTCCTGTCCAACAATAGTTCCCTGGTCAACTCCTGTGAACCATCTGCCCTCGGCGGAGAAGAATCAAGAAATTCGAGAACCCGAAGTGCTGACCTCTGGTGGAAATCAAAAGACAAATCAGTGTCCTGCGGATCGTTTTGACTATCCTGCAGCCCCACCGGGTCCCAATGCGCCGGCTGCTTGGGCTTTGAATTCGATGGGCTGGCCGTTGCGTAGCCTGGCTGGAGGGTTGACTCTGCAGCTCGGCAGCTACCACAACCCAATCACTGGGGGTTTGGCTTTGGTGGGCTGACCGTGGCGTAGTCTGGCTGGATGTCTGACTCCGTGACGCAGCGGCTATTGCTGCCCAATCGTCGGTATACCCTTCACAACGGTCTTGGCGCACGCCGGGCTCCATCTCCATCTTTGCCCAGATGGTCCCGCAAATCTTGACCATAATTATCGCCGGTAACCAGTCCGGGCAATTGGCCCACCTGTGAGTTTGCCGGGCAAAAAGGTCTTTACTGTTTTGGATCATGTTAGCGTCCTGGAGAATTCGAGGTGGATTAAGGTTCTGGCTGACCTCCTACCGCGTCAGGCTACAACGCACCTGATTCCTTATATACTCCTGTTTGCCATGCTCGTAGGGTATGACAGAGTATTGTACACGTTGAGCAAATCATCATGCCGTTGATACGAGCAAGAAGTTCGGGTTCGACAATGCCAGGCATTTTCCTGCCTCTGAAGTACTTACCCCATATGCCTTCGGGAATCCGGGGAGCCCCGAATCGAAATGTCAATATCTAAGCCGAGTCTAATACCAGTCAGTTATTAGAGGAAAGTTGTCCAACTATGCTGGACCAACCTCATATCCGTTTGGGGAGTATCTAAATCTAGGCTTTTCAAGCAGGTAGTTCATCCTGCGCGCAATCAGTTTGGGATCTTCCGGAAGATCATATAATTTTCCGATCTCATTTTTAAGATTAGGAACAAAGTGGGATCGTACCCCAGAGTGTTTATTGCGTCTCTTGGAGAATTAGTACGATACCCGACTTCAGGGGGGCGTCATCCCTCTGTATCTGTGTCCACTTACTATCTTTATATTTTCCTCCGACGCTTGCATATTTCCTGCATCAGCTATATAATCCAGGGCCTTAAGTCAAGCACCGTGTACCTCAGATGGCAAGGTAATGGGGCCTGGGAGTGGGTCAACAAACAGGGTGTACCAGAGAATGAGAGCTTTGGCCCGCGGTACTAGAGCCACCCCTACTCCTCGCGCTGCATTTCGATATTACTTGGTACCCGGCCAGATGTCCTCAGATTGTGGCACACTCAATTCGTCGGTGGGACTCCAACTTCTAACTCCTGACATAGTGGCACCGTGTGTGGCAATTGGGACGAATATCGGGCTAAACTGGAGGACGGGCGCACTGGCGGCGTATAGGCTCTACCGGGCGTTATACGTCCATCGAGCTGCTGGCGTCCACCTAACGAGTGCTGGCTCCTGTGATCCGGAGGTGGTCGAAACTCGCACAGTCGATACCCGATTCTTTGTTTGTTCATCCGCTGTTCGTGACCGGTGACGCAGCCCTGCTCCAGTAGCCTCTGGCATATCAGCCTCTTCCGCGGCTGGCTGAGTGTCCGATTCAGTCTAATCCGATCCGGCAGAGTCTTCGTACTTATCACTCCTATCACCGCTGAGACGAACTGTTTCCGTTGGTATTTCAGCTTCAGGTTCCGTCTCAATATCGGTCTGTGTCATGCTGTCTATTGTCCTGCTGTGGGGGTGCTTTAATGCTCTTTGAAGTGCCCCGGTTGCCTTAGGTGGCGCTGGGCGCAGATGCGATGGGTACTCGTTTGGCGGTGTGCTTGGCGACCTGCCGGATTGTTTTTGTTGCGTTCCCGACCACAATCTGGCTGATTGTATCCCATTGGGTACGACCTGGCGTCTACGTCCGTTCAGATTTCCTACTTAGGCGGTTCGCTGGCTACGTGAATCGGCGTGTAGTTGTCTAGCCATGGTGGGATGCTGAACGGTTGATCCAGGTTAGGCAAAATAGGAATTAGGACGTACAACAAGGAATGTATCTTTCGTGTCGCGAAGATGATGAATCTGTGGTTATGGTCAATGGACGCGTCGGGTCTTATAGACTAGGACTTAGGGGTGGGTTGGGCGAATCAGACACTATCACTCATTATTGACAGAAAAATATTCGCCTGTATAAAGGGGTTTTCTGCTTGTTCCACATTATGTTCAGGATCTGGACATCCTCCGGTATCATGGTCATCCCGACTGTAGTTGAAAAGGTTCAGCGAGATCGGTGTCGCTATTCCAGGAGGCTAAGCAAAATATAGCCACAACGAGTATCGGTTAGCGACACTAATTCGGACAAGACACTCGCCACTAGTAAAGCAGATTAGGATTATGGAACCTCATCTCCTAACGTCGAATCAACTCCACTCAGCGTCTTGAATTTTGTATTCAAGCTATGCTCGCAACGTCCTCAGGTATGATGGTCGTCCCGACTCTGGATGAAAAGTTTTGACGAAATAGCCGTCGCTAATGTAGGACGATAAGCAAAATCTAGCCACAACGAGTATGAGTTAGCCACACAAATTCTAGCAAGACACTCGCCACGCCTAAAGCAGATTAGAATTATTGAACTTCGTCTTCTAACGTCGAATCAACAACACTAAACGGCGAGAATTATGTATTCCCAGCATCCACTCATATGTTTGACTAGTTTAGTCCACCGACACCACCCCAGTTAAGGACACAATGCGCAGCGTGTTGGATCCAGGAAAATTTATTTCGTATCTTAATACAAGGAGGCGTAAGGACTAGCAATACAGGATACAAGAAGCTGAATCAAGGGAGCTCAAAGATATGTTTACTATCACATACCAGATGACGAACCACCAACCGAGAATTCCGACTAGAGCGAAATAAGTTATAGGGAAACAAGAAAAAGAGAAACAAAGTACGCAAGGAACCAGGAAATCCTAAATTATTTTGAGCCAGCCCTGCGTCTTTTTGAACCCCGCGGTTGGGGGGATGGTGATTTTGTGTTTTTTGGGGAACTACTCAAACTGGACGTTGAAGAAGCCCTGGGCGCTGGGTGTGAGACGGGGGCTGCTGGTTCTGTCGGGGCTGGGAGCGTGGTGGGCAGCTGTTCAGTTGTGCAAGCTCCTTGTTCCGTCGATCTCACTGAAGTTGTGTGAACCTGCACCTCAATCGGCGGAACGGCACGGGAGGATCGACGTTCGTCGCGGATTACGGGCAGGCTGGTAGGAGGGCTGTCCTGGGCACCATCATGTTCTGAACGCAGCACGGCTGCCGCTTCAATTGTGCGAGCTGCTTGTTCGGTCACTCTCACTGGATTTGTGTGAACCTGCGCATTAGATGGAGCAACAGTGGGGGAGACTGGACGTTCGTCGAGGATTCCTCGTAGGCTAGAAGGATGGGTGTCCAGGGCACCATGCAGGGCATCTCCCGTAGAACCTGCTAGACATCTTGGAGGTTTGTTTACGTAGATGGCGCACAAGGCTTAGAGGCCGACTCCCGCCAGAGCGGAGCGAACAGATTATCAGTCGCAGTGTCCTCTATTTCTCGTGGGGTAGCCCTGCGTCGTCTCGAGGGGCCTGGGGCTCCCAATATCTCGTCCCACGTCGTCAATTAGCCATCGAATTTTGATCTTCATATTAACGTTAGGTGTCGATACTCACCTCGTCTAAAGCCATTGCCCCCACATCAGGAGGCACCGGCAGTTCCCCCTTGCTCTCGGCACCTAGCCATTCCTCCTGCTTCTCATCCTCATACTCATCCTCATTCTTATTCTTATTCTCATTCTCATTCTTATTCTCATTCTCATTCTCATCATCATCATCATCATCATTATCATCGTCATCGTTCTCGTCATCCTCATCCTCATTGGCTCGGATGATCCCCACGCCATCTTCCCAAAAGTCGTGATTGAGAAACAGGTATCTCCCTTTGGCAGGCTCGGGCGTCTGGGCTCTACCCTCTCTATTGTTCCAACGTGACTCGATGACCAAGAATCGAGGGGAACTTGGCCATGGTTTGCAACTAGCCACGCTAGAATATCATTATTGCTCTGGAGAAAGATGAGCTGTCGCAGGGGGAGAGGTTTTTCGGGCTCTGGAGGTAGTCTGACGGCACCGTCACTACTCGCCCCGCTCAGATATCGTTGGCATCCGTTTTCCTCCTCCACACGCTGCCCTCTCACCACCGGGCCCAGATTTTTCATGCTCGGTGTTGTCCACACACCCCATGCGATTCCCCAGTCAGAGTCGCTACCACACCGATGATGGTCTGGGAACTGATGTCCCACTTCTGGGGCTCCCATTTCGGGAACAATATGGACTCTTCCTTCCTGTGGGCAATAAGTTGACGATTGAGACTCTGTCAAAATAAGTTACTGCGAGGGGCACGGGAGATAGATGGGAATAATCACTTACACGCAGATTCTGCGTGATCGCTACCACCGGTGCCCTCCGCGAATCGACGGAGGTTAAAGGTGTGGAGTTTCCGCGCCGAATCTTGAACATGCATCCGCAGGTGACCGATGGGTTTCGACGACTTCATCTGTGTGGTGGTTGTTTTCATGTGCGTGACGCGATCTTTCCCGGGGGGAAAGGCGCATGCGAAGACAGTGATTGTTTCCACTTGGGCGACTGTCAAGTGGCCGGGGTCAAGGTTGCGGGCTGTCATATAGGCCTTGCGCTGCTCAAACCAATCGAAGTAGGGACCAGATGTGACGCCGGGATCGAACAATCCGCACCACGAGTTAGTGTACGCAATGTCGCCATACGCCTTACTAATTGCTGTTCAATTGTTAGCGCGACAGATTCTGCTACCTGGGTCGGGGTTGTCTTTGACCTACCCCGTGCCCGAGTCTTTGATGGCTAGCTTGAAGTGCACGCGCTCCGTCAGGTGTCTGTTCACAAGAAAGTTTGTTGTCAGTGCGATATCCTCCAATGCGAATCTGATCCTATCCATGATTACTTAAGTTCTCTCCTCAGCGGGACAATGGGGCACTATACGCGGAAGAGGCGTTCTTCGTTTTCTGCCCTCTGCGTCAATCATCTGGGGCTGTGCAGCGGGGCGTCTAAGGCGAATGGAAACATTAAATATGCTCACTAAGATATAGACGTTGTTTACTCACTTTCCCTTCTCTAACTGCTGTTTCTGTGAGCTCGCAGGTGCCATGGGGATGTTTGTGATGTTTAGATTGAATAGAACTCAATGAAAAGGGGGAGAAATATTATTGATACGTCAACTAAGAAACAAGGATCTAGAGGGGAGGTTGACCTAGGTAGGTCGGAATCTGGCGCCAGAACTGGGGAGAAGAGGGCAAAGGAATGGATGGAGAGTGGGTCCGCCAAAGTGGAAGGAGTGGTAGGAGGGGTCCTTATATACACCTGGTCAATGCCGGGTGTATATTTCCTCACGGTTAGCCCGGGGGGGGTTTACAGTTCGAGCAAAGCACGGGAAGTAGGGTGTGCTAGTACGACCATGTCGCACACCGAAGTGGATACCGGTATCGTGGGCCAAATGAAGTAGTAACATAGGGGATCTACGAATTGTGATGGATAAAGATATAGAACATAGACCATGTTAAAATACCGTATCTTATTTACCGCTGAAAAGCCACCCTGCAATCTTCTATTTACTGAGAGAGAGCGGAGCTCTAATATACTACAATATAGCAGTCACAACAGAAGGTACTCGTGTCCTCTTCCCAGATTCCATACTAAATGTGTAGGATCAGTTGAACTCGTAGTAACCGGGTTCTGAGAGGCCATATATTCCAACACACTTCCCCGTAGAGTGAGTAGGAAGCCAATGCATATCTCGCACCATGCCTCCACTCGGAGGCCCATATCTCAACACTCCCACCCTTCCTCTCACTCACTATCCGTACCTGATCCTAGTATAGACAAAAGCTCATCTGAGAGTATAATGTAGAAAAACAAAGAATTTGGCCAGCCTCATTAAAAAAACCTATCGTGTAGCTTGTGAAAGGGAAAAAGAATACTGCCTACAAAAAAGTAAAAGAAAGTGAGAAAAGGAAAACCCATCGTACAAGTCAGGTAGTGCTGGAAGCAAGATCTATTCTAGAGTTCTAGTCCATAAAGCCCCAGGGCCTTAACGTGCTTTTGATGTATATCCCGGGTAAGAGCCTTTGTGGGAATATCCGCCGTCATATCAGAGGACGCAAGTTATTCCAGAGAAATAAGGCCATTTCGAAAGGAATCCCGAACATGGTGATACTGTATTGCACTATGTTTGCACCTCTCGTTGAATCTTGGTTGCTCAACAAGCTGGAGAGCACTCTTGTTATCGCAGAAAAGTCTCCGAGGTTGGTAATTGGTACCAGTAATCTCATGATAGAGTCTTTTGATCCAAATCGCCTCCCGGGAGGCCTCATAGTAACCAATGTACTCTGACTCCGTTGATGAGAGTGCCACAAGACTTTGTTTCTTTGACTTCCAGGAAATGGATGCTCCAGCCAAGGTAAACACGTAGCCAGAGGTTGACTTAGAGTCCTGTAAGTCTCCAGCAAAATCAGAGTCACAGAATCCTGTGATCTCCTGGGTAGAGCCAGAGCAATAGTAGAGTCCTAGGTGCATTGTGCCCTTGATATAGCGCAGCACTCTTTTTACAGCATCCAGGTCAACTGCACTGGGGTTAACACTGAACTTGCTCAGCATTCCTACCGCATAGGTTATATCTGGCCTTGTTCCAATTGCAAGATACATCAATGAGCCTAAGATAGACTGATATTGCGCCTGATTTCCTTTGTCACACTCTGGAGTTGTAGGAACCTGACGCTTTATTTCCAACGGAGTAGAAACGCCATTACAGCCAGCCATTCCAAAGCGATTTAGGACAGTCTGAATAAAGTGTCGCTGATGGAGGAAAAGGGAGTCCACACTAGTAGTTACCTCTAATCCTAGGAACTGTTTTACCAGACCAAGATCATTCATCTTATAGTTCCCCGATAGCTTGGCTTTAACCTCTTGAATTAGAAGTGTGGACTTTCAGTGAAGGAGGATATCATCAACATAGAGAACCAGAAATAGGCTTCGCTCTCCAGTGAAATAGAAATTGGGATCGTTGTCTGATTTCCTAAGGCCAATAGATCTAAGAAAGGGATCAATATGCTGGTACCAGAGGCGAGGAGCTTCCTTTAGACCGTAGAGAGCTTTATTGAGTCTTATCATTGGGTCGTGGGGTTCCAAGACCAGGGTAGGCTTAAGCCACTCAATACCCTCTGGCATTTCCATGTAGACTGTATCCTCCAAAGGCGGATTCAGAAATGCCGTACAGACATCAAGGTGATGAACCTCCCACCTATTGAGGGTAGCAAAAGCCAAAAATAGTCTTATACTTGTCAGTCGTGCCACAGGAGCGAAGGTCTCACCAAATATCTGCTGTTCGTAACCCTTGATCACTAGTCATGCTTTAAAGCATATAGATTTATCAGGATTTCTCTTCGTTCTAAACACCCATTTGCATCCAATGGGGTGCGCACTATGCCCAATGCTAGATCTTTCAACAATAGACCAGGTCTGATTGTCCTCAAAGGTCTTGAACTCCTCCTGCATAGCAGTTTTGCATTCCTGGCAGTACCCCGACCTCAGCGAATCCCGGTAGCTAGTCGGGTCCACTTCGGTGTTGTCAACAGCCCCAAACCCGATCATCGCATGAATTGCGGAATGAGCACCGGGGTGCCCCCTTGCCACAACTGTTTGAGATCTGGGCAAGTTTATAATCTTGGGGACTTGGGAGGGTTCTTCGAGCCTTAGACTCCCCGCAGGAGATGCTTCGTCACACCTGTCAACTGTCGTCACTGGGCAGGGTGTGGACTGATCGAACTCAATCTCCAGATCAGAATTAGTACACTCACGGGTCCCTTTAAACCCAGAGTCTTCCACCCGTACGCATGAGGAAGTAGGTGCTCTCTGCTCTATAAGGCCAGTGACCTCTTCCAGAGCTGGTAGTGCCTGCCTGCTCGACAGTACTCCAGGTGGGTACAACACTCCTGAGTCCTCCTCCGGTGGCATGTTCTCTGAGACCCAGGAGCGTAAAATTTCAATCTCACCACTATTCACATCAGGAGTTCCCAAGACTCGGTGTTCATCAAACACAATATCAGAAGCCTCAATCACGCGGCTACTCTGTGGATCCCACAGTCTCCAAATCTTGCTTGTATCATGTACATAGCCCAAAAATATACACTCCGTAGAGCGCTCTGCAAACTTGCCCTTTCTCAGCTCCTTTGGAATAAACTTGAAGGCAGCGCATCCAAATCTCCTCAAGTGTCCCAACTCTGGCTTCTTGCCTTTTAACTTGTCATAGGGAGTAGTGCCCCCAATTGACTGTGAGGGAGTACGCGCCTGAAGGTAGACTGCAGTACTGACCGCTTCTGCCCAAAATTCGTCCTCCAATTTTGAATCAATAAGCATTGCGCGAGCCTTCGTAACAATATTCCTTATCATGCGCTCGGAAACCCCATTCTTGGACGGCGTATAGGGGGGACTAGGTTCGAAGGTGATACCACCAATGCGTAGAATCCCACGAAATAGTGAGTTATCATACTCACCTCGGCCATTGTCGCACCGGAACCTAGTAATTGGCCAGGCGGGCTACTCTTTTTCGATTCTGGCTTGCAGATTTTGGAAGACGGAAACAACCTCGGTTGAGGTCTTTGTTCGTAGAAAGTAGACACAGGTTACCCTTGTATAGTCGTCGATTTAAAGAATAAAGTATCTGAAGCCCGACTTGGACAAGGGACTAATCGGACCACATAGATCCGAATGCAAGAGTTCAAATGGCTTTGTTGCCCGTTATTGGGGTTTTCTTTCAAACTTCCTTGTATGCTTCGCCTTGATACATACTTGGCAGATTCTCTCCTGCGCTTCCTCGTCTCTTTTGTAGGCTTCTTGGGGTACTAACGTGGCAAGAGTTTTGTCGCTCGGATGAGCTAACCGCTGATGCCAAAGAGTAAAATTTGGTAAGGAAGTAGCAAGAGCGGTAGCCAAAAGCGCAGTCTTCTTTCCAGGGGCTCCCACCGGAACATGGTAGAGTCCATCTTGTAAAGCCGCAAGCTCTTGTTTGTCACTGCTTTTGTATTTGATAAAGCAAGACCCAGTTCGAAAACTTATCTGACTTTCAGCTGAAAGACAACTCACAGACAAGAGATTGTACGTTAGGTCTGGGACGAAGAGAGCGTAGATAGTTAAGCTTGAATTCTGGAGAGCTATTGTAATCTCTCCTGAACCAGTTGCAAAAACGGAGGAGCTATCACCAAGATATACAGTAATGGGTTCGGAAAGGCGTTTTAAAGAATTGAATGCAATACGATCACAACTCAGATGATGGCTCGCTCCAGAGTACACAATCCTAGCCCCAAAGCTTGAGTTCCTTGAACTACTTCTCTTGGCTACAAAGCCACCCAGTGCCTTAACAGAGGCAAAGGCAGCTCCCACCTCATCATTCTCTCTTGTTCCTCCTCCACCAGGCCGTGTACTACCTCTTTCCCATTTGGCCTCCTCAGCTCGTCTGCGGAGATCACAGTTGTCCTACCGATGGCCTGGACGTAAGCAATATCAGCAGGTAGAGCCAGAGGCAGGGCTACCACGACGGTAAGAGGAGGAGTTGCGAACAGAGGAACGACCTTGTGGACGAATACGATTAAAGGTACTATTTCTTGTGGTAAAGTTACCTTTCCCGCGAAATCCTCTATTGGTATAGGTAGCCAAGGCAGTGGCTGGTGCATTGGATTTTGTTGGTTCGGTCTCTGTTTTGCGAGTGCGGTTGGAGGCTTCCCATTGAATGAGTGTAGAGATTACGCGGTCGGTCGTCTGTTCTGCTTCAGGGCGATGAGTAATAATATCAATAATTGAGTCGAAAGATTTTGGTAGAGTCGTTAATCGATGGCTAATAAAAGTCTCTTTTGGAATAGCCCGCTCAGTTCCACTGAGTTCCTTGCTGCACTCAAGTAACTGAGTGATATAGTCGGCAAGAGAGCAATCAGAAGCAGGGCGTAGCTGATTGAAGTTTCAGAGAATAGCAGTTCTCCCTGCCCGAGAGTTTATAGTATCGAGCTTTGTTCTCGACTCTTCCCACATGGCATGTGGGTCTCGCAAGCCATGAAGATAGGCCTTTACCGAAGACTCACACGAGGCATGAATGATAGCTGCATCTATGCCAGCCCTCTTGTCAGAGTGATTTGATTTAGTATTTGGCCATTGCGGGCGAACTTCTTCTCCTAGAACGATTGACAAGGCTTGTTCAGCCCGTAAGAAGAACTCAATGTCGCGACGCCATTGGGTATAGTTTAAATGGTTGAGCTTAGCCGTCTCACTATACTTACACCGGTAAGTCCCCTCCTCAGGAGGAGTGAACGTGCTTGAGATAGCAGACATAGTTTAGATTTGTTTGCTGCATAAAGACAGAGTGCGGACCAGGATGCGGAAGAAAAGGATATCGAAAAATGCAGAAGAATTGAAGTAGCTGACCGGGCTTATAACCTGTTAAAATACAGTATCTTATTCACCGCTGAAAAGCCACCGTGCAATCTTCTATTTACTGAGAGAGAGCGGAGGTCTAATATACTACAATATAGCAGTCACAACAGAAGGTACTCGTGTCCTCTTCCCAGCTTCCATACTAAATGTGTAGGATGAGGTGAAATCCTAGTAACCGGGTTCTGGGAGGCCACATATTCCAACACACTTCCCCGTAGAGTGAGTAGGAAGCCAATGCATTTCTCGCACAATGCCTCCACTCGGAGGCCCATATCTCAACATGAACGCAGGGATGAAAGGTTTGTATGGCGAATTGTCTATGCTGGTCTGCTTGTGCATACTAAAATCAAACTCAAATGTTCCAGTTCTTCATGTCGAGAAACTTGTATTTCAGAGGTAAGACCTACCCGATAGGTCAGTGCACAAGCACAAAGTACTTGTCCACAGTTGAACAGGTGCAATTTTGGTGAGGATTTCCTACAATGGCTGGTTACCCCACCCTATGGTCAGGTACTTCTTGCCTGGGATGAAGTAACATGTCCCTCCAAAATTACTCCCAAGGTTCGATTATTCGTGAGTAATCACCACATGTTTCGCTTGGTTCCCCAAATGTTGCGCAAATGGGATATGTTGCACACACGATTGGGTATTCAGGAAGGATCGGAAAATCCCATACACTGTGCTCTACCACCCCAAAATCCTCCCAGCCAAAGACGCTCCCCAGAGGAAGATAACTAGCGCTATGATACCGGTAGTGTAGGATAGAGATAGAGTGCAGGCACAATTTCATTGCTGGCGCTTTGCCGAAGTTTATGGTTTTGAAAAATATAATAGAACAGGGGGTATTCTCAAGCAACAGTATAGCTTACAGCCAGAGGGGTGGGTCAGATTGGTAGGTAAATGTTGTCTGCAGCTTCACCAGGCATGACAGAACTGTTGGAGGTATTTAACCGTGCTCAGCATGCTCGGCATATCGTTTTACCATTTGCACGAAGAGTTCCGGTCTGCGCTTTGTATTGATGCAGCATCTGAAGGAATACGACCATCAAAAAGCCTGATGCATGGAGGCTGTGAGCCCCTACAAAGCTTGTTTTTCCTTTCGTTACTACGGAGGTCTGCAGGAGAGAAAGTAGGATATGCGTGGAAGACAACCGGCATGTGTCACGATCTCTAGAAAGATAGTAGAAGGACTTCACTGGTTTATATATACTCTTGTCTTTACCGTTAACTAGTTTAATTTGTTGAGAAAGAGAGCGTGAGAGGGCGAACAATTGAATGAGAAGAAGTTCCCCACTCTAAGTTGTGCATTTGCGACCGAGGGCGTTGGTGGCCTTAACTCTTGGGGTTCAGTTTCAGTCGTCGCGGTTTCATTGCGTCGCTTCGCCTTTCGTTATCACTATCGCCGTTTAAATGGAACACGCCGTCCGAGCGGAAGCTAGCGGCAACCCACTCTCTCTCGTCTTGTTTCTGATTCCGAGAAGTGGGGTGTGGCGTCTGGTATCTCTTGGTTGCGAGGTGAGACCTCTGATCCCAAGAAGTGGGATGTAGCGTTTGGTGATCTCTTCGTAGAAAGGTGAGACTTTGCGTAATGATAAGCGACACGGTTATTATCCAAGCGAACAATTCTCTGTATTCCACATATAGTTCTTGGACAATACCGCTAGTCATCGTCGGTTAAGTAGAGAATACTGTACCAGCGAAAAGGCATCAAAGCAAGCAAAATCTGACCCCAATTAAACGAGTAACGCATTAAAAACCGAATATTACAAAATCTCCTCATGCTGGTAGCCGGGAACTTGGAGATTTAGCACGTGTCGCTTGGTTGTAATTAATTGTGGATTGGCCATAATGTAAGTAACAGGAGTTCTGGGTGTCTAAATGTTTATGACAAGCCCCAGCTCGGGATTTGTATGAGTTCCCAGGGAAAAAGGTACAGTGGTACAGTACATGGTTTGAACACGCGGGTTTCGCAAGCTTACTAACAACACACAACAAGTCTGATTCAGATACAAGTTAGATATCGTCAAACTAAGATCACCTCCCGATTCTGCATTCTTGGAAAAAAGGCAATCAAAATAGTGACTCGATCAATCTATCCGCGCACAGTACAGCGGATATCTTGAGGTCAGGGATGGCTCACAGGATCCTGAGGCGCAATCTATCCAATAGACATGATGCAAGGTGTGGAGCGAGAACAGCAGTGGGTTTAGAAAGGATATTTACTCATAAAATGTAGATATTCGTAAAGGCTAAAGTAGAAACAAATCTGTAGTGGAAGAAAAATAAGAATATCAGACTGGACATGGACAGACAAAAACAAAACAAATACATGCTCCAATAAATCCTACCCAGGAAGGCCCAACCAAGCCAGCAATTAATGCAATCGCTGCCACGAAAAACTAAGATAGAAGAAGACAGCGCACGCATTTCTTGCCGGAGAATGGAGCACGATGTCGATAGTTAGGGCTGGCTCCGGCAGACTCGCAGGGGAGTTTAACCCGATGGCGATCTGACACATGATCTCTAAGATTATCCTTCCTCTTGATCGCTTTATTCTCGACTCTATCGCACCCAGTGATTGCACCATCGCGTGGTTTTTGGAGAGGCTTACCCTCACGGTGACGGGTTGAGCTTTGCTTCGTCTCAAACCGGAACAGCCAGGTGCAACCTGGTTCAACGCCAAAATACTCCCTTTGGGGCAATTATTGGATGCCATGCTGAGATGGAGCGGGAGGCGCTAGGATCAGGATGGGAGAGAGGGACTCAGGGCCCGAGAGAGGTGTAGCCAATTTATCCGTGGTATTTATACGGTGTTGGAGAAGATGGCGAGGATGGAAAAGATGTTGGAGCTTTGGCTAGTGGGGTTGAAAACTTGGTTATCCAAAATGTAACTCGTGGGGGATTCCCTAGGATTTACATGAAGTGTAGGACTGTTGAAAGAGTAGGAACCATCGTCTTCGAGGAAGAGCAGGAGGCCGTCCGGCCGTGAGGAGGCGGGTGGATGTGGCATTTCGAAATAAGAGTGGATCGAGACTCCATAGCAATCTGGAACTGCTGAGCAATACGACACCCCCCCCAAATCACGGATGCTGTCGTAAAGGTTGCACCTGTAACCCAGGTCCCAAGTTAACAACTCAAGCTCGATGTGCCTAATTCACACACTTGGACCTTTAGTGTTGTATTCCGTGCCATGTACCACATAATGCAAGAGACGACAGGGACGAGAAGGTACAGGGAAAAGCGTTTACTCTTGTCCCACTTTCACTGTATTCCGTTCAGGATATCTGGTGATAACCCCAAGTGATACAATGTGTACCTTTAACGCCACCCGACGTACTGGACATTTTGCCATACCCTGCAATGCAATAATCTTTCAAGTCTGTTGGTAGGGCACTCACAGATTCATAAAGGTATCTTGTGGGGCGGATGGTGCTTGGTATGGGTGTCGCTGAATTTGTGAGTAAGTAATAGAGTTGTTTTGTCTAAAGAGAGGTTCCACCGGTGCTGTCTCTAGGAGGACGGTTGGGCTCAATCTCCTCATGACCAAGGGAATTTAAGCCTCTCTGCTTTCGTAGGGGGAGTCCTCCTTGAGCTGCACGGCGATGATAAACATTGTCCAGTTGTGGGTGGCATTTCATGAATGGCCTAGAATGGGGAAGGAAAGCCTCGGGATGGACACAACGACTATACCCAGCCTGCCGGAGATACCGTGGAGGAGGGAACAGGGGGCATAGGTGAGCCGGAGCGGCACATTAAGGGACCATGTGCCAAAAGTGAAATTGCGTGAGGCTGGCTGCTGTCATTATCAGTTCCGACAGAAACTCAATTCTCCATAGGCTGGTGGGACACAGTACCAGCCGAATCCAGTATGGGATATAATGAGCAGCAAGTACACGTGCACGCTGTTTGTTGCCACCTCTACTATCTTATTGGGTCCAACTGAGACGCAACTATCTATGGGTTGGTTGACACAGTATGAAGCAAATCCAGCATGGGATGTGATGAGCTGCCAGTACTCTAGCACAGAAGTATCATGCTACAAGCTTGTAGCCGCTCCGTTGAGTGAGACGCTGTGGATTTTCCCCCTTCTTCGCCTCAACTGAAAACTGAGGCTGCGAGCATTTCTCTGCTCCATGCCGTAATGGGAATTTCAATGATCTGATAGATATCTCTGGTATTCAGCGGCTTCACAAGTTAGAGGGTCTGAGTGAAAGTAAAAAGGGTTCAAGATGTTGAAGCATCTCACCCTTCCCAGCATCATCCCCAGCAAAGTATCTTGGTACTCTCACAGGGATGAAAAAAGTGGAAAGAAAAGACTGCAAGAATTTGTCGGGAAGTACAGTAGAGAGAAAAGCACATTGGGGAAGAAAGAAAAAACGGACTTGGTAGATGGGAGGAAAATACTCGACTATTTGGTACTTGGGCACTTGCGACACAGTTAATCTAGATCCGTTTTGAATAGGCATCAGGCCTGATATCTTGTCACTTGGTGCAACAGCGTGGCTTCAAGGTTTCTCACAACCTGTTCATTGTTCATCGTTGCCGGACTGATCCAACATCCCCCTATTCCCTGTTTTACCATAGGCACTCTACCCATGTTTTGATCTCCATGCTAGTGCTTGAGGCCCTGTTCAGTACAATGGACAGCATGTAGCGATCGCACCTACCACTCCAAAGTCTCACAGGTTTTCAAGATTTTAGCTGGTAAGCCACCATGGTATGTGCCAAGATTATACGCCTGCCCCTTGTATTGTAGGAACTGGAATACCGCGAATTGAACATCGCGTTAAGACGTTCGAAAATCTCTCTCTTTGTATTTGGGGGTGATACCACTGCGAAAACTGACCGACTAAGCCCCACGCTTTAAGATAAAAAAAGAGAAAAAAGTGCTGGATCTTACCAGCCGAATGCCAAGGAATCCAATGCCCTAGCATAAGGTTCTATTATTTTAGTTCTCACAGTAGTTCACAGTGAGCGGAGAACGCAAAAACGCAAAAACGGCTACAGAACGTTGATAAGTCAGTGAGTATGTTTTGGACACAAGTGTGTGAATTCTCGCTAGCCGGAAACTGCGCTCCAGTAGGATACACCACTCTTTCGAAAGCTCCCGCCAACTCAAAGGTATCTCTGAGGGACTTGGTAGCAACAAAGGTACCAGTACTTGAGCACGGTGGTTCATAGTCTATTCAAGTTAGCTCATCGGACCCGTACAATCAATAAAATTTACTAGTTAATATGGCTTCCTCTTGCCTTAATCACTTTCTCCTGCCTATTCAGCGCGCTATCAACCCTGTATCAAAAGTAACCCGATCAAGCATTTCCCACTCATCCACCAGCCCCTGCCAAAGTTCATTACTATTAGGCCTTTTGCCCCATTAGCAAAACACGTTCGTAGCCGCAAAGTCCAAGATCTGACAATAAAGCAATTTCGCGGTTCGGTTCACTGCTCTCGGTAGCCCTGTCGTCGCTACTATGGCCCGGTGATTGCCCAAGATTCACCGATCTACTCCCTTTCATAAAATCCTCCCGGAATGAAAGGCATTCAGGCTATATCTTGGCGGTAGCAAAGTACTAGTGCAATGCCCTGCCAAACATTTTGAGTTGAAATTACAGACAAATGGTCGTAGTGGTACTTTTCACGCTGCCTGAGTACCCCTCTTTGTGTGAAAACTTTGCGGACGGGAGTGGCTAGAGTACTTTTAAATTCATGAGGAATCTTTGGACAGGAGTGTACTATAAGATAAAGAAAATACTTCACAAACTTTAAACTCCAAAGCTATGGAGTTATCCTATCACAAAGAAAAGTTCTCAGATGAGACTGGGGACGAGGGTGTAGGGGTACAGGGCCCGGTAAGCTATGGAACAGTTATTCGAGGTTGCCCAGTCAAATATATCCCTGTCTGGTCCAGTTAATAAGTTCCTACCCTTGTACTCATAATCCCAAGGCCCGTGAAGAGCGTTACTCAGTTACTATCTAGAAGAACAGAAAGCTTTTCTTGTCCTGGGACTAAAACACTTGTCGGTATTGACAATGATCTCTCGGGGATAGCTGCTTAGTACTGTGTAACTCAAAGCAGCGTCGTTGAGGTGAAGTGGCTGCGGTTTCAGAGGGAGGGGAAGCATCGCCAAGGGAAGCGTAGGAGAGCGAGGGAAGAGGGTAGAGCAAACCACAGAACAGGGCTTTGTGTTAAACCTAGGGGGGGTGGACATATTTGTATACCCGTAGGTATTTGGAAGAGCAAGCCTCTCCATTAAGGCTGGTGGCCACGGATTCGGCAACTGGAGTTAGGGCACTTGTATCAGTTAAGCCTGGAACGAGTGAATTGCGCTCTCCTAGATCACCCGTAACTGAGGGCTGTGGACACGACAACCATCAAATCGCAAGTAGGGGCACTAGATAAAATCGAACACCCTGTGCCGTAACCGATATACTCAAGCGAAACTGTACAAGTCCACATCAAGAAGAACCTGAACACTGGTATTAAAATGTTGTATGGAGGATTGTCTATGCGCGTGGAAGACCCTGAACAAAATTCTAGCGTACAGACAATTCTCCATTCATAGTTTTAATCCCCGTGTTCAGGGTCTTCTTGCTGAGGACTTGTAGTAATAATTCTGGCGATCCCATCCGCAGAAACACGAAATAAAATACACTTAAAATCTTGTATACCATCCTTCAGCATCAATGACAGCCTTCATCCTTGAGGGCACGGTCTTGCTTGAGTGTAGCTTTTAAAGATTTTAGCTGGTAAGCCACTTTGATGATGCTAGATGGGAAGAATTTATGCCCACCCCTAGTGTATAGTAGAGCATTTTGTATAATAAGAGGCTTGTAGGAGGGAGAAAGTGGTGGCGCTTTTGAGATGTAGGGAATAAATTAAGTGATATTAACTGTGGCGGTCGGGTGGCACCAATTGTCGCTGGATTCTGTTTGAGCAGATAACTGGTCGGTCAAATTTCTTTTGGCAACCATTTTCCCTGTCTGTAGCCACAACTACCGCTCAGGCACAGTAAGTGCCAGGCGTCATAATCCACTACAGGATCATTCTTGTAAGTCTTTCAGAGGGGCACACCACTTTATTTATGCATTATTGGGAATGGGCTTTATGATTGTAACTCCCTTAACTTGGGCCCTCTATATCTTGCTTCCCACAATCAATACCTTACCAATTCCCCAATGACAAGTGAATACATTATAGCTGAGTAGATTAGACGGAAAAGGAAACCAAAAGAACCCCAGAAGACTGCCAAAAGAAATCTTGCCCCTCGCAGTGCTTGTTACTGATCCATGGTTGCACTATCGGAGGTGGTGTGAAAGTGGCCACTGCCCATGCGGTGGGACATCATTCCAGCCGACATGTCCCAGTAAGGCAATAAGGGTGCATCAGCGTCCGCCCGGGCAGGTGGCGGGTAAACAAGAACGCAGGCTGTAGTAAGTATAGAAAGGCGAGGTGGAGGAAGGATGGTGATAGCAAGGTGGAAGGGAACTGAGGTGTGGTATGTGTAAGAGAGGGTTTCAAGGACCAAGCTGACGGGAGCTATGATGCCTCAGTGCCCCAGCAAGCATATATACCTTTTTCCACCATTCTCAGAGACATGACGGTTTCCCTAATCACGATCTCAAGCGGGCTTTCTAATTGTCAATGGGTTTCTACAACCCTCCATCCATCATAGGAGTGGAGAAATGGCAACGAGCCTAGTAACCCTAGCTCGGATTGTGACATGTGGCCAGAGTGGTCATTATTTGACATATCAGAATAAAACCCACGGATTCATTCTGCAGAGGGGCGTATATTCACAAAGTGCAGCTTGAAGAATCCTACATAGGGCATTGAGTCCACTTGTTGGGTCAATTCCGGAAATCTTGGAGGGGCTGAAATCAATAGACATCACTCATCCACTCTTACCCTCCAGCGTCTCTTGCTATCGCCTGCAGTCTCCAAACTAGCAGCTGAACAGCATCAGATATACTCTCAAAGGTGAGGTGGATACTAGTTACAACATTCTTAGTGTTCAAAGAGGCCTGAAGATAGCCTACTGATCAAGCCTCGCAATGGGCCGGCCCATACCGGGCCGAAACCAGGGTGGGCCCGACCCGAACCCGACACGACCCGAAAAAGCCCGGGTCGCCCAAACAGCCCAAACTATCCAAGTGCAGGGATTAAGTCAATTCTATTTAAAGATATTAATTATTTTAACTTTAGGAGTTGAATGAACGTTGGTTACCATGATGTCATCTGGAGAAGGAAGTTGAATTTGGGAGAAAGCTCTGGGAGAGCTAGTGTAGGAAGAAACAGATGATAGTTCGCTAATATCGTCTTCTAGGTCCGACATAATTTAAGCCTGAGTAATAATCATGGTGCTCTATCAAGACTTGCGATATTCTAAAATCTTAAAAAAAGAGGTTCCTCAACGGAGATGACTTGTATAAAATGAAAGTTCAGCAACATGATGGGGATGAAAAGGGGTACTTAAAAATGTGAGGCTGAAAATTTCTCAACAAAATACTAGATTGGGGATGACGCAAGTTCTAGGGTTCACAGCACTTTTGAAAGATATGAGTGATATCTTGTGATTCGATAAAAGCAAAGTGACAGTTCTTCAGACTTTATTTCGGGCTTTTTTGCGCTACCCGGGCTGGCCACTTGGGCAGCCCAACCCGGCCCAACCCGACCAAATCTCAGCCCGGGCCGGCCCAATCAGCACGAGCCGAATTGCGAGGCTTGCTACTAATGCACGGAGGAGTTGATGTAAGTCAGGTGCTGTTCCAGAATGAGAGGCGGCTGTTGTATCTCAGCAAGAGTATATTAAGGGCTTGAGTTATATTAGGTGAGTATAGTTGGTGCACTTATGAAAAGAGAAGCAGAAATGAGCATGTTTGGCAAGGGCATTTGTTGCCAAAAGGGCCTCTCCATCAGTGACTAGTGCGCCTATCATAGGTCGAAGTGGGGCAAACCCGAGCTTTGCTAGTCTGGCTTCCCTCATCCCTGCAGGCTCGGTGAATGCAAGCAGTCTCTCAGAACATGTACTTGAGCAACCTCGTTAGTATATGCTGCCTCCATGGGAAACCCCAGTTCCAGAATGTACACAGATACATCAAACGATTCAGTCTTGGCCTTGGCTCAAGCCATATCCGGATACCAAGGTTGATCAGTGCACACTGTGGTATTGGTCAAGTCGTCATAACTACTTCTACCAAATTTAACTCACAAGAATTGAGACAATTGCTTGTCTTTGGTAGGTTAAAGGTTTAACTCCAAATGAACTACAAGCAGTTACAGGAAGTGCTCACAGAAAAACTATAGCACCAGTGCACGAAGCCAAATTAAGAGCATTCTGGTAGGGTGGATGACAGGCCAAGGGTGAGCTGGAATGTTAGGAGGTATTTTTATGAAGCTCAGGACTGAGTTGACCAATAAGATAGTGTCACGGTGCCGACAAATCTTCCTGATAGCATGGGCCCAACGGACAACACTGTCCCCACCTAAGAGTGAACCACGTAGGTCACCAACGGGACTCAATTCCATGTAATGCCCTAGGTGTTTGCTTAGGAATTACCAAACAGAATATAAAATAGTTACTAGAGGAGGTTCGAGCAGGAATCAGACGTCCTTATAGTTCCAGTTAACACCAGTATGAGAGTTGTTCCCTTTACAGTGGCAAAATCTACGAATATCCTTTCCATGGAATATGTAGGACCTGTCACAAAAATCAGCTATATGCAGGCATTTATTTTTTCACATTCTACTGGGGCTTGACAATGTTGAACAGTACTCTCTGTTCTAAAGTTAGGGAATCACCAGGTTCTTTTCTGATCTGATTGGGTGAAAAGGTTTATGGCTTCATTGTTTTTTGTATTTGTACTTAGAGTGCTAGGAGAGCTAGATAATAGAGGACCTGTAGCCAATTTTCCAACGCGAGAACCGATCCATTACAACTATTTAAGCCGAGAAAAGAAGTAATCACAAAGAAAGAAATCAAACAAGACAACGCCAAGGAAACAGAAGACTCTATCCTCCGCCTGGTGGTCGTTCAGGGTGTTCCACGGTCGGAAGTGTTGGGAAGTCGGCGCTACCCTTGCCATGGGAGATTGTTATGGAAAATGTATTTCTAGGTGGCAAGGTGGGCGCATTAGGGTCCGGTAGGGGTGGTGGGTGGAAAATAAAAGACGCGACATGTAGGAAAATGGAGGATCAGAGGTGTAGGAAGCATAGTGCTTTCATGCAAGGGGGAGTTCGATGGTTTTAGGTGTATTGGAGGAGGTCCACGGACCTGTTGTCTAGGAGCTAGGACCCCACACTGGCCCAGCAACCGCGAATACTATTATCCGTTCATGCCCGTAGTGCAGTACCTGTTTGCCCGACGCCCCTCCTTTCGCTTGCCCAATTCGCAACTGGTTGTTCCAACCCACTATCCAATTTTTGCAACGCGAGAACCCATCTATTACAAATATTTAACCCATGAAGAAAAGGAATGACAAAAATAGAAATCAAGCAAGACAACGCCAAGGAAACAAAAGACTGTATCCTCCGCTTGGTCGTCGTTCAGGGTGTTTGACTGTAGGAGGTGTTGGGAAGTCGCCGCTACCCTTGCCATGGGAGATTGTTACAGACAATGTATCCCAGTTCGAGGTAGTGGGTAGACCATGTTCTAGCCTGCCGTGCAGGAGGTAACATCACTCTCCCACTATGAGGCAGGTTGGCCGATTTGGCTACTAGGTGTAAGGCCCACGATCCTGGAAGCGCTTAGATAAGGAGACTTGCACCTTTTGGGAGAACTCAATATACGCCTTGTATGCGTCGGATCGCCACCGGCCTACTATCTGAATTTCTCCTTCTGAGATTCCCACTTGTGCTGCCCAAGTTGCAGCGCCTCAGCGGCAACATTGCCCGTTCCAGGCTTCCTGACCAAGGTCTGCAGTAATGGCTATTTGTTGGAGCCTTCGGACGACGTGTTTTCGTGTAAAGGCCAGTTGCTGTTGTCTACCGATACAGAAAAGTGGTGCAGAGGGGGGCTGGTGGTAGTCAATCGCTTGGAGCTTTCTCATGCTGTAGACGGGGCATGCTGGGTCGCAACTTGCTGCAATTGTTAGTGTTATACCTTTGCGAAAAAGGGTCAGTCTTAGGGGCCGGTATTGTAAGCTCCATATAGCTCTCCCGGGCTGGGATACAGATGTGCTGCTTTGTCAGGAACAACTTGGAAAAGGAGGCTCCTAATTCCCGGTCTGGCTCCCTGTATGTAAATTCCCCGAAACGGAGGAATCCCGCAAACGCCAGGGTGAAGGCCGAACTGAGCATTGTGTTGTCCTAGTCTGGTCCTGGCAGGTGGCACAGAATATGGAGGAGGTAAGGACAGGTGAGTGGTGTGCGTATTCGGCGTTCGGGCACAGTGTGGTCAGGATTAATGCATTGGATTGTCCGCTCGATTCTTCGGTCTGTGAATGCGACAAACTCAATTCCTAGATCAAGTTGATATGATTTGAGCCCCAAGAGATACAGCTTCATGGTCACGACCTTGATGGTCACAGCTAGAGAGCACAACCATTCAATCAACCACGTTACTTTGGCAGGGAAACATCCGCCGTTTTGGTGCTGGTAGTTGGCCAAAGTACAGAATAGGGCGAAGCGGGCTCTAGGCGTATGATAGTTTCGTCCAGTTGTAGGCACAAGGCCCTGCCAACGGGAGTAGTCAGTGGTGGGGGAGAGCCGTGTTTGCTGAATATTCGAGACCCAGGCTCCTGGAGGTTGGCTGCTGGGTATATTAGCTGCGGGGCAAGGTCAGTAATTCTGTTGTAGTCGGGGCGAGAGAGTGCATTTGCTAATACGTTTTCTTTGGTGGAGATCCATCGTGCTTCGAGCTCCGAGTCATTCGCGGTTGCCAGGAGCAAGCATCTCTGTAGTACTTGCATAGGGCCACCACGGCTGGTACCCTTAGCTATGCCGTATGCCACCATTCGATTTTCCGTGTGTAGCAAAACACGCTTTCCCTTCCATATAGGTCCCCAGTATAGAAGAGCCTGCTCGACAGCTCTCCTTTCTTGAGTATTAATATGTTCGTTTCTCTCACTCGGGTTTGGGGATATGGAAATGGCAAATGCACAGTGCAATTGAGGTTGCGGCTGGCTCTGGCTGGTGTAAAAGGCACTAAGGCCCTTAGTGCTGGAGGCGTCAGACCAGACGGAGATTGTTTCTCGTACTTGGATAGCAATTGATCGCTTAGGCATTCTAGTGAGTACCGCTGCCCACCACACCAGGTCCTTTTTGGCTTCGCTTGATAAGCGGCGCCGCTGATATCGGCCTCCCCGGGGAAAATGGACCTCCATATTATAGAGCCTCCGGGGGAAGGTCTGTCCCAGCGGAACCACCACTATGACAAAATTCAAGTACCCTGTCATTTGCTGAAGCTCGACTAGTCTGGCTGACTTTTGGGCTATAGCACCAGACACTAAGTACTTGGGTTTTTGCACCTTTTTCTCCGGGAGTCTTATAACCATACTTCTTGTGTCAATTTCAATCCCAGCAAAGCTTGCAATCGAACTCTGCTCATATTTTGCCTGCTTGATAGCCTGTCCCACCTCCTCGCATAGTAGTTTGAACGTTTGGCTACATTGTTCACGTGCTGTGGTGGAGGGTAATACCAGCAAAAAGTCGTCCAGGTAGTGGAGGAGCTGGATTTGGGGTCCCTTTCTCGTCAGTTCTTTCTCTACTATCCAGTGGAATACTTGAGTGAAGCGGTTGAAAAGGTAGGGGGCTTTTCGGAGCCCGAAAGGTAGGAACTGTTCGGCATAATAACTCTCATTCCGGTGAAACCCTAGTAAGGGTGAGTCGACTGCTGAGACTGGTATATGTGTGAATGCTGACTTGAAGTCGGGCTTGATAGAAATACATTTGGGCCCCAGCTCCTCAACAGGACTAATTGTGTTGGCTATCCTCCTGTAGGTGATTGTGCCGTATTCTTCAGGAATACCAGCGTTTATAGATTGGGAACTCTCAAGCAGGTACGAAAGGTGGTGGATCAGGCTCGTGCTGCCGTCGGACTTGTCTGTTAGCTGGAGAGGCGATGCGGTGTAGTGCCTTGGTAGGTCGGCAACTGTGGGGCACTTGCGTAATCAGTGCTTTTTGTACTCCCAAGTGAGATCGGTCCTTACAAGTTAAGCATCCTTGTCTGCTGTGGCTAGGTTTGGGTGGATTACTGGCTTTTCGCGTACTCCATCGTAGGCAATTCTAGCTCCCAATTGACATATTTTGAGAGGGCGTTGGTGACTCCCATATCTGGGAATGCTGATGTAAGTCTTTTCCACCCTTTCATATGTTGCTGGCTGGTGGGCATTGTGAGGGAATGTGCAGTAAATAGTGGATAATGTACGGAAGTGTTGGGACGGGCATGCTGTTTGCTAAAAATAGGAGTGAGAGTAGAGTGTCTGTGATGGTTCACAGTGGGGGCTTCCAGGGTGGTAGTCATCGGGGTGACTTGTATACCTGTAAGCTGACAGGTATAGTGGCAAAGAAGAAAATTGGTAGACGCAGAGGGGGCCAGGGAGGCTGGGGGCATGAGATTTTCAGGGGGGGCTAACGTCCATGAGGTCCTCTCCGTGATGCTTGGAAGGGTCCAGCATTGCCTAAAGGGAACTGGGGTGCCCGGTAGCTACTACCACAACTCAAACTACTATGCTGATACCGACAGAGAGTCGATTGGCATTGTCAGAAATTCCAGTTACGGCATGGGGGTGCTTGGCTAGATTCTGGTTCACCACTGATAGCTGGCTGGGCATAGTTTGTATATGAAGGGCCCGCGGGACCATCCCGCATGGGTGAGTCGCTTGTCCTGCGGCGATAAACCGGCTGTGGTTTTGGTGTTTGTGCCCAGGTAGGTCGTGGTATAGGGTAGGCGAAGCATTTTGAGGCGCCAAGCTTACTATCTAGCTGACACCACTCAGTTGGCTGGTACATACCCCTTCCGCTCGCAACTCTCTTACGGTGAAACTGAAAGTGGTAAGACTTTACCCCTTCCCTGATATACCTCTCTAGTAGCTCATAGAGGTTCATTGTGTAGATGCAGAGGCCTATCACCAGCTCGCCTTGAAGAACATGGGGAGCCAGCTTGATTAGTATTCCCGTGTAGACTGCCCAGACTTTGAAGAAGCTTGTCATGCGGTATTGGCTCTCTTTTCCTTTTCTGTCTGCTTGCGTCATCTCAACACCACCGATATTGATAGTTTTACGTGTTTCGGGTCATTCTTTCTCGCTAGCTAGTACACGGTAAATGTCCGTTGGTTTAAACTGGTTTTCAATGATGTGTATGAGTCTGCCACCCTCCACACCCCCAAACATTCTCTCCACTGAGTCCATCATACCAGATGCACTTTGGCTTATATTAGGCATTAAGGGTCGGGCGTGGTTGAACATACGAAGTACGTTTGGTTCTACCGAGGTTGGTTGCACTGGCAACCCTTGATCTGCTCGGAGTTGAGCCAGCCTGTTTTCTAACTCGGATATTCGCAGCTGCGTGGGGCGGAGGAGAGGTGGCTGAGTGCCGCTGTGTTAGGGAGGTAACGCTTGGGGGGTGCTGTGGGTAGATTGGTGCTGAGTAGGGATTTTGGAGTTCAGTTGGTGGACAACTCGGTTGACGATTTCCTGGTCATGGGAGGGTAGAAGTTCCCTCATTCTGTCAATGTTGATAGAGCCTCTAGTTGAACCCGGGGAGGCGGATGGATTGTTTGATTTGTTTGGCTGAAAAGAGGTTACGCTAGCAGCCAGGCCTCGGGGTGTCCGGTGTATACTGGAGGCTGCACTTTCGTGTTGTGTGTGCCTTGCGGACTCTGGGGACCAGCCGTATTCAGGGTTACTGGGTTCAACATCCTCACCCGCGCTTGGAGTTTCGTTTGATTCTTCGCTAGCTATAGTAATTGAGCAAGGATCCTCGTGATGGCCGTAGGGGCTTGGGGGCTACCTCATGCGGGTGTTTTTCCGCACTCCACCTCTGCTTCTTCGCGTACCAGCTCCTGTCGAGGTGCTTCCACGTGTGGAAGCTCTCTGTGGGCCCAAAGCTTGCTACTGGTTTGTGGGATAGGCTACTGAGAGGGCAGTGTGTGGTATAGTGTTTGTTTGGCTGAGCAGAGAGCAAATAAAAGAGTCGAGATGTAGGAAACGGGAGGATCAGAGGTGTAGGAAGCATGGTGCTTTCGTACAAGGGGGAGTTCGATGGTTGTAGATATATGGGAGGGAGTCCACGGACCTGTTGGCTAGGAGCTATGACCCTACACTGGCCCAGCAACCGGGAATACTATTATCCGTTCATGCCCGTGGTGCAGTTCTGATTTGCCCTATGCCACTCCTTTCGCTTGCCCAATTGGCAACAGGTTGTTCCAACCCACTATCTAATACGATACAGTTGGCCAATTTCGAGGATATGCCAACAGCACCCACCAATCTCGCTATCCTTAAAATTTAAAATATATACTCTATATATATAAAGGTAGATACATAGTAGAATCCATACTCGTCATATATATTATTATTGGAACTAGAGAACTTTATTTATATGTAGAGAATACCGACCGGGTGATGAGAGTGGTGGCACCGCCCTCGATTATTGGTGTGTCGGTCATTATGTTAACACTAATATGCTGAGGACTCTGCTATTCTTGCTAGTCCCAATACTCAACTCTACCACTGGTATGCACAATAATATCCTATTTCACTACAGTATGCAGGAGCCACTTGCTCGAGCCATCAAAAATCTCCTGGCTACTGCCGAGTTCCAATTCATCTTTAGAAAGTGGCAAAACGAGAAAGCACTTGGGGCACGAGTGGGCCTTCCTCCTCCGTACAGTCGGTGTACAACCAAGTGACAAGCTGCTGATATCATTGTGGCCCAGTGTTAAAAAAGGCAGAATTAAAAGCCTTGCAATAGGGGACCCATTATATATTTACTTTACTTGTACCAGTTGAGCAACTGTGTATCAGACAATTGCTGTCCACACTTGGCACTTTTTCGTTTACGGCAAGCTGCTCATCCCCAGCGCTCAGCCCTAGTTTTTACTCTGTCATCAGCAAAAATAATCCTTGGCACCTGGTGCGCCCACTGCGTCTGGCGCACCTAGCGCACATAACGTCAACCGCGAATCAGGATGCAACCACTTAAACTAATTATCACTGGGCGCAACTTGCGCAACACCAGATCTTCAGGGCGTCACCTGGT
>Ga0307507_10001071_pt1 | contig 60672 bp, 16 predicted proteins | sample 7_EM_MG_FD_207223 | JGI IMG/M metagenome (GOLD analysis project Ga0307507, IMG submission 207223) | Populus trichocarpa ectomycorrhiza microbial communities from riparian zone in the Pacific Northwest, United States - 7_EM | ecosystem: Host-associated > Plants > Roots > Unclassified | place...
AACCCGTTAAAATTCGTCCAACGATTATCAGCCAATTAAAGTATCTGGATTAACGAAAGATACCCAATGAAATCTAGTCGCGAACTTAAGCGACCTTAGTGTAGGACTCTAACGGGTTAAGGGATAATATCTGTTTAATTAATCTGGTTAACATCCTTACTTATTATACCTTCTAAGGTTTCTAAATCCTTAGCCTCTTCTTTTATGGCTTGTTATTCTTATACTGTTACCGCAATACTGTTGCTTAGTAAGATTATACTATCTCTATATTCTTGTTATGCGAAAAAGGGATTAGTCTATATTGAATTGGTAAGCCCTTTATCTTAGCAACCCTCTTCCTGCTTAGAGTACACTAAAGTAAACATTTAATTGTCTTATAATGTTTGCTCTATCTCTAACGCTAAGTATGCGCGTCCTATAACTCTTAATAGTTATTAAGTTCCCTTATTAATTTCCCTTAGGGTTTTATATTTAATCTACTGCTATAAAGCTTAATAATAAGCTTTTAAATGCCTTAGGTAAAATTTGTTATCTTTAAGATAAGGACTATACTTGTGCTAAGAGAGTAAGGGAAGAGGAGCGTTGAGCCCTTAAAGTGCATGCTTTGGCTTATGCCCGTCTTTGTTATCTTAAGAAAGTTTATAAAAAGGTCCGTTCTAAGGAGTGGAAACTGGTTAAGTAGGGCCTTACTAAGTTAGGTAATAAGAGAGTAAAGTTTCTAGAGAAGGAAACAACTCTAAGTAACATAGTAGTTGCTCCTCTTAGGTCCCCCTTAGTTGCCTTATCCTTTAGCAATCCTTTTTTAATACTTCCTAACCTACTTTTTTCTAATACTCCTGTACCTTTTCTATAGCGTTCTCTAGGTTACTTAGTAGTTCCTAAGTAGTCTCACTATAGCCTATCTACTTTACTTTATACTATTATTTATTATCTACATCCTTGTAACTAATAATCTTTAAAACTTACTATTTGTCTTCCTCTTATCCTCTATATATATCTGCTTTATAAATTAGTGGCTTAACATTTCTATATACTAGCTCTAGCATTGTAATATACTATATAGGGTAGATTTTTATCCTAGCTAGTAAGTTTAACTTAAATATAACTAATGAAATTCTCTATATAATTTTAAAAGGTCCTAGCCTAATATAGTCCAACTTATTACTTAGTTGTTAACTCTTAAAATTTTTATATAGTAGCCACACTTTATCTCCCTCAAGATCTGGTTCCTTAGATCTCTTAGCATTATAGTACCTTTTTATTTATTCTTGTACTAGTTTTACTATTTCTCTAAAGTCTGCATAAAGATTTATTAAAGTCTTTATTCTTTCTTTAGCTATGCTACTTATCTTCTTTACTTAATATGGTAATAACAATATTCTTAGCTCATATCTGTAATTTGCCTTAAATAGTAATGTCCCTATTCCTTCTTATAGTGTTGCATTATATATAAACTATGTAACTGGTAGTAATAATACCCAATTATTTTATGCGTAATTAATATAATGCCTTAGATACTGTTCTAGTGTCTGGTTTAATCTTTCTATCTATCCATCCGTTTGTAGATAATACACTATTAAGGTTACTACGCAAACTCCTTATTCCGCCAAGAATACCTCCCAGAATACTGCTATAAATCTTAGATCTCTGTCCAATATAATCTTACTTGGTACTCTATGTCTTGCAAACACTTCCTTAACATAGATTCTAGCGACATCCTCTACTAATATCTCTTCTATATACGCTATAAAGTACCCCCACTTTATTAGCTTGTCCACTATTACTAAGATTACATTATAATCTTGTCCTATAATAGGATCTTTTAACTTTAGTAACTTAATAGTAAAGTCCCATAATATAACCTCCTATGGTTTTTTTAGTGTCTTAATAGGTTATAGCCCTCCATATAGCTTATACCTTATTAGTTTATTTCTTTAACAATTTAGATATTCTTTTATAACTTGTCTTACTAGTCCCTAAATTCCTTAAATAATATATTCCTTTTAAAGTCTTAACACTAAGCCTATAGCTCTGTTGTGTCCTTAAGTTAGTCCCCTATAGAATAACTTAATAAACTCTTTTATAATTAGCCTTGGAACATAAGTAGCTTCTCTACTTTTGTACTATTCCGCGTCTAAATCCTCTACCTATACCTCTTAGATCTTCTGTGTTTAATTACTCTTAGGTAATTTATAAATCTAACTTTCTTATATTGCTGCTATTTTGGGATAATTATACCTAATTAATTCGTCTATGTCTTTTCGCAATAAAGCTCCTAACAGTTTTTTATTACTTTATAGTTTAGCCTTCCTACTTAGAGCATCTGCTCGTGCATTATCTATACCCTTAGTATAATAAATTTTAAAATGGTATTCTATAAGCATTTCCGCCTATCTAACCTGTCTTTAGTTGAGTTCCTTTGTTATTAGGAATCTTATAAGGTTCTTATAATCCGTTTTAACTATAAATGGTTTTTCTGTGCCTTGCAAGAATGCTTTCTATTTCTTTAATACTGTAACTATACCTAATAACTCCTTATTATAGATGTTATAGTTTAGTTCTAGTGGTGTTATCTTCTAACTATAGTACGCTACTAGATGCTATGCGTCTGAATGCTTCTATAGCAAGTATGCTCCTAGTGCAAAGTCTAATACATCTGTCTTAATAACCGTCTCTAACTTTGGTTAATAGATTTTAAGGACTGGTTCCTAGGTAAACAACTCCTTAAGTTTTTTAAACAACTTTTTTTACTTAGTTCCCTATGCCTACGGCTCCTCTTTCTTTATTAGTCTTATAAATGGCTTAATACTCTTTAACCACTATGCTATAAACCTCCTATAGTAATTACAAAACCCTAGAAATAATCTTAACTATATAATATTCTCTGGTTCTTGCCAACTAACTATAGCTTTAACTTTCTTTAGGTCTATGCTGATTTTTTCTAGTTTAATAATAAACCTAACAAAATTAGTCTTCCTTATAAAGAACTCGTATTTCTTAATTACTACTGGCATCTATTCTTCTTATAGTCTCTTTAAAACCCACTTAACATATTCTCTATGTTCTTCCTTACTTTTTAAGTAAACTATAATATTGTTAAGGTATGCTATAACAAACTTATTAAGGTGTTCTTCCAATATACTATTAATTTACTTTTGGAATGTTACTAGTGCGTTTATAAGTCTAAATTGTATAACTAATAGCTTATATAGTCCTTCCTTTGACCTAAAAGCTGCTTTTTATTTGTCGCCTTCCTTAATCCTAATCTAATGGTATGCCTATCTTAGATCTATCTTTGTGAAGATCTTTATATTACCTATCCAGTCTTAGATTTTTCTAATTAAGGATAAAGGATACCTATCCTTTCTAGTAATACTATTTAACTGTCTGTAGTTAATACACATCCTAAGTTTTCTATTTTTCTTTAGGATAAATAGTACTGGATATCCTACTAATAACTGCGATGGTCTAATATATCCCTTTTATAAGTTCTCCTGGACAAACTCCTTAAGCGCTACTAATTCTGTTTTAGTAAGCTTATAAACTAGAAAGAACCTTAGACTTATTCCTAGTTCTAATTCTATTTTATAGTCCTATACTACATACTTTAACAGCTTTTTACTTTCTAGTAACTATAACTTTTTTCCATACTTGTGGTATCTCTTTGGTACATAACTTAAGCCTTACTTAGTCTCTTTGTATATTGCTCTAACTTAGTACCATACTAACTTGGTTTGCTATTACATCTTATATTATTAAGTATCCTTAATATTAACCTAACCTATAACCCAATTAATCCTTAGATTGTATTTCTATAACTAAGGTATTTCTAGTATTGCCTTGTCTTTTCCTAACGGTAAGATATTAAAAGACATCCTAACTAATCTCCCTTTAATATTTAACTAAATAGGTCCTGTTTTAAGATTAATAATGCCTCCTCTATAGGCTATCTAATCTCCTAAAATTATTATAAGTGAATATAGGTATTCCTTTTGTCTGTATAGTAACCCTATCCTTTCTACTACTACTAGTGATATATGGTTCCTTATTACTCCACTATCTATTAGTGCTTTAAACTATTAATCTTGCCACTTAACTTATAAGTTTAGGTGTTGTCCTTAAATTCCTTTAAGGGTTTAAGGCTCTACTACTGGTTCCCTTTGGTCCCGTAGGCCTCCCCTTTCCTAACTATTTACTGCTAGATCCTGTCTATACTTAGTCTACTTTTAGCTAATATTTAGTTTGTTTCTTTTCCTCTATGTGCTATAGACAAGTATTCTCTAGGCAGTCCCACCACTATTGTCTATCTAGGCATTCTTCTATAAGGAATTGTCCTAGTTAAAGTATTAGGTCCCCTTAACTCTATACTTCTACTAGGTGCCATCTATATATATACTTAGCGTCTCTAAACCGCTTTTCTTCTAGTGCCTAATATATCCTTACTAAGTATTTCCAGTTTTTGTTTTTTGGTGCCCTATACATATTGCACATATTATCTATATAAGCTATCCATAATAACGTATAATGTGCTAGGTAACTTAGGTTAACTTTTAGCTTATCTTTATCCCTAAGTTTAAACTAATACCTAGTTAACCTAACTACTGGTATTTCTGCTGCGGGTATTAAGATTTATTACTTACTTCTCTAGTCCCCAGATCCTTCTTTTAGGTTCCTTAATATTATAATTAATGCTCCTTTAATGTGACTTATGTATTTTTCTGTAATAGGTTGGTCTTAGATAACTTTTTTGTTTAGCTATATATAAAAATCTTCCTATTTATTGTTGTGTTGTTGCCTATACCACTTTCTATATAACTGGTTTAGTATATATAGTCTGTTTATAAGAAAGTACCTTATTATTACTGCATCGTGACATCCTTTGGTGTGTCTTTCTTTAAACCTAACTGGAATGTCTAGGTCCTCTTCTTATTCTAGTTTATCTAACTACTTTACTCTAGGCGTCCCTGCGCTAGGCCTATTAGTAACTCTTTATATAGGTGCTCTATCCCTTATATAACCTAGTATAGCTAACCTTTAATCTAGCTTCTGCTCTTGCTATATAATAATTCTTTACCTAAACTTATCTATAGTCTCTTATTTTCTACATCTTGCAGCTAAATCCTTAAAGTTATCTTGCTTCCTAATCTTAGTATTAATTTTTTAATCTTTAGGCTAAACGCTATGTTCTCCTAGAATTGCTATAGTCCTTATTTATTTCTTAAAATCTTGGTTCCCTAATAATATTCTTATTTATTCCCTAAACTTATGGTTCTTAAACTTGCGTCCTGTACTTATTTATTTGTTACTAAACTAAGTTACTGCTCTTTCCTATTGGTTTTTATCTATTATGGGTTCCTAAGCTTATCTTATTATATTTTATAAGTCTTAAGCTTCTCTTATCTCTTTATAAGAATCTTAAGCCTATAGCCTTTTACCTTTTATAAGTGGTAAGCTAGCACTAGCAGTTGTCTGCTTACTTAATTGTCTCTAGATATTGCTCCTTCTGTCTTATAAAGCGATGGAAATTATATCTAATGGTATTATAACGCCCGTTACTAATCTATATTCTATAGTGGTTTTAGTTTTTACTTCTATTACGTTACTAAGGTGTAAGTGCTCCTAGTTAGCCTCCTTTTCTTCCTTGTTGCTATTAATTAATAAGTACTTTAACTCTATTGTTATTATTGCTAATCTGTGTCTGTATATTGCTATAATATTTTAATCCAGCTTATAGAGTTAATCTTGTTTTTTATTTAACTCTCTAGTTCCTTTAAGCCCTTTTAACTCTAGCTCCTATAGCCAATAGCTTGCGCTATACTTAGCGTCCTTATAAATTTAGTATGCGTTATTGTAACAAAATGTGAAGTGTTTAATTAAACACTCCTTAGTCCTGCGCAGTACTCCTATATCTACATTATTGTACTCTAATAATCTAGTACCCTTTATTATATAGTTACTCTAACTAACTCTGCAGTCTCTGGTAAAATAACCTTATTTTCTATAATTTATGTAAGCTCTATCCTTAAACTATTTTTCCTGTTATAGAGTCTGCCTAAACATCTTCTACTACTAAGATCCCTAGTTTAGCCTCTGCTCCCTAGTCCTATAATTACTTAATCTTTAACCTCTAGGTTTCTATAGTTTCTTTGTCCATCTCTTGGATTCTTTAGTACCGCTTAGGTCCATTGGCTCTGCGCTATTCTATGGTTTTTGGCTTTATGTCTATTATTGCATACTTTTTACCTTATACAACTATGGAACTCTGTCTTGCCCTTTTTTAGCTTGTTCCCTTTAATAGATCCTATTATTAATCTTTATTAACTAATCTATTAAGTCTTATAAACTTTCCGCATTTTCTATTAGGATAATTATGTCCTAGACTTTAGCCTTAAGTCCCTATTTATACTGTGCTATAAGCGCCTTATTATTCCACTTAACCTACATTATAAGTGTTTGGAATTGTATTGTGTACTTAATTGCTAAAGAACATTATACTAAGTTTTAAAGTTTTTATTCCGCTGTAGTTAATACTTCTAATTCTCTAAATATCTGTGTTAGTCTTTCTGTAAACCTATTCTAACTAGTAAATATAAATTGTATATCTTGGTTAGTAGTTGTTATACCGCTAACTTATATCTCCGTAAGGTAAGATTTAAACTATTCTAGTGCTTTTCCTGTTAAGAACAATCCTATATTGTTAGAATTAAGCGAGAGATGCTAACTAAGCTCTGGACACGTCGCGAGAGCGAGCTCTGCATGTTAATCTAGATAGACATCAACCGCATCTACTACATCACGAATCAATTAATATTCATCGTCTACGTTATCTCTATTATTAATTAGACCCTTAAGAGACCTCCGCTATAACCTTATGACCTTATAATTCTAACAGGTTATAAGCCCAGGTAGCAACACCTCTCCTAACTTGAAAATTAACCCTGAAAATAACCTCCTCTACCTTAACCTTAACGACACCTATATACGACCACAAGGCTGGTAAAATTGTTATTTTTAATGGAGACAACTTTGCAGACTAGGAGCGCACCTACAAGGCAGCCCTAATTATGTTAGAGGGCTAGAATTTTATCACTGGTGCAGAGGACCTAAATTAAGTTAATTCAGCTAACAGAAAAAGAAGATGAGGGGAAGTAAACAAGATCATCTATAATTTAATAGGAGACGACCATTAGGAAGAGATGCGTGCGATAATAAAGGCGTACAATATTTAAGGAATGTGGGAAGGAATGAAGAAGTTTAATAAGGCTAATAATGAGGTCTATATCTCTAGACTTCGCAGAGAGTTCTACAGCACTAAATTTAACCCTATAAAGATGCGAATTATTAAGTTCCTCTAAATACTTAATCAATTTAAGATTAATCTAGCCTTAACGCCTTAAGCACTTACCAATAATGATATTAAAGAGCAGCTTCTCTTGGCCCTTCTAAGTAATATTATATGGCAGAATACAAAGACCTGGTGTTTATAAGACAAACAAGACCTTAAGAGCTGCATTACCCTTCTTTAGGAGTAAGAGACTGCTTTTCCTACACAAGTACAAAATGCAGCACTTGTATATAAGAGGAAAGACAAACTTAGGGGGAGAAGGGGAAACTAAGGTTAAGGTCAAACAAGGGGCAGAGGCCGTGCTGGTAGATTTAATCATTCCTTATCGCGTTATTGCTATAGCTTATCATCTTAAGTAAGCAAAGAGCTAAGATGACCAGAAAGAGACGAGTGCAGAGTATGCTATTAGAAAGGTCACTACCAAAAAGACTATCCCCTACTTAAGCAATTCCGATTTAACAACGCCAGAAAGATAGATTAAGGTGCTTCTAAGGTAGAGGAAGTAGGGAATATAGCAATAGCTAAGGAAGAATTCAACAGTAATTTAATCTACCTTAACCCTAACCCTAAACGTGCTATGCTTATAACAACGTCTTTAGCTTAGGCTCTTAACTTAGGAGCAATTAAGCACTTTACTAGTAACCAATTAGACCTAACACACTTAAAGAGATGGAATATGCTATAATAGGTCTATACTGCGAATGGGACCGTTGTCCCTGCTACAGGCTATAGTTAAGTTTAAATCGGTACCCTAAAGCTAAGAGACATCTGGCTTGTACCTTTATTTAAGTTAATTAAGTTAATCTTAGTAAGGACTCTTACTTAGGAAGGCTACTTAATTACATTTAACCCAGACAATTAAGCTACTGGTAAGTATGAATTAGGTGCAACGTTTAAGGCTACTATAAGGAATAACCTCTATGTGCTACAAGAGCATCAGGAAGCATTTAATGTAATAGCAGAAGCATACGATTTATAACCAAACGTTAGTGAAACAGATACTAAGCTATAGCACCGCCGAACTGGATATACGAATTATAGTAACCTGTTTAAGTTATAGCACTTCTTACTAAGTATAAAGCTTAAGAAGAGAGCAGTATTAGTTAGTAAGAGCACATGCAAAGCTTGTCTAGCTAGAAAGATACAAGAAATACTAAGCAAGAAGACAACTAAGCGCGAGAAGATACCTGGTTAAGGGCTACACCTAGATACTATGGGATAAATCAGTACATTAATTAGAGGTTATAACTACTACCTACTAGCCCTAGACGACGCCACACGGTATACTTAGGTCGTTCCTCTTAAAACCCTCTAAACTAAAGAGGTACTACTATATATTAAAGAGATTATTGCAAGGGCAGAGAGGTTTACTAGTAATAAAGCTGCATGGATTTAAGCGGATAATGGAAAAGGGGAGTTCGGCCACAGATTTTAAGATAAACTAATACCCTAGGGTATTAACTTTAAACCTTGTCCGCTATATAAGCACTTATACAATAGTGTAATTAAGTGTGTAATTTACACAGTTAACTATAAGACAAGGTCACTTCTATTTTAAGGAAATATACTAGTTAAACTCTGGTGCTACACAGTTGAGTATACTGTCTAGATTAAGAATTAAGTACCCACCTCAGCACTTCCATTTAATAATGAGCACAGTAGTATTATTACACCCTATAAGGCATATACCCGACAAGTTCCTAACTTAAAGAATCTAGTCGTCTTTGGGTGTCACACCAATCCAATTAATACACTTAAGAAACACCCTAGGAAGTACAATTTGAGAATGAAACCTAACTATATTTTCATGGGGTTAAAAGGGAGTAGTTAATTTAAGATGATAAACCTACATACGCAAGCAATTGAGCTCTTTAGAGATACTAAAGTGAATAAGTATAGGTTCCCTTATAGAGCACCTTGGGTATAAGCTATAAGTTAAGCTACAAGACATGCTATAAGTAGGACGCTTAAGGGTGGGACGCCTGTACAAAGCATAAAGATACATAGTAATTAAGTAGGACGCTTAAATTACACTATAAGCTAAGCTGCGAGCTAACCTACACCTCCCCCTACTACCTTAAACGCGCTAACAGAGACTCTAGTTGCGAGAACTATAAGTAGGCCAGATAGTAACTGAGTGGGCCGCTTAAGCTGAGTGGGAAGCCCAGGTTAAGACCAAGTAGGCCGCTCTAATTAAGTGGGAAGCCCAGGTTAAGATTAAGTGGGACACTTAAATTAAGGTAATGCTTAGGGTGGGACGCCTATATAAAGCACATTAATATATATTCCTTATACGCAGAGAACAAGGTCTGGAAGGTTGCCAAATATAAGGGTTTTCAATAATATAGTGGTTTAGTTAGTAATAGCTATAAAAGCTATCCACCTAGAAGCTAAGAACACTACCTCTATAGGAGCACCTACAGCACCTTTTAACGCTATTGAGTTAGATTAGGCCTTAAGGAAGAACGCTCCTGGCTAGATAAAAGCTATCTTTAAAGAATTCCTCTTACTTAAGAGGATACACACCTATACCATTATAAAGGGGAGAGTACTAGAAGGAAGGTTGTTACTCCTAAGCAAGCTAGTTCTAAAGCATAAGTATAATGCTAAGGGAGAAGTAATTCATAAGAAGGTAAAACTGTGCATTTAGGGAGACAAGCAGACCCCCAACATTAATTATTTTAAGACATTTATGTCTGTTGTATAATACAACACCTTCAGGTTCCTAATGGCAAAGGTGGCAGCTAAGGACCTTAAGCTTAACCATATTAATGTCAAAACTACATTCTTAAACCCACCATTGCGAGAACAGATTTATATACAGATTTTTAACCTATTAAGAGACTTTAAACCTAAGCTTAAGGGCGTAAAAGACGTTTACTTAAAGCTAAATAAGTTACTTTATGGCCTAAAGCAGGCACCAAGAGAATGGTTTTAGATGGTTAAGAAGTTCTTTAAGAGCATAGGTTTAAAAGCAGCTAATGCTAACCCCAATCTCTTTATAGGAAATGAAGTATATATCTTGCTATTTGTTAACAATATGCTGATTATAGGAAAGCGCTAATACCTTAATATTATGAAGACAAGAATCTTAAGAGAATGGAGATGTAAAGACCTAGGTCCTATAGAAGTATTTATAGGCTTCCAAATTAATTAAGACCGTACAAACCGAACCCTTAAGCTATATTAGACAATGTATACCAAGAAGCTACTTAAACGGCTAAAAATAGATAACTGTAATCTGGCTAAGCTACTAATACCAGCTGGCACTATTCTAAAAGCAGATATTAAAAGTCCCCTTAAGTATAACAATGCGACGGTGTACCGGCAGATTATTAGCTCTATAATCTACCTCTTAAACTGCACACGTCCTAATACTAGCTATGCTGTTGGTTAGCTAGCTAGGTTTATAGCAGCACCAGGAGAATCGCACTACCGCTTAAGTAAGCAGCTACTATAATACCTAAACGGCACTCTTAAAACAGGAATTACCTACTTAAATTAAGAGATTCACCTACCCTTATGCAAGCTTATATTACCTACTGGCTACAATATCTTTACTAACGCCACGTAGGGAACAAAACACAATTAGATATTATTCTAAGGCATAGCAGTTATACGCTATAGGGGAGCGGTGATTTGGACAGCTTAAAGATAGAAGTCAATGGCATTAAGCTTAATAAAAGCAGAGATTATGGCAGTATTAGAAGGAGCAAGGTTAGCAGTATGGCTTAAGAAGCTAACAAGAGATCTGGAAGAGAGAGATAACAACACCCCTTTTATCCCTACGCTCTACTGTAACAATAAGGGTACAGTTAACCTTTCGTACAACACAAAACACTACTAGAAAGCCAAGCATATTAAGATTTAATACCTCTTCGTACAGAACAACATGGTTCAGAAAGATTAACTTAAGGTGGTACATATACCAGGTAAAGATTAACCTAGAGATATGCTCACGAAACAGCTACCGATCGACCAATTTATGAAGCACTGTGTAACGCTAGGAATCAGTAACGGACGGAGACGGAGCAAGTTACGGAGGTTTTTCGCCTACTATAGGTTTTCCCTCTGTACGTAGGCCAAATGGCACTTGCAAGGTATTTGGGAATAGCTTCATAATTGCCTATTTGGGACAGACGAGGAGAGCGTCATCAGCATAGGGGAGTGTCAGAATTAAGCGAGAGATGCTAACTAAGCTCTGGACACGTCGCGAGAGCGAGCTCTGCATGTCAATCTAGATAGACATCAACCGCATCTACTGCATCACGAATCAATCAATATTCATCGTCTGCGTCATCTCTATCATCAATTAGACCCTCAAGAGACCTCCGCTGTGACCTTATGACCTTGTAATTCCAACATATGTACGCCACTTAATCTATAGGTGTTGCCAACTTTACTCCTTCCTATATAACCTTAAAGTGCATTTATATAAGGAATCCTTTAAGTTTTGACCTTTCTCCTAAGAATTATTTAATTAACGGTAACTTAACTTTTACTGCTCTAATTCCATTAATGCGTTCCTTAAGTATTCTATTGTTGTCTAATAAGCGATTAACTATTTCCTGTAACTAACCTCTTATAACTACTTATAAGTCCATATCTGCTATACTAGTGTCTCCTGATCCTAAGGTAGTTGCTGCCATTAATAGCATCGCAACTGGTGCTTTGGGTGGCATATTATTTAACTTCTTTTGTATTTTAATACTATAACCTTAGTAGTAAATGTGTAATGGAACCTTGTAGTAAGAACTACGGTGGGCTTGTTAATGGGCTAGGTATATAGGTATAAATAATAAGTTAACAATGTAATAACAACTAGTGGAGTGGTTGCCTAACAGATTAACTTTAATTATATTCTAAGATTTACTATAAAGAGAGAACTATCTGGGTAGGGACTGTGGTCCTTTAAATACACAACCTTATGCCTAAGAAATCCCTTCGCTCTGTAAAGTATGTGTGCTCTATTTACTCTGTCCTATAGACTATATAGATTATATAGATCACATTACGTAACCTTGGCTACCATTCCTTGTCATATAGTTCCACTAGATCCATCCTGGACCGTGCCTATATTAACTAACTAGCTTCCTCCAACTCTTCTCCAAGTAGTCGTAACATTGTACTTAAGCTGTCTGTAACACATAGGCCTATAATTAGCATAGTGGCGGTGTATAGACTGCTTATAAGCTAAGCGGGCCTACCCCTTTAGGTAATCTAACCTAACCACTAACTTAAGACTTAAGCCTTGTTGGGAAACCTATACTAGCTACTAGTACTAACGCTACCTCTATAGCCGGAGTCTCCCTAAGCCAAAGCCTAGGAAGTTAGGAGCCCTAAACCAATCTTCTTTAAGGAGGATATTAGGAAGCCATCGCAAGGCTCTTAGAAGCTATATGGGAGGGAGCTACTAACAAATATGTTAGAAACCTCTAGGGGCAGATCTAGGTCTAGTAGAGCTTAATCTAGGCCAGATAAAATCTTTTATAACCTAGCTAAGACTAAGGACTTCTTAGGGGTTACCTAATACTAACCTAAGGAGGTATAGAAGACCTAGAGAGGTATTTATATAATAAGCAGAAGAAAGATATAGACTAATTGGCTAAGGCCTCTAATAGTCCAGAACTCCGCCAAAGACCTAAGGCCTACTATTTGGACAACTAGGTTCGCGAAGTAGATAACTTCTTTAAGATACTAATAATATAAGATAATTATAAAGAACGTACCCAATAAATTATAAGTAAGATTAAAGATCTATTACTAAACCAGATCGCACTTAATCAGCTTAATAAAGATTAAATTATTATATAGCCGCAGCTGTAGACCTTTTTAAAGAATTGGATCTAAGATCTGTATGTTATATAATATAGTAACGCGGAATAATTCTAGAATGGTATACAGCGTAACAATAAGGATTTCCGCCAGTTTATAAACTTTATAGAAACCTAAGCTTAATAGATAGATCCAGAGCCCTTTAAAAATAAGGATGGCAGCATCTATAAGAAAGAGAAGATTGGATTTATCTAGGCTAGGATTAAGCTACTAATTTATAATAAAGTAAGGCGCGTGGGAGCCCTATCGCGGATTACTATATATACCGATTTCAAACAAGCGGTTCTAAATACTAAGGAAGCGGTAAGGAACTAGACCTCTTCCGGTAGGAATCCAGGGGGTTACTAGAAGTATAGGCACTATAATAGTAATATAGGGCAGACCCAGCCTTTAAAGAAACCTTTCTTAAAGAGAATGTTAGAAGGGTTAAAGCTAGGAACCCTAAGTAGTAAAAAAGAGTCCTAGGGCCAATCCGGCACCCGTCTAACACCCTTATAAGAACACCCTAAGAAGCCAAGAGAAAACTTCTCCAAAGGTAAAGCTTATTAGAAGAGCAAGTAGGGTGATAGTTACACCAACAATCTAAAAAAAGAAAAGCCCTAGTTACGGACCTCTCCTAGTTATAACTAGGGCAAGATACGGAAGGGAGGACCCTTTGTATTACTATTAAGCTAGAAATAATACTTCCTACTAGTAAGGTACGGCAGCTCTAAATACTATATAACAGCGGCGCCAAAATCAACCTTATACGGTATAACTTGGCAAAAAAGTATAAGCTTATTCTATTATAAAGGTAGCGAAAACCTATTGCAGGCTTTCTGGATAAGTATTAGATTAAACTGTATAGCGCGTATAAGCTTACAGTATTAGTGGCCAATATATATAACCGCACTAAGGTAGTTGGCCCGCAGCCGTTTTAGGCGGCTAACTTTGCAGGTTATAACCTTATCCTTAGATACCCTTGGCTTGCAGAAGCAGATTTTAAGATACGCTTTAAGACAGGAACCTTTAAATAGTGGAATAATAAGGAATTAAAAGGGCGTATATTACTAATAAGTCTTAAATATATCCTAGAGGATATAGAGCCAGATAAAATAGTATACATTTTATACCCAAAGGAGTATCAGATCTAACCCCTATTCTATAGCAAGATAGATATAGAGCCTAGTATAGGCGATAACCCCTCTATAACGGATACCCTATAGGGAACTGCCGGATAGGTCGCGGAGATATTACAGGGAGGTAGCGATTTTAAAGATCTTATAAGATACCTTTATCGCCACGGGTTACTATAGCTTAAGTAATATATAGAGAATATACTACGGCACCTTAAACGCTGCGTTAAAGAATTCCCTACCCTCCACTGGCTACCGTATATAACCGTTTAATATATAGTAGCAACTATATACAAACAACCGCTATAGCGTATAACGCTGCCCGTGAGCGTCCTAAGGGAGCTTTAGGACCTACCTGACGATAATACGGAGGATAAGCGCGACCCCAATTTGTTAAATATTCTATTAGGCCTAAGGGACTTACTAAGGGTATTCTTGGGTAGACGGGCTAGAGTCCTTGCATAGAACTCGGAATATAATTATATAATTAATTTAGAAGAGGGTAAAGTACCCCTAAACCTTCCTATCTATAACCTCTTTTACAAAAAGCTTAAAATCCTATAGGAATACCTTGATAGTTTAATAGAAAAGGGATGGATCTGGCCTAGTAAGTCGCCGGCGGGCGTACCAATCCTCTTCATCCTAAAACTAGATAGAACTATAAGGCTATACATAAACTATCGCGGTCTTAATAAAGTAACAATTAAGAACCATTACCTACTACCACTAGTTAGTAAAATGCTAGATCAACTATTTAGGGCAAAGATCTTCACAAAGCTAGACCTATAAGACGCCTATTATAGGCTCTGTATTAAAGAAGGGGACAAGTAGAAGACTGCTTTTAAAACCCAATACAGCCACTTTAAGTATCTAGTAATGCCTTTTAGGCTAGCTAATGCGCCTATAATATTCTAGTTATATATTTATAGAGCCTTAGGGGGACTTATTAACCATATATATATTATCTATCTAGATAATATCCTAATCTACTTAGAAGATAAGGATTAGCATAAATAGCACGTCCACAAAGTGCTAGAACGCTTAAACAAATGGGGTCTCTACGCCAAGGCGTTAAAATATACCTTTAATACTAAGCAGGTTAAGTTCCTGGGTTACATCATAACGCCTATAGGCGTAGTTATAGACCTAGTACAGGTATAGACAATCTAAGAGTGGCCAGAGCTAGAGAGCTACTGGGATATTTAAGTGTTCCTAGGCTTTGCCAATTTCTATAGGCGCTTTATCTATAACTACTTAGACGTCGCCTAGTACCTATCTAAACACATTACAGAAGCTTTTTAAGACCCAGCCTAAGGAGCAAAAGGCTTAAAGGCGGAAAGGAAGAAAACTAAAAAGGGACTAACTAGATAGTATAAACCATGGATATAGCCCGGAAAGGTATAGAAGGCCTTCTAGAAACTACACATAAAGTTTACAGAAGCTCTATTGCTGTAGCATTTTAACCCAGATTAACTACTAATAATGGTTACTAATATATCGAATTTCGCTCTTGCCGGTATCCTACTATAACCTAATAGGCATTTAGACGCTACCTAGCTCTACTAAAGACCAGTAGCATTCTACAGCAGAAAATTCCAGGGGCCTAAAGTTAGGTATTATACCCACAATAAGGAACTGCTAGCTATAGTCAACTGCTTTAAACAGTGGCGATATTACCTTAAGCACGCAAGCCATACCACTTATATACTCTTAGATTATTATAATCTACGCTACTTTATAACTACGAAGGAGCTTATACCTTAGTAAGCTAAATAGGCAAAGGAGCTTATACCTTAGTAAGCTAAATAGGCAAAGGAGCTTATGCAATTTAATTTTAAGATTAAATATAAGCTAGAGGAAAGCAACCCCGCTAATAGACTATTATGACGGCCAGACTATACTAAAGGCTTTAAAACGGGAGACGGAAAGCGGATAATAGATATCTTACTCCCTACATTGTAGAACAAGCTCTGGGTATAGGATGCTTAAGTACCTATAGCTCCGCGTATTAAGTCTTAGGTGATGCAAACCCCATTAGCATCTAGTAACGTTCCAGCTAGTACCTAATCTATTTCTAATAAGGGCCTAAATATGCCTAGATAGGACGTCCCTAATATAAGTTTGGAACCTAGTAATATATTACCCCTAATTACTAAGCTATCCCCTTAAGCTAATAGCAAAGCTATAGAGCAATTAGAACTCGGAGCCCTGCAATAACTAAAGGACTTTAACCTTGTAGCGGCCTTCCTAACGTACGCGCATTAAAGAGTTACAAGATCTATAGTACCATCTAGTCTTATACTTAAAGCAGTATAGGACGAAATAGCTTTTACCTAGGAATTATCTGAAAGGTTAATAGATCTCATCCGTAAGGTGCAACGGAGGGACGCCTCCTATGCCACCTTTAATGCGGAAGTAGGCCGGAAACGTAACGGAAAGGAAGCTGTAAGGTGCTAAAATTGGGAACTAGACCTAATAGGCCTACTGCGTAGAAATGGCAAGGTTTGGGTGCTATATAAAGCAAACCCACGGCAGAAAATTCTTAGAAAGAATTACAATAATCCTTTAGGCGGCCACTATAGTTAAGCTAAGATAGTAGAATTACTTTAACGCAAATACTATTAGCTAAAGCTTAAGCAGGAAGTAAAGGAGTACATTGGCTACTATAAGAAGTGTTAAGTATATAAAATCCAAAGGCACAAGCTATAGGGTTTACTTAAATTGGTTCCTCCCGCTAGCGAACTATAGCAATATTATGCTATAGATTTTATTACGGATCTCCCGCTATCTAAGGATAAGTAAGGATAAACATATAATTTGGTCCTTGTACTTATTAATAGGTTTTTAAAGTACGTCTAATACCTTCCTATTAATAAAACAATTAATGCATAAGAGCTTGCAAACCTAATTAAGGAGAAATACTTCCTTAAGGTAGATTAGCCACACTCTATTATTGCTAATAGGGGTAGCGTCTTTATAAGCTAATACTGGTCAGATCTATGCTTCTATTTAAAGATAGACCACCATTATAGTACGGCTTTTTATCTGCAGATAGATAGGCAAACAGAACGCCAAAACTAGGAACTAGAGTCTTACCTACAAATGTATTTAAACTACTAGTAAGACAATTAGTGTGAGCTACTCCTATACGCGGAGTACGCTTATAACTTAAAGTAACATATATTGCATTAGTACGCACCAATCCAGATTACCTACGGCGTCTAACTATTAGGATTTAATAGTATACCTAATAATTACTAGCTAAGACCGTAGGATTAATTATAGGACCCTACCGGGAAGTCTAAAGACATCTATTAGAGAGTATAAGGGTACCTTAAGGTATAGGAGGAGTAATAGAAGCATGCGAAGCAAAGCCTATAAGATGCTTAGGAGCAGCAGAGACTTTAGTATAATCACAAACACTAGGATAAGCATTTTAGAGTAGGTAATGAGGTTCTTTTATGTTTAATAAATATTAAGACCCATTGACCATTAAAGAAGCTTAATGCAAGATACCTAGGTCCCTTTTAAGTTAAGGAACAAATTGGCAAGCTAGCCTACTATCTCCAGCTACCCCTATCTATGGCCTATATGCATCTAGTGTTTTATATAAACCTACTAGAGCTATAGCATAGACTACCGCCGGAAAAGAACTTCCAACTAGGCCCAATTAAACACCCTAAGGTAGTGGGCGAGCGGTATAAGGTTAAAGCTATACTATGCTATAAGTCTGTTAAGAACAAGCTTTAGTACAAAGTTAAATAGCTAGGCTGGCCTACTAAAGAATCTATATAGGAACTAGAGGACCACCTTAAGTATTGCAAAGATATTCTAAAAGAATATTAGGACCAAGATCCACAATCTATAAGGCGTAGAAAGCGTTTTAATACCACTATATTATTGCAACCTAAAAAGAAAACTTGTAGTAGGCCGTGAAAGGTCCCAGAGAGTAAGAAATAGAGGACTACCATTCTATACCTAGGGGTTAGAGGTAGCTACCATAAAGTGGTAAATCAGATACGGAACGGATACGCTTTGGAAACCATAAGGGTTAAAGCTACGGCCTAGGGCAAGAGACGTCCTCAGCCTTTTCACGTATATAGCATAGGAATTAATAGGGCATTTTATTAGAATTGCATTCCCTATAGGCTCCTAAGCCCTCCCCGTAAGCCTTCTAAGCACCTTAATTAAGGCCCTTAACTGCTACTATATATAAGAACAAATCCTAAATTCTATAAGCTTAAACCATAAATGCCCAGAGCCACTACGCCTTATCCTTAGGAGCAGGATTAGTATCCATAGGGCCACTAAGTAATAGCTGATAGGAATGAGACCCCTTAGTAGGGGTATAAGTAGGCATAAAAACGGGCGTAGGACGATAAGGCGTAGCTAGGGCAGACATTTTTAAACGCTTAACACTAATATCAGGTCCGAACCAGTACTAACAAAGCTCTTACGGCATAAGCTTATAGTTAATAAAGACATGCTTAAGCCCAGAATAAACAGAGATGTTGGCTGGCTGGTATAGTCTAGAACCACCGAGACCTTACTACGGTAACTGTCAGTTACCTATCTGCTAGGTACCTAAGGGGTAACCTACCTAATAACACATTATATTATGCTCTTTTAAAACCTAATGCGTATGCGCGAACTCCTTCTTGTAGTATACGGCGACCTTCTTCTTATTATCCCCATCCTTTACCCTATCCTTAGTATACTAACCTTGCTCTTGCATTAAGCGTTACTAGCTGGCTTACTAGGAATTGTGGGCGGTATAAATGGCTGTGGTATAATCTTAAATTTAACCCAGTTGTTTAGTATTAGAACTGGAATAAGAAAGCGCCCGGGCGATATAGTAGTTAAGGACATTAAAAGCACGCCGCCACTTAGGCCCGGGCTATTAGAAAGCTTAAAGTTAGTAATAAAAAGCTATCTATAGGATAGGAAAACCCACCTTAACGTAACTGCCGCTCTTAGTACGCATGCAACAATTATAAGGACTAAAGGTATTGGACCTTACGCAGTGTGTCTTATTATAGGCCTCCAGGATCCTCTTATCAGATTTCTAGTTTTTTAAGGATATGCAGGCAAGGTTATTTAAGTAGGACTAGCACTAGTTGCGAGTTAGTAGAGGCTGGGATTCTATATATAACGGCAGGGCTAGGATACACTAAGAAATTAGCTTAGAGAAGTAGTTAGTAGGGGAACAAAGAGACATATTAAATTAATGATAAAAAAGAAGAAAATCTTAATAATATATTAAAAATACGTCTAAAATTGGATAAAGGTTAATAATAGGGGGTAAGGTATTAAGGAAAAGGATTAAGCTTAATAAGCAAGATATCTTTATACTTTACCTTCCAATACCTTTCTAGTAAATAGCCGCAACCTTACTAATATAGCTCCGTTATAACAGCGTTATTTAGAAGAAAGGAAATATAAGTATATGTTATCTAACTATTACTTCCTTATAAAAACTAATAACGCCACTAGGGAAGGCAACTAAGACGTTAATGGAAGACGTATATAGGTTAAAGCATATCTAATTAATGCTATGGTATTAAAGAACAACATTATAGACGTTTTTAATAATCGTATAATAGCTACAGATGCTATTACGAAGTGTCCCTCCTATTTACTAGGCAGAGAAGCTACGCTAATTATATAGTACAGGACCACCAGATTTGGAAGCATATATACCAAATCTTAGGAGACAAGTCTCCTTAATTAACTAATTAATACCTTAACCGCACTAGATAGCTAAAGGGCAAATATAAAAGTAATGCGTTAGTAACGCAGAGGATTATAAGAAGAAATTATGGATTAATATCTTAGCAGTTAAAAGACAGCGGTGAGCTAAGGCCCTATACGCTAAATCTAATACCAAAAGGTTCTACGGAACTATATAAGGAACACCAAATTGCCTATAATACTTGTAATTAATTACAGACCGACATAAAGGCTTAGATGTAGAGTTATATAAAAATCCTTAAGTTAACCTAGGTAGTTACTGGCATATTTCCGGCAGGCTTCTAATAGGTCTCCGGGCAATCCTCGCGTCTTTTCTCCAGTCATATTTTTTCCTTATTAAGGTTTTTAGGAGTTTAAAGCAGGGGTTAGATAGATAGATAATATATAGCGGCATGCCAACATCTCTCTAAACCCCTTCCAGGACGAGCCCTCTATAATCTCCCTACCGTAAGGTAACGGCGATCGGGGGCCGACCGCAAGAAGGGGGGGGGCAATGTAAGGGATATTATTGCGGTACCTTGGGTTGCCCTTAGGACAACCCCCAGACACCCCTTAGAAGTCTGTTAGTTACATGCCGAAGGTACGTGCCTGTAGTATATAGTCTCCACAATCCTAGAGGCCTTACCTCCTTAAGGATTTGTCTTCTCCACAATCTATCTGTTCCTACAATCGTGTCCTTATAGCCCCTGTCTATAAAGTCCCCTTATACTGTACCAATTACTAAATAAGTAGGGCATAAACCCTCCTAGTATTACCGATACTCTAACCCACTAGTATTTACGCACTAAGGCCGCACTTAAGAAATAGTAGAAGATTACGCCTGAGCTAATCTATAAGCACTTAAATATTAAGTTTATTAATAAAGACAGTAAGAATAAGAGATACTTTATCTATTTTATTAATATACAGCGGCATTCTAAGTCTATTAAGTCTACTATAAATAAATATAATTATAAAAGGGAGCAACCTACTAGAGGCATTTATGGGTAAACTGCGGTAAACTGCGGTAAGCTACTAGGAACAGCTGCAATAATCTAGTTATTTAGCCTATAGATAATCCTAATAATATAAAGTATGGTAAGGATAATTACAATACTCTCTAAAGCAAAACTGCTTTATATCCCTAATTAGCTTAGACCCTATATAATAATTAAACTCTATACTTATAAAGGCTTTCCTTAGTAAAACTATAAAAACTAATGCAATCTAAGATACCTTAGGTGAAAATGCGCTTAAGGATAATAACCTAAGCTAAGGAGATATAGGCTATAATACCTATTGCGTAAAGGTATAAGTATATAGTTATATAGAATACATCTTAAATTAGACCAATATTAGCTCTTTTTAGATTTTAAAAGGCCGCTATAGCTAAAGTAGAAGATAGGGTTTAACAAATAAAGCAGTGAATGTATAAACCTTTGGCTAAGCTATATAGAGTTTTTAAAAAGGCCATCTTAGTAAAGAACCCGGTCCCCATTTCTAGTTGTTGGTTATATAAGGGGATATCACGTAGCTACGGTTCGTAGATAGTATGATAATTGTTAATTAATTCTTTTTGATAGGAATGAGGAAAGGGGTAAGGAACTTAAGGTTTCTCACCACGCTAGGGCCACGTCAGCACGTAATGGCAACATGCCTGGCGTAACGGCAGCTTGCCTTATTCCCGATACTGGCAACTCTTCTTTTTGTGGTTGCCATCTATATATATACAAACAGACAGGATGCGACAATACTAGATAGTATACAACAATACTAAACAATATGCGATAATACTAAACAATATGCAACAATACCAAACAATATGCGACAATATGCGATAATGCGGCAGTTGGCAGATAACGTAAAGACGGGTAGGCTGCTAAGGCGCTAGTAGTAAGCGAGCTAATAGCGATTTTCTATTCTAGGGATGGAAAATCCTAATTAGCTGGTTTGAGTTAGGGTTTATAGAATATTATACTCCTACTCCCTTTTAACCTAACCTTTAACTTGTATATATAGAGTGTTTGTGTTAATAAACGTTTCTAGAGCCTTGTTTGGGTTTGCCTTTATTATTACGTCTACTAGGTTATCTTAACCGTTAATCTATTAAATCTTAAAGAGTTCTCGCTGTTTGTAGGATTAATAAAGTGCTATAATATTAATTATAAGGCGCTTCTCCTTTGTAGTACCAAGCTTAACTAAGCACTTATAGAGGGAGTATGAATCGGTGCATATGATTATAGGGATAACAGGAAGTTTGAGTTAATCTATAATTATCTTTAGGGTAGTTCCAATTGCAATTACTATATTAACTCCGCTAACCATTCTATATATCTCTGACGCTAAAACACTTCGGGTAATGTGCTTGCTCTTAGTTGAGCTCTAATAGATAAGGTTGCTATGGATTATAAAGTTATTCTCTCTAGTAAACTTATTTGTGATAATAATCTTATATCCTAGCTGGGAGCTAAAATCTTTATTGTTTGCAAACGATCTATTAATAAATACAAAGAGCTTAGCGGTGGGAAGATTAATAGGTACATAGTGTAGGCCCTGGTTAAGATGGTTTATTTACCAGAAAAGGCGTTTATTTAGGGCAAGAACGTCGTCCTTAGTTGGTTCCTGGTGTTAGGCGGCAATAGAGAGATTAAATGAAGCCTTAGGTTAATAGATAGAAGCAATATAAGCTCCGCGAGCGCGTTGCTCCATGTATCCTTACTTTGGAGAATTAGCGTTAATAATGTTAATTTTCTTACCTTAACCTTTCTGGCGTAGAGCAATAGAATCCTTATTTAGGGAGAGGATGCATCTATTAAAGAGTAATGGTGTTATTAAACTAAGCTTTTCCTTTGGCTTTGCTATAAGATTTGCCTTTACTAGCTTGTCTTTTTTAAGAGCTAAGAATTGGTCGTCTCCTAAGATAATTATATTATTAGTTTGCATACTGATGATTCTAAATAGAGTTCCTGTAGTTGTGATAAGGAAGTAGGGATTGAATATAGAAGTAGTTATTAAAAGCTTCTCTTTATAGTGCTTGCTATAGATAGCCTACTAGTGAGTTCCTGCCTCTGCGATTCTATATAATGGCTTAAGCATAACCATGATTATATCTTTAGGATACTGGTGGCGAATTTGCTCTGGAAGGTATGCTAATATTAAGCGCTAAAGGTGCGTCTTTAATTGGGTGTAGGCTTGAGTAATATCTTATAAATAAACCGCCATTCTATTCTTTATTAAGGAGGGAGCTAGCGTAATAATAACTCGCTAACTAGCTTATTGAATTATAGGAGACTGCGTAAAAATTACCTCCTTGCTATTATTATTATAGCCTTGGATAATAAGCCTTAATTTCTTAAATGGGGCGTTAGTAGCTTTGCCCTTAATTTTATTAACTATTCTTAATTTAAAGATGCGAACTTTATTGAACTTAGTAGGGTTATATTTCTTAAATTTAAAGACTCCTTTTATGATAAGACTATCGATCTCCTGCTTATTAGATGCTTAGAAAGGAGCTTCTGGAGTTATAATATAACCTTCTTTTTAGAGCTGTTTTGCGAGTTTAAAGTCAGCCTTCTCCTTAGCTGTTATAAAGGCTATTAATAGCTTAACTCCATTCTTAATAGCGGCAATAAATTGCTCTTTAAAATTAATAAGATGTTGGCGATTTTATAATCCCTTTGGGCAACCTCTACCGTGTTATAGTTGCGGCGTATCTACTATAATTATATTAGAATTGTGGTCGCCTTCTAGAGCATATTAATTGTGGCTCTCCTTTAGGGCATTTTCTGTGGTATCCTATAAAGGCTCGGAACTGTTATCTTTGTAGTAAGGCTTAATAACAGTTAAACGGAATTAAGTGGGTTTATAAGGCATCTAAATAGTGCAAGTCTGGCCATTAATTGTAATAAGTTAATATAGGCCTAACCATTCTCCCTTTTTACGCCATACGCGTACCTTAGACTGGAGTGGCAGATTGAGCGTAGTTAAGGTATTTAGGCCATTTCTTATTCCTAGTGCGTCGTTAACTTGGCGTGTGGCGTAGAGACGTTGTACCTCCTTTATTACCTTGCGAATAGCCTCAGCTTGTTACACAACGGAGGGAGATGGTAGAGAATTGTTAGTTATTTAAGGGTAGGCGCCGAAGACTAGTAATGTAGGTATAAGTCTATCTAGGCCAGTAGAATTATTAATAGCTTTAATAGCTATTTGTAAGGTAAGTTCTTCGCTAGCGTTCTCTAGTTCTGAAGAGATAATCTTATATACGCGGCGTAATAGTGTATAATATCGCTCTACTTTTCTAATACTATTATGTGCCTTAATAGGGACTTTCTTGACCTTAATTGCTATTGCCTTTGTCTGTTGTCAAAACTCTATAGATAAGAAGTTCTTTCCTATATTATAGACGATTTAATTAGGGGGTCCTAGGTAGATATTAATCTAGCATAACTAAAGGGTATCCTATGCGTTCCTAGCTGATATATCCTTTAAGAATTATGCGGCTTGGAAGAAGGTTGAGAAGTTGATAACTTGGAGTACTGGCTTGCCGCTGAGATATATAACGTTGACAATAATATAGAAGTTAAAGTCGTAGTTATCTTTAAGGGTGAACTTAAATTGGCTAGGGGACCTCTGGTTTATTTGGCAGTGGTAGCAGTATTTTATAAGATGTTTAATTGCCTTAACCTTAACTTTATAGCCTGCTCGCTGAAGAACCCTAAGCAATTGATAAATGGATGGGTGGCTAAAATAATGGTGTAGTTGGCGTAATTCTAACTTAGTTAAGTGGCTCTAAGCAACACTTTTTTCTAGTTAATGAAGGAGCAACTAGGGGTGACCCTATTTATATATAATAGGCACCCGATTGTCTCCCTAAATAAGTATATTCTTAAGGTTATTAAGCCTAACGCCTAATTTATCTATATCTTTAATGCAAAATAGAAATAGAGTATTCGTAGGAATAACGTAAAAAGTAATATACCCTAAGGGGGTTTAAACCCTAATTATGCTGAGAGAGATTATAGTACCTTTACTAAAACGAATTGTGTGTTGGCCTGCTGTTAAATGGTTAATCTGAACAGAGCTATTAAGCTGCTAAAGGGCTTAAACTTGAGGTTCTTCTACTGTAGATACTCCTGCGGCTCTAGTATCCGGTATAATACCATAGAAGACGTTCGCTGAGTATCTATTATTAAAGGAAAACGCGGAGCTCTCCTTTGGCTCGTTAAAGATATCTGACTTCATAATAAAATAGAGCGTAGATTGGTTATTAAGAATAGTAATGGTTTATGTGCCATTTACCTTACTATACTTAGTAAAGTATTGGTTAGGAGAGTAGTCCTTAATTTCTATATCTATAAGGAGCTGTTTGACCTTATTAACCTTACCCTTAAGGTCTTCTACGCCTTTATATTGAACCAGGAAGCTTTGGAAGTAGGCTATAGTAACCTTACAATTTCTGACGTTTTTTGTACTCTAACGGAACTTATTATATACCTCTTTTTGCTTATTAAGGGAGTGTCTAGTTAACTAGCACTTTGGCTTCTTATAAACGTAGCACTTCTTCTAGCAATTACTTTGAAATGAACCTCTATAAGGACCTCTACGGTTGCCTTATGGTTGATATTAATTATACCCTCTTCTGTATTCCCTACCACGGCTACTATATGTTCGATTAGTCCAGTTGTGATTATATTAGTCGGGAATACTTATTTAGGTAGGGTTTTTGGTATAGAGCTGTTAAGATTCTTGTGTTTGTATTACAGTACCTATAGCGGAGTGTAGCTTAGTATATACTCCTTTAAATATATCTATAGGTTTGTATAGTGCCAAGTTGCACTTAGGAATGCTATAGCATACTAAGATAACCTAGTCCCTTAGGCTGTTTTTGTTTTGGTAAGTTTTAGTAAGGCCATGTTAGATTTTCTAGAGTTTATTAAAGAGTAATTAAAGGCACTTTAAATGAGTCTTTATTAGGTTAGAAGTAATAACTCTCTAGAATATAGTCTCCCGCTATTTAGATATATAAAGTTAGCGATTCTTATTAGTCTTAAAGTAAGCTCTAGTGAGCTAAAGCATTATGTTAAAGCTATAGTTTTTACCCGCAATATAGTTGTAATAGAATATTGCTGCCCGTCCCTTTAACATAATGGAGAAAGCGTAGTGGTACTAATGGCGTTGAATTCCGACCTTGTTGTAACAGTTATAGAAGACCTATAGTTTTGCTCTAAGCATGTTGTATAGTTCTCCTCTAAACTTTTTTTCTTTGTCTAAATATACCTTTATTAGATTCGTAACTTCTTATAGTAAAGGCTTACTGGTTGGCTAGAGTGGAGGAGGTAGAGGCGGAGCAACTCTAAGTAGGAGGGCACCTCTAGGTAGGAGAGCAGCTTTAGATGGGGGGTTAGCGTTCTAGGGGTTTTAATATAAATTAAAGTTGCCTTCTAAAGAATATGGGTTGTTTTTAGGTTTCCGTAGTTAATATATAATCTTAGCTTCTATCCATATTAGTTCTTCTGTACTAGTAATAACGGCCTAAATATTACTAGCAATTGGGTTACTGTTCTTAGCAACGTATACCCCATTCCTATGGAGAAAGTCTTAAAAATCCTGAATAATATTAACATTGCCAAGTGCCTAGGTGTTAGCGGTCCATCCTATAAAATCCTCCCTAAAATATTCCCACAGCTGTATATTAGCGTAGTGTCTACTTCGGTAGAATATAATATAGTGTAGGAGAAAGCTATTAACTTGTTTTATGGTATAAGTTATTATATTAAAGGTAAATTCATCCCAATTTTTATTAATAAGTTTCGCGTATAAAGCTACCCCTAGTGGTAAGAAGTCTTCCCAGTTGTTTAAAGTAGGCGTAGCCATGTTTTTAGAGGGAGGGAAGTGTTATTAGCGTAGGGATTGTTATTTAGTACGCGTTCGTGATATATATTTGTTATTTGGTACGCGTTTGTGACGTATATTTATAATTATGGGGCTTAGGACTAGTTCTGGCCTTAAATCGCGAAGACTTGTAAAGCGTATTGTTCTGTGTAATGGACGCAAGAATCTATAATCTTGGAAAGGCTCAGGACCAGTTCTGGCCTTTAGATCCTTAGATTTGTGGAAGAGTTCTATTTAAGGTTTAGGACCAGTTCTGACCTTAAAAGACAGCTTCCTTTAGTACGAGTAGCACTGGTATAGTGGCTTATCTCTTCTTGGTGGAATACCTAGCTGTTCTATGGTATAACAGTGAAGTTAACCACTAATTAGTGTTGGTTACACAAGGGGATATTATGTAGCTATGGTTTATAGATAGTATGATAATTGTTAATTGATTCTTTTTAATAGGAATGAGGAAAGGGGTAAGGAACTTAAGGTTCCTTACCACGCTAGGGCCACGTCAGTACGTGACGGCAACATGCCTGGCGTGACGGCAGCTTGCCTTATTCCCGACACTAGTAAATCTAAAGTTTAAATTATTCCCGTACTAGCTGCATAGCCTATTTAAGATATTCCATTAGGAGCGCACGCAACTAAATAGTAGGGTTTTGCTGATAGTATAGGAATTGGAAAAATCATAATTATGTACTTAACTATTGTTCTTAGTTACTACTATACTATAAACCTAGATAAAGTGGCTGCTAATTAAGCGGCTAGGAATGGGAATTAGTATCTATAGAAGGATAACTAGGCTAAAGATATTAAGTGTCTTAGCTAGTACAAGATGCCTTTTCTATACTTATATATAAATTAAAACGCCATGTCTATAATATAAAGATAGTATAGTATAAATCTAGTTATTGTAATTCTAAGTGTAATTACCAGCTAGAGAGATAATTATATCTTATTGTTTAAGGACTCTACGCTTATAATAAAAGAGCAGGCGCTACTATAGTTTGCAATATACTACAAAACAGAAGGTGTGTTTAAAGAAATGGTATAACTAAACCCTTAGGAATACTTTTAAATAGGGACTTTAGGGGACTAGTTAGATTATAGTGCGATAAATAATAGTTGGACTCTTATAGGTAAAAAGAAAACGCCCTACTTATAGTTCTTTAACGGCCCCCTATAGAGGTATATAGACTATTATAACTACGCTCTTTATCAGAATCCTATAGAATAAGTTTTATAAAAAAAAAAATTAAGAAACTTATGTTAACCAATTCCTTTATTCTTAAAAAAAGTAGTACTGCTATACCTAGGATTCTTTGCCTAGGCTATTTCCAGTATAGTAATAGAGAATAGTGTTATGGATATATACTGGTTTATTATAAGCGCCCTTAAAGATACAGATTGGGTAACCGCTTAAGCTAATCCTAGCATTCTTAGAAAATGTATGTCTGTAAAAGTTAATAAAATAGCTAAACTATAGACCTAATTTTTAAAGTAGGGAAGGAGTAATCCTAAAAGTGCCTTACAGTCTGCAATATATAAAGAATTGGTTAAGGTTAGTGGCCTAATTCTTATAAATTTTCTTATTCACTACAACTGGGATACTATTGGCTTTAATGACTAAAAATTAAAAACTGTCTTAGACGAGCTCTAAATTTAATATATAAAGTGTAATTATAAAACCTAAATTCCTATATAGTATAGAAGGTGCAATAGTGTTAGAAATAGAAGAAGTATTTTAGCAGGAAATGGTTAAGTAGAGAGAAGATAGTTCTCCTACTAGGGAAAAACTAGTATAAATGGCCAGCAGCTCCTTTGCATACTATAATACAGCAATAACGCCTAGGTTACTTTTATAGAAGGATATATTTAATAAGGATCTTTTAGATAATAAAAAAAATATATCTAGTCTAATACTATACTAATGTAGTTAAAAATCCTATTAAAAGTATCTTAGATTAGAATAAGGAAATTCTTTATAGCGATATAAAGTTTAAGACACTTTTAGTTATCTATAAAGAAGTTATAGCAGCACTATATATTAAAGGCTATTGTAGCAAATTTATTATTAGTACTAATTTTTTAATTATTAGGGCGGTATATATAGCAGTAAGTGGCAAAACACTCTATCTTTTTACCTCTTAATAGCAGTATGCTTAACTAGAACTCTAAGCTAATACTTATTTTAGGCCTTGGTTTCTAAATATAGTAAGGATGCTATTATATGCCTTTCTAGAGGAACACTTCTAAAGTAAAAGGTCTATATAATCTATAACTTATAGAAGCAGCTAATAGACTATAAATTCTCTTATTATTTCTAAAGGCTATATAGAGGGTGTTACTATTAACAGTTTCCTGTATTAAAAGTGGAATTCTAAATAAGCCTAAGTTTAGAAAGAACGCTATTAATAAGAGACTAGACGTAGATATAAATAAGCTAGGAAATTTAAAAAAGCAGCTAATGCAAATGTTATAGATTATAGTAGCGATGTATTTTTTAATCCTTTTAGCGCGGAATTAGGTAATATACTAGGTAGTTTACCCTAAATTCTTCTCTAGTAGAAGAAGTATAATAGACTATTATTTTTAGAATTAGGTAATATAGTGAGTAGTATTTTGCAGTCTTAAGGTTAGTAAAAGATAAATGCTAGATTGTTTTTTTTTATAGAATTAAGTAATGTACTTAGCAATATGCCGCAGTCTTATAGCTAATAGAAGGTATATACTAAGTTGTTTTTTATAGAACTAGGCAATATATTGGTAATATACCACAATTCTTTTATTAATAAGAGAAGTGTACTATCTTACTATTTAAGGAACTAGGTAATACGCAAGTAATATATCGCAGTGCTCTATTAATAAAAGAAGCTATTAGCTTGTAATATAGGAACCGGGTAATATCGTTAGGAAAACGGGAAGTGGTGTAGGAAATTTAGTTTCGCTAAAAGTGTTTTTGGGGCCCAGGGCCAGCTTTTAGCCATTTTAGCCAACCCCTTAGAGCCTAGGGCCAGCTTTCCGCCATATTAGCTAACCCCCTAGAGCCTAGGGCTAGCTTTCCGCCATATTAGCTAAGCCCTAGAGCTATACGCTAGCATTACACTAGCTTACGGCTACAAAATAAATATTGTTAGTATTATTGCATTTATTGCTATTAGGGTATTAAAATCCTAAAGGCCTCCTAGTAGGCTCCTAGTAGGCTTCCTAATAGGCTCTTAGCAGGACTTTAATTTTCCTAAATACCATTGGGTCCCCGCTATATTCCTAACAGCCTCTATATATGCCTTTACATTTACCTTAGCAGGCTTAGACTATAGAATTAATTAGCGGACATACGTATATTCGCAAGCGGATATCGCTAACCTTTTTTATTAAAAAGTTGATTCTATAGTCTAAGGGACTTTTCCAGACTTTATTAAGCAACACGACTTATTTTATATATAGAGTAGTTACCTTCTTTAACAAAATTAATCTACACTCCTATAACAGCTATTATTTTATAAATATTATTAAATTAATCCGCAGAACTAGCTCTATAATTAATTAACTTTTAGGCCTTATATATCCACCTATTATAATATCCGTTGCCTAAATTTATATAGGGATATATATAATCTTTAATAAATTTAATAAAGTGACCTATATAAGGTCTAGGGCTATATATAGGCTTAAAATAATTATAAGAGCTAGCTCTATAATTAATTAATTTTAAGGTCTTATATATATACCTATTATAATATTATAGCTACTTCTATAATCCTTAATAACAGATTTTTTTTTTAGCAAAAATAATTTTAACTTTAAGCAGTTATGGGCTAATTTAGACCTAATATTTATAAAATATTAGGTCATCTCTCTAATCCATTAACTTTTAGTAGTATTTTAAGCCGTTATAGTTAAGCAATTTAGCTGTAAGTATAGGGGGAATTATAAAAAAAGTTGGAAAATGTAATAAACGTTAGAAATGTCCCTTAGACGTAATTCCGGTGGTACACCACGAATGTGGTTAGCTTGCGGGCCGATTGAAAATCCGCCCACGGAATCACGTCTGAGCTTGCTGAGGTAACCTTTGCATACCCCTTGTACACCTAAATGCCACCTTTACCCTTCCTTCCTTCCTTACATCCTCCCTACTTAGGGAGGCACCAGAACGGTAGCCAGAGGACTGTGACCAGAACCAGACGATCGTCGCCAGGACCAGACGACCGTTGCCAGAACTAGATGACCGTTGCTAGATCTAGACGGCCGTTACTAGAACCGGATGACGACTGTTTGAACGACCAGCCAGCGAATACCACGAACGATTCAATTGATCGATCGAATTGAACCAGAGCTTTGATATCGGCCGGTCACTGAATCAAATCAAGGCCTCCTAGGGAGGCACCCCAGACGACTACCGTTCAAATGTACAGCCAGCGAACGGCCATAGAGAACGATTCGAATCAATCAGAGCCTTCGATCAGGCCGACTCCTCCCCAAACTGAACCAGACACTAACGCAGGCAGACAGGTAGGTAGGCAGGCAGGTAGGTAGGTAGGTAGGTAGGCAGACAGGTAGGTAGGTAGGCAGGTAGGAGAGGACCGTCGCCAGAACCAGATCACCGTCGCCAGAGCCAGACGATAATCGTTTAAACGACCAGCCAGCGAATACCACGATCAATCCAATCGATCGATCGAATCGAACTAGAGCCTTGATATCATCCCGTTACCGAATCAGATCGAATCAAGGCCTCTTAGGGAGGCACCCCAGACGACCACCGTTCAAACGTACAGCCAGCGAACGCCCGGAGAGAACGATTCGAATCAATATAATTAATCGCAATCAAATCAAGCAGAGCCTTCGATCGGGCCGACCTCTCCCCCGAATTACAGATACAGACAGGTAGGCATAGACAATTAGGCACGACAGGCAGGCACAGACAGGTAGGCACGAACAAGTAGGACGGTCAGATAGGTAGGACAGGTAGGATAGGCAGGATAGGCAGAATAGGCAGGATAGGCAGGACAGGCAGTACAGGCAGGATAGGCAGGACAGGCAGGACAGGCAGGACAGGCAGGACAGGCACTAGGCCTAGTTAGGAAATCAGTACATGGCCGGCGGATTATCGGGAACACCGCCAATTAATGATTTGGAGCCTCTGCGAGAGATATCCCTTATAGCTACCATTAATTTTAAATTTTGAATTTTGAATTTTGAATTTTGAATTTTATTATTTATTTTATAAGTATATGTATAAAATGTATAAAATGTATAAAATGTGCTAATGTTGCTAATATGGCCCTGGGCTAGCGTAAAGAAGTGTATATAAGCAGATTAGCAGATCTAGCTAAAATGACCCCAGGCTAGCCCCTACTACTCTCCCGTTTTCCTAACAATATAAGCTAATATTTAAAATACTCTGCTTATAAGAGGAGCCACTAGCTTATAATATAGGAACTAGGTAACGCATAATTAGATATATCGCGGTGCTTTATTAATAAGCAACGCCTATTAGTTTGCTATTTAAGGACCTAAGTAATGCGCTAGGCGATATATCATGGTGCTCTATTAATAAGTCTGCTAGCTTATAATATAGGAGCTAGGTAATATGCGAGCTAATATATTAAAATACTCTATTAATGCAGCGACGCCTACTAGCTCGCAATTTAAAGAATTGGGCAATATGCCTAGCAATATATAGTAACTTTGTGCTTAGTAATAGAAGTCTACTGGCTTGCCACTTAAGGAACTAGGTAGTGTGCTAGGTAATATATAGCAATTTCGCGCTTAGTAATTAAAGTCTGCTAGTTTACTTTTTAAGGCAGTAATCTTATTAGATTGGAGCTTTTAGCTAGAGTTATAATTAATATAGACTTTAAATCTAACCATTTAATTAGTAGAGTGGAGTAAATGTAAAATTAATATAGCTTTTAGAGCTCTAGAGCTATACCTAATTTAAAATGCAACTAGGGAAGAATAGATTACTGGTAACTCCGTGCTTAATATAAGGCTAATTAGTAAATTCTAGAGCTTTGCTATTAACTTAGTATCTATTAAGGGGCATATTAGCTATAGAATCTCTACTACTGTTCTCTTTATACTGATATATAGCTTATTTTAGATTATAGTAGTTAAAATAAGGTTCTTGGCACTATTTTAATATGTAGCTTTAAGCTTCTATTCCACATTCTATTTTAATTTAGAGCTCTTATATACGTGCTAAAGTAACAACTTCTTGTAATATGGCGACTCTATATACCCTAATCGCGATATTGTAGTCGTGTTTGCATACCTTATAATAATATAATTATCTTAACCTTTATAATCGCGATGGGCTTATTTCTGGAGGGCTTATATAGAAGGTAAAGATATAGGAAACGCTAATTGCAGATAGGACATTAATTAAGGAGGCTCTATTACTATACTAAAGTAGGGAGTTATAATAAAGGCCTAGTGGCAAAGAGGGGCCCTTTTAAATTGCTTACTAATATTAATTACGCATTAATATACAAAGTCAAATCTGGAGCCTTATTTTAGAGTCTTATTAAATAATTAAAGATTTAAATAAGCCATAGTAATAGTCGCTACTAATTATAAAACAGGTAACACTAAAAGGTATATAAATTAAACAGTTATAATAGAGGTGATTTATAACTAAATAGTTAGGAGCTTTAAGCTCTATCCCTTTATCTAGTAAAAAACACTTTTTATATTAGGCGCTTTAGGCGCTCCTGCCTAGGTTAGTATACTATAGGCACCCTAGCTAGCATAATTTTATTAGCGAGCATTACTAAAATATATTAATGTTATAATGCCAATAAAATACTGCTGAAGGCCACTACCTATATATATATATTTAAGGAAGTTGGGTAAAAAGTTGTAATATATAATATTATAACTGTAGGTTTCTGCCATTCCTCTATTAACTAGCTGCCAATTATATAGGAAAATCCTCTATTAGAGTCTTCCCCTAAATTACTACTACCTATCTACCTTATATGCGTTCTTAACGTTAATAAGGATAAGCTTCCCTTTTAGATCTTACTGCTAAACACTATCTATCTATGTATTACCTACTCTCTATATTAGAACCAATTTCCCCTTAACTTAACTATATACTAGTCCTTAACCTATTTTTAAAGTAAATGTTGTATTAATATATATACCCATAAGGAGTTATAGATATCTTATACTAATCGGTTATTATAAATAAATAAAAATCCTAGGTATACAGCTACCCTAGCTATGCGCACTAAGCGTCCCTATATTAAAAAGGCGTTACTAAAGAATAGATATAGGACTACTAAGCTAGCTCTAAAGCCGCAAAAGAAAAAGGTGGTGGATAGTTGCTAAAAGGAGATTAGAGGGTTTCTAATTAAGCAGGAGAAGAATAGTAAGGTAGCTGAAGCTATAAAGATAGCTTAGCTACCTATTAAAAAGCCTTTACTAACCCATTCTATTCTACCAGCTACTGGAAATGCTGCTATATATAGTCTAAAGAGAACCAAGTTAAATAAAGACAGCGCTGCGGAGATAGCCATTATAGAAACTAGAAAACTATAAAAGAAGGACCTCTTTAATATTATAAGTTAGATAATTAGTTATATAAAGAAGGGATGGGATGCTTTACAGACTATATTAGCCGCTAATCGCTAGAATATTAAGAGTTTAAAGACGGAAATTAAGGAACTTTAAAAAGCTAAGAAGGCTTAAAATATATCCGTTGTTAATCTAATCTAAGATGCCTAAGTAATAAAGTAAGACCATCTTTAAGGTTATAAAACTATATTTACAACTAACCAAAGCGCATAATAATATAAATTAGAGAAAGGCAATATTTCAAGAGCTTTTAGTAAAGGACTAGCTTAAGGTTATAAGGGAGGATATACTATATATGTTAAATAAGGTGTATTAAGTGCTATAAGTGGTTAAATAATTTAACTAGCGGCTGTTTAATATAGAGGATTAATTAAGGGTAGTAGAGGAGGGCTTAAAGGAGGCTATAGTAAAGGCTTAATTAGCTTTACCTAGTCTCCTATTATAAAATAATTAAAAACAATACATAAATTTTATACTTAGCTAAGTTATTACCTTTTTATATTAGTAGTCTAGGCAGGATTTACAAATTTTAATAAACTAATAAGTTGGTTTAGTTCTTAAATCTTAAAGATTATAACTATATAAGACTTATACTACCTAAGACAATTTACTGTAAATTGCCGCTAGACTTAGCATTCTGCGTATTTACTAGAACTTCTTAATTTACCTTGCTATTAATAAGTATTAGATAACGGTAATTTACCTATTAGCATTACTACCGGAGCACTTAACTTTAATATTTACTTCGCCTTACTCTTCGCCTTTACTACTATAACTAACTCTTATATAACACCTCTATGCAATATTAATTAGTTTAACCGCTAACTGCTACTTTATACTATGACTTACCCTAAAACTGCGGCAATTTGCCTAGTTAATTAATTCTTATAATTAGTTTGTCTTACCTACCTACTTTAGACTTGCACCTTTACTAAATACTAACTAGATTCTTCTACTCTTATATAGTAACGCTCTACTTCTTTTTTGTCCCATCTTAGTATCTTTATAAATTACTATAAAGGACTTAGATATTATAAATGGATGGAAAATTAATGCTTATTGCCTTAAGGAAATTAAGAAGACAATTTAAGATGGTATAGTAGAGGCCAGGCTTAATAAAGTTGTGTTTTATACTGCTAAAGATAAAGTACTACGTAATGACTTTATTTAGAATATTCTTAGTAACTTACCTAAGAGGGAAGGTGTTTTAGATAGCTGGTCCAAAGATACTATTAATACTTTAATAATATCTTAGAGAACTAATGCTATAAAATAGCAAAATAAGCTAGAACCTAGAAGTTGGACTTAAACCAATAATAACGCTAGCGCCTATATTTGCTTCTAAGTAAATCTTAAAATTACTAAGGCCTATACTATTAGGCAAGCTACTTTTACTTAAAAATATAACCTTCTAATTTTAAAAAATAAAATAAATCACTTAAAACACTATAACGTGGTTTATCAGTACCCTGCGCATATTAGTACCCTGCGTACTTTCCCAACGCAATACTACTTCCAAGACTAATTACACAACCAAAATGGGCTAAATTAATTGAAATTACTTAGAACTATATACATCAGACATTTCTGCTTCTACCTAGCACGTTCGTGTGTTATGGCCAGGCTCGCCACAGTTACTACAGCGCTGAATAGTTGCTGGTCCCTCTCCATCACTACCACCATTTTTGCGCCTATTACGCTCTACCTGCTTTTCCGCCTCCTTTTGGGCTAAGAGATTATATGCATCCTCTATAGTAAGTGCACCTCCTTGATGAACACGTGTTTTTTTAGCCCTCCTATGTTTGCTTAGTGCCTTATTGGCCTTTTGAAGGTTGTGGTTCTTAGCTATAAGAAGGGTTACTAAGTGGGTAATTGCCTCTAATCCCTTTGCCATTTGCTTAATAGCTGTAAAAATTAGAGTTGGCGAGCTTCCTTAATAACTATTAATCCGAGTTTTAACTAGCGCGGACTAAGAAAGGGCTTTGGTTGGGTTATATGGCGTCTAGGAGACCTAAGGGTCGGCATCGGCTACAGGGGGGCTAGTGGGTATTGGCGTCCGTAACTTAACATCTAGCTTAGAAATAACAGCTTCTGGGCTAAATGGAATAAGACCAGCCCCTCGGAAACCCCCCTTAATATTAGATTTAGTTATAAATGCCTGGTAAGCTGCGTGATACGCTAAAAAAAACTTGACTTTGGTGATGTAGTTAATATAGGCCTTAATGAATAGTTCAATTTCGCGACCATACGCCCGTTTTAGTGGGCTGAAGAACCCAACATTAAGAGGTTAGGTAATATAAGACAAATAGGGAAGGAGACTGATAGTAATAATATTGTAGTCCTTGCAGTAGTTCTTAAAATCGACCAACTGGTGGCTCTTATGCCTGTTAAGCACTAACATCTAATAACCACCCTTTGTTCGCGGCTTGGTATATTTACTAAAGTGTTTAAGCCAGTTTAGACCTATCTTGTTATCGGTTCACCTATCAGAAGTTGGCTTAATGGCCCAGGTATTAGGAAGACTACCTTTAGTATACCAACTGGATAAGTAATAGGCACCTTATACCAGCAAAAAAGGGGGTATATTAAAGCCGTCACCACTGACGCAATTGATCGCGGTCGCCCACTTCTGATTGCTAGGTTAAACAGCCTTGCCTTGGCCACGTTAATCGGCACGCGTAATAACCATATAGGCATAAATAACGCCTATTATAAACCCTATCTTGTTGAAGTTGTAGAAATCGCAGTTAAGGATGCCGTACTTAGCCTGTATGTTAAACACCAGCCGGAACTACGCGTTTATTACATTGGGATCTTCGCAAAGGGCTCTCTAGAAGTCATAGGTACGAGATAAACGCGTCTTAAGCTCCTTATGTCGCTAGACGAAGCGGTATGGCCACTGCTTTCCAATGCGTCGCGACCCACGCGTCGCAAGGATGTAATCTGCCATATCCCGTATATCCTTAACCCAGGGCGGAAACCCTCGCGAGTCTAAGTCTAATATATATTGAACTACCACCTCTTCCTTAATCTTGGTTAAAAGTTGAATAGCTGGCCGGCGTTTGGCGAGGGGAGTCGTGCCGTTCATTCTGGTACGTAAGGTCAATTTAGGAATATTGTAGAGCTTTGCAGCGGCTCAGCGGCTTAATTTTTTAGATAATTGGATAGCTTCGATGGCGAGAATAACTCGTGCTTCTTAGGTTTGCACTTGCATTCTTTTTCATAGAAAAAACGCGTGTTGAAAGTGGAGGGTAGTGTCACGTCAGGAAAGTGCGTAGGGTACTAATATACGCAGGGTACTAATGAACCACGTTAGAGCTTTATATAATTTATAATATTATAAAAGCCAATATAGAAACCCTAATAATTAAAGAAATTAGTTTCTTACTATTTTCAAAGGTTATAGTATTAGTAGGTTTTAACTTAGATAAAGATTAAATTATATAAATTAATATTAAATCCTATAAGAAGGCTTATATTGCCTAGTAAGGAGCATTGCAAGCCGTATTTTAGCAATATATATTATACTACAGAAGTAAAATAGAGTTTTTGCTTAAAAGTACTGATTGTAAGTTCTATTAATAACATTTAGCTATTTATATACTAATAATTATAGCTAAGCATTTAATTATAGAAATACTATACTAAATACCGCGCAAGTAGAGTATAAACCCTCTTAGTATTGCCGATATACCAGTTTGCCAGTCTTTATATGGCAAGCCTATATATAAGAAATGGTGAAAGACTGCGTTTAAGCAGACCCGCAAGCACTTAGAGTACTTAGATAATAAGTTTATTAATAAAGACGCTAAAAGTAAAAGCGATACTTTATTAACCTTATTAGCGTATAGCGGTATTCCAAGTCTACTAGGTTAGAAGAAATGTAGTTATAAAAGGGAGTAACCTACTAGAGCATTTAAAGGCAAATTGCGGCAAGCTACTAAGGACGGCCGTAATGGTCTAGCTATTTAGTCTATAGGGGGTCTTAATAGTATAAAGGAGAATAAAGACAATTATAATGCTCTCTAAAGCGTAACCGCTCTAGATCCTAAACTAGCCTAACTATAGAGTGTAACCGTAGATAATCTAGTCGGTAATACTATATAGGTTTCTATAGAAGACAATAACCTAGAAAAAGAGGCCTTTAAAGATATAATAAACGAAGCCAATAGGGAGGTAGAGGCTACCAATTATATTAAGGAAAGGTATGGATATATAAGCATATGGAGTATATCTTAAATTAGACTAACGTTAACTTTTTTAGATTTTAAGAAGCTGCTATAGTAAAAGTAGGCGGCAAGGTTAAGAGAATAGAGTAGTGGATATATAAACGCTTAACTAAGCTATAGGGGGTTTCTAAAGGGGCCCTCCTAGGAAATAATACAGTCCCTATTCCCCGCAAATAGGGTCTAAATTTAAAGTTTAGGGCGTTCCTATACTAGCTATATAGTGCATCTAAGATATTCTACTAGGAACGCATAGAGCTAAATAGTAGGGTTCTTGTAGACGGTATAGGGACCAGTAAGACGGTAACTATATACTTAACTATTATTCTTAATTACTACTATACTATAAACCTAGATAAAGTGGCTACTAATTAAGCGGCTAGAAATACTACTTAATATCTACTAGAGTGCCACTAGGCTAGCAATACTAAGTGTCCTAGCTAGGATAAAATACCTCTACTATGCCTGTGCGTAAATTATAACCCTATATCTAAGATGCGCAAACAGTATAGTGCCAGCCTAGTTATTATAGTTCTATATATTATTATTGCCTAAAGAAATAATTATAACTTATTGTTTAAAGACTTACTACTTGTAATATAAGTATAGACACCGCTAAGATTTATAATATACTATTTAATGGCAGATGTTTCTCTGGGTATAGAGTAACTAACTTAGAATAAGTGGCCAGAAATAGGAATATTGGGAAACTGGACTGCCTATAATACTTTAAATGCTAGTTAGACTCTTATAAATAAAGCAAAGACTCCTTACCTATGGTTCTTTAATAGTGTTCTACCACTTAGAAAGGGCAATTCTTTAATTAGTACCCTAGCTGCCTTAGCAATAAGATTTGTTATAATTATAATATCCAAATGCCTAAAACAGTGTGTTATTAACAACTTTATAATTACTAGAAGTGTCTATTGCTTTTTATCTAGCAGTAAGCAGGAAGGTAAAGGTTAGCAGTTAGTTAAAACCACATTTTTTAGTAGGATTTTATAGAATAAGTTTTATAATAAGAAGAATAAAGAGACTATAGTTAACCAATTTCTTTATTTCTATAAAAGTACTATACTAAAACACCTTAGATTTTTTACCTGGGCTATATTAGGGACTCTAATAAAGAATAGTATTATAGATATGTGTTGGTATATTATAAGTGGCCTTGCAGATCTAAATTGGGCAAACGCCAAAGATAATAGCATTCTTAAAAAAATGCACGCCCGTTAAAGTTAAAAAAAAATGGTAAAGCTATAAAGTTATTTTTTAAAATAAGGAAAGAGCAACCCTAAAGGGGTCTTATAGTCTATAGTATATAAAGAATTAGTTTAGGTTAGTGGAGAAATACATATAAACTTTAAAATTTGCCGTACTTTAAATACTATTGGCTTTAATAGAAAAATATTAAAAGTTGTTCTAGGTAAGCACCGTATTAACTACCTAAACTATAAGTATGGAACTAAAGAAATTGAATTGCTATAGGGTATAGAAGGTGTAATGGTATTAGAAATAGAAAAAGCATTTTTATAGAAAATAGTTAAATGGAAAGAAGATGATTCTCTTAAGGGGAAATAACCAGTATAAATAGCTAGCAGCTCCTTAAGCACCTACTTTATATACTATATTATAGTAATAACGCCTAGGTTATTTTTATAGAGGGATAAATATAATAAGGATCTGGTAGACATTAACAAAATCAACATATAAGCAAAATTTTATGTAAAATTAATTAAATCTCCTATTAGAAGCATCTTAAATAAGAATAAGGAGGAAATTCTTTATGGCGACGCAAATTTTAAGGCGCTTTTAGTTATTTATAAAGAAGTTATATAATTAAAAAATGTTGGGGGGTATTATAGCAAGGTTGTTATTAGTACTAATTTCTTAACTATTGGGGCGGTATATATAGCGGTAGGTAATAAAACACTCTATCTTTACCTCTTAATAATAGCTCGCTTAACTAGAACTATAAGCGAACACTTGTTTTAGGCCTTGGTTGCTAAATATAGCAAGGATGCCATTATATACCTTCCTAGAGGAATACCACCAAAGTAAAAAAATAGGATAATTAATAACTTATGGAGGCAGCTAAGCGGGTTATAGATTCTTTTTTTATCCCCAAAGGCTATTATAGAAGGTATTACTCTTAATAAGGTATACTTTATTATGCTTATAGAGCTTAATCCGTCCTTTAGCAAACAGTAACAGTTTATATACTACATCTACCAAATTGGCTAAGAAAATCCTCTTATAATAGTATATATTCTATATAGCACGGCTTCCTATATTAAGATTAGAATTCTAAATAAGTATAAGTTTAAGAAGACCGCTATAGATAAGATACTAGATATAGATATAAATAAGCCAGGGAGTTTAAAGGAGCAGCTAGTAGGAGTGCTCTAGATGTAGTAATAAGGTATTTATAATATTTTAGCACAGAATTAGGCAATATACTAGGCAATTTGCCGCAAAGTCTTGTCTGGTAGAGGAAGTATACTAGGCTGTTGTTTCAAGAACTAGGTAATATAGTAGGCAATATGTTGCAGTCTTATAGCTAATAGAAGGCATATACTAAGGGTTTTTTTTAGTAGAGTAAGTAATGTTCCTTAGCGATATATTATAGTCTTATAGTTAATGGAAGGCATATAACGGGGGGGTTTTTTTTATAGAATAGGGCAATATATCGGCAATATGCCGCAATTATTTTATTAATAAGAGAAGTTTACTATCTTGCTATTTAAGGAACCAGGTAATAAGCGACCGGATATATTATAGTGCTCTATTAATAAGTAACAACTGCTAGCTTGCTATTTAAGGACCCAAGTAATGCGCTAGGCGATGTGTTGTAGTGCTTTGTTAATAAGTCTGGCTTATAATATAGAAACCGGGTAATATATAAGCTAATATATTAAAATACTTTACTAATGCGGCAACGCCTGCTAGCTTATAATTTAAAGAATTGGGCAATATGCCTAGTAATACGCGGCAACTTCGTGCTTAGTAATAGAAGTCTACTGGCTTACCGCTTAAGGAACTGGGCGATGTGCCAGGCAATATGCAGCAATTTTACGCTTAGTGATAAAAGTCTGCTAGCTTGCTGTTTAAAGAACTAGGCAATATGCCAGGTAATATACAGCAGTTTTATGCTTAGTAATGGAAGTTTACTAGCTTATAGCTTAAGGAACTAGGTGATGTGCTAGGTAATATGCAGCAATTTTGTGCCTAATAACTAGAGTATACTAATTTGCCACTTAAGGAACTGGGCAATGTGCTAGGTAATATGCGGCAATTTTATACTTAATAATAGAAGTCTACTAACTTGCTGCTTAAAGAACTAGGTAGTGTGCCTAGCAATATATAGTAATTTCGTATTTAATAAGAGAGGTCTACTGGCCTACCCCTACGGTTATACTTCCTATATATTAGTTATAGTAGCTAGTTATAGCGGCTAACTATAGTAGATTATAGTAACTAGAGTTATTATAGTAGCATATAGCCTATTAGCTTGCTATATTAAGTTAAGTTATAAATTATACAAGGGGAGGAGAGTAGGAGAAGTTAGTTGTGTATATAGCTATATCGTTTTAATAGGGTAAGACGTTTAGCTTTACGCAAGTTATAGGCTGTAGCAAGTTGCCGTAAGTTGCCGCAAATTGCCAGAATTGTGACTTACGCAGGTTTTGTAGACCCTAATTTTCGGCCGCCTAAAAAAAATTCCTAATATAAGCTTTTAACTATAATAAGCAATTAGGTACCAGTGGAGTTAATCTCCCTACCTAAAAGGCTGCAGAAGTATACCACTATAGGCATAATTAGAAGCATTAGTAATTACTATTAGGGGTAAATTAGGGTTAAAGTGGCGAAGTAGAGAAGCCTATATAAATGCAGCGTGTAGCTTATAAAACGCCTACTAAGCGTTATTAGGCCAGGACTAAGGTTAATACTATTTAGTAGGCCCTTTTTTGCGCTTCTACTTCTTTTTCTCCCTATCTAATATTAGGTCACGATGTGCCTATATAAGATATATATATAGGGGGTATATAGTATCTAAGTAGTTCTAGATAAATCGCCTATAGAAGTTGGCAAAGCTAAGGAAAACTTAAATATCTCTATAGAACTTAAGTTTAGGCCATTTTTAATAGCTTTTACATAGGCAGGATCTATTATAATACTATTAGGTGTGACAATAAAGCCTAAGAACTTAATATTCTTAGTATAAAAGATACATTTTAATAGTTTAGTATATAGGCCCTAAGCACGGAGCTGTTATAGTACCTACTTAATATACTTAATATACTTATCCTTATTATTTAAGTAGATAAGAATGTTATCTAGGTAAACTATGTAGATAGTATCTACTAGGGTCCCTAGAGTCTTTTAAATATAGCTCTAGAAAGTTATAGAGGTATTGGTAAGACTAAAAGGCATTACTAGGTACTTAAAGTAACTATAGCGTGTCTTAAATGCGGTCTTCTATTTATCTCTCTTTTTAATATAAATCCTATAGTATATATCGCGAAAATCTAGCTTTATAAATATCTTCGCATAGCTGAGCCTATTAAAGAGTTCGCCAACCAGTAGTAGGGGGTACCGGTTTTTAATTATAATCTTGTTTAAGCGTCTATAGTTAATATATAGCTATATTATACCTTCTACTTTTAGTATAAAGAGGATAGGCGCTCTAATAGGCAACTTACTAGGCCTAATCTAGCCCTTCTTAAGAGCACTCTTTAGGTACTTCCATAGGATCTACAACTCTTTCTATAAAAGGTTATAGATAGGTATCTATAGTGGCGTCTTACCTTCTTCTAAGTTAATTATATAGTCGTACTTAGAGTTCTAAGGTAGTATACTTACTAACTTATTAGAGAAGATATTAATCTCCTCTTTATATATATCTGGCAGGCCAGGATCTATAGAGGTTAAAATAACTATTATATAGTAGTATGCTTCTAGAAGCTAGTAAAGAGAAGGGTATAGCTAATATGCGTTTTATAGGTATACTTATACTCAGAGTGTATATAGCTCTACTATAGTATACCTAATAGTTTTAGGGTTTTAATTACCTTCCCCCTAAGTTAAGGCGATCTACGCTAGCACTAAAGGGTCTCTATAGGTACTTGCTACCAATAATAATAGGTCCTCTATTATATTTATAACTAGTATCTATTCGTTTAGAGGGTCTATATAGGTACTCGCTGCCAGTAATAATAGGTCCTCTATTATATTTACAACCAATATAAAAAAGAAGTCTTCTAGCTATAGCAAATAGACTATTTCACTAGCCTTAATGTCTAAAAGTATATTAAGGGTAACTATTTAGAGGCGTCTAGGGTCTAAAATATCTTAGATAAATTGTCTAGAATAAAAGCTAATTAATAGATCTACTTCCGCAAGCCAATCCCATCTAAGAACTATATTATAACTATTAAATAAGCCACCCTAAAAGGTCTGGGGGCTAATAATGCTAGGGGTACCCTAGGAGTCGCTAGTAGTAACTATTAGATTATAGGCATCCCAGATTATTATCTAGTTGCTATTAAAGAAAACATATAACAGATTTATATAAATATAGCGTATAGCTTATAGGTAGGTTAAACCTATAGATAACGTCTTGGTTAATAAGGTTAATTTAGCACCTATTATTATATAAGCAATATAAGCGGACTTTACCCTAGGGTATATTTATCGCAATATATACCACAATACATTTCTTCTCTCCCTCTATATTAGGCCCTAGTTACAGTTAAGAGAGATATACTACTAGGGCTTTAGGTTTTCCAATGTCACGGGACGGGGGCAATGGCTACAGAACGTATGTATTCGGGGAGTCTACAAGACGTTACGCAATCGATCGTAAGGGTCGAGGACGTAAGGAGGTGATATACCTACGCGTAGCTGACGTAAGCTGTACGCGAGGTGTACGCGAGAGCACGGGGCTCTCCTATGGAGGCCCCTGCGGTGGGGTTCCGTGACATCCAAAAACTGGCCTAACTTATCTTTACTAGCTTACTTCCAGTATTCTTTATAGTGGTTACCTATAGGTCTTTTTTAACTTATATATATACTACTAGCATCTAAGGGGTCCTTTAAGCTATCTAGCTTTTAAGTAGTCTCCTTAGGAGTTTGCTTAGAAAAGCGTTACCCCTATTAGGTTCTATTCCCTAAACCTAACTCTATAGAGCCTATACTACGGCCACGCTTTATATATAATAATTTGCTACTACCACTTACGCGATCTTCCGCAAGCTTTATAGTATTAAATAATTACTTTACACAGTGTTACGGACGCTTTAAGTACGATGTTATGACTACTTGGAGAAGAGTCGGAGGAAGCTAGTTAGTTGATACAGGCACGGTCCAGGATGGATCCGGTGGAACCATATGACGAAGAATGGTAGCCGAGGTCACGTAATGTAATCTATATGATCTGTGTAATCTGTGTAATCTGTGTAATCTATAGGACAGAGTAGATAGAGCACACGTACCTTACGGAGCGAAGGGATTTCTTAGGCGTATGGTTGTGTATTTAAAGGACCACAGTCCCTACCCAGATAGTTCTCTCTTCGTAGCGAATCTCAGAATACAATTGGAGTTAATCTGTTGGGCAACCACTCCACCAGTTGTTATTACGTTGTTGACTTCTTGTTTACCTACACATCTAGCCCATTAACGAGTCCACCGTAGTTACCACTACAAGGCTCCATTACACACAGCAGATTTTATTAAAGAGGTCCTTAGTGGTTCTTACCTATTAGGCAAAGTTCTAGTAAAAGAGCTCTACTTATAGGTAGGCTAGGAGATATAAAAACCAAAAGTCTACCTATTACTTAGGATTAACAAAAGGGGTATATAAAAAGAGGTCCTCTAAACTATATATATGGGCTAAAAAAACATTAAACCTCTAGTTCTCCTTTATAACAGCCGTATAATATATAGTAGCATTATTAAAGCGTTTTACTATAGGGTTCCTAATCTAGCCTTAAACTATAGTCTTAAACTTATCCTATAGTAAAGAACCTTTATCTTTAGTACCTAACCAGCAATAAACCAGTTAGGCAATTATCTTCTCTTTTATAAGACCTTTAATAGCCTAGCGCGTGTGTCGCTTATAGTTATAGTTAGCATTATTAACCTTAAATTAGTTCTTAACTACGGCAATCCAGCAGTTAAAATGCTATTAAATAGTACCACTAATATTAGGTAGTAACTTCTTAACTAAGGCGTTAAGATTTATTCAGCGTATGCATTCGCTATATAACTTATACTCTTTACTAGAGAGGCAACGGGAGGGCTTTATTAAATTAATAATACTCTATAAGTTGGCTATTTTCTTAGCCAGCTTATTTAGCTCCTTTATATTAGCAGTATTTAATAGGATACTGGTAATCTTACTAAGCTCTTGTTAGGCCTAGGTATATAAGTTAAACTAGTCTCTAGCGTTTATAGGTGGCTAATAATTTTAAGGTTTAGAAGGTGGCTTAGATTCTACTAGTATATTTCTAGCGGTTTTATCTACACTGGATCCTAAGGCGTTTAGCGGTTATATTGTTAGCGTATTACCATTAAGTGTAGGCGTTAGTTTTCTTTTTAGAGGCATTATAGAAAAATTAAACCAGCTATCCTCCTAAGGGAATTGGAAAGGATTTAAATATAATGTAAGGATATAGATAGGGAGCTCAATAATAGAATAATAGGGTATATTATATAGACAGACGAATCCTTAAGGGAAAAGGAGGTGTCTATATGCGAGGTAAGGAAGGGTTTTCCCTAGGTATATGCAGCGCACATACCTTATAGGCAAGTCACCCCTAGGTCGCCCTAGGGTTGCCTATACCTTACAGCTATATAACTATCTACTTAGGTTTCACCTAATACTAACTATTCCATTTTATATAATTATTAAAAGGAATAATCTTAAGTGCATATTCTTTAAACTATGTTATATAATTAGCTAATTTGTGGATATATATAATAAGGTTATAGAGCTTTCCTATAAGGCCTATAATATCTTAAATATTCTTGCCTCTTTTGGCTAACAATAGCTCTAGTTCTTTACCCTTCTTTTTCCTCTTATCTTTTGCTATTGCTAGCTGCAGTACTAGTTATATAGGCTTTTTCTTAATCTCTCCTTCTTTCTAATTCTAATTCTCTTTATTATATAACTCTATAAGCTTCTTATTCTTTTTTAATTTAAATAGGAAGGCCTAGATAATAAGATTAATAATATACCCCTAGTAGTGAATTCTTTAATATATTACATTCTAGGTAATTTTGTATTTAAGCCTAAGCTATTGGCCTATTATACGATAAAGAACGTTATTTAATCCAGTATTATCGCTAATAAGAGCTCTAATCTTTGCTATAATTCTATACTTAATAAGGATAGGATAAAGTGCCTCCTATTAATCTATACTACTTTAACTGTATTCCATACAAAGGGCAATTAAGATATTTTAGTATTTACCTTAGATATTAAAAAAGCTGGCATAGATTCTAAGGAGAAAAAAATGATTAAGATAGGTCCAGATATTAACGGCAAGGTGGATATTTATCTTTATAGATTAAAGTGCTCTTTATATAATATCCTAACTCTTAATAAAGTGCTTAGAGATCTAGTCTAATATTATTAAATAATATTTAGGGACGAATAAAGGTGCTTTTTAATTTAATGCTTTAATAAAAGCATAAAAATTCTTTTATTCTATATATAAGAATAGAAGCCGTCGTATAATAATAAGATCTAAAAGTGCTTGTTTTACAGTATTTTTTTATACTATACGCTTTAGAACCTCGCCCTTAAGACCTTATATTTCTCTCTTTACCAGAAGTCTTTAGTATAGTTATTAAATAGAACTTTTTGCCTTATCTTTTATTATTATACGTAGACTATTCTCCTCTTAGCTCTATTAAACTTTATATTTCTTAAGATAAAGTTATGGTCCTTATATTAAGACATAATGTCTTTTTAGATCTTTAGGAGGGCAATATTTATAGAAGTAATTCTTTTTTGTTCGCTTTTTTTCTTCTACTATTACCGTATAAGTATATTTATAGATTAAGAAGTGGGATCTAGCAGATCTTAAGCTTATAAGAGCTCTTAAAAATATATATTATACGCCACCTCTAATAGAAGAAGATAAAATTCTTTATATACCTTTTACATTAAGTATTCTATAAAGTTAGATATATAAGATACTAATTAGGACTTTATTTAACAAATAGGAGACGGGTTTAATACTTAAGGGATGTTTAATAACTTGGTTAAAGACTTATTTAAAAAAGCCGGTAATTATAGGTTTAAAAACTTTATTACTAAAAGGATTACTTTAGCCTATTATAGCACCTTCTTAGCAGGAAGAAAGTTTAGCCTTAATAGTTAACTTAATAATAGTAAGCTAAAATTAAGCAGAATATGTAATATTAAATTATATAGAAAGAACTTACCTCCTCTACCTTAGTTAATCTAGGACCTTAATATATATCCTCTTTAAGATTAGTTCCAAAAAGCTTAATAAGCCTACTTCTAATCCTATTATTAAATAAATATAAGAGTATATATATTAGATCCCGCCGCGCTTACAACAAGTTCGCAAGCACTCTATATCTTTTGGCCTATATAGCGACGTAAGGGCGAGACTCGTTATAATTGTGCTTACGAACTTACTGGAGCTAGGTATAGGTCCGTTAACTACAGTGGTCGCTGCCCAAAGTTTTTGCACCTTCCTAATTAGGAAGTTGTGCGACTACGCACGTACAATCACGGGTGCGCAGCTATCAGCCTATCCCACGTAAATTTAGTCACGATCTCGCTACAAGTGCGTAATTTTTAGCATTGCTACGTAAGCTGCAATACCGGCTGCGTAAATTATAGCACTAATAAATATTAATAAATTTTAAGTTATAATAACTACTTTAATACTATTAATTATGTAATAATTTTAATTTAGAATTTATATAATGCTTATGAAATTTTATATAGAATTTCTTTTTTTAATAATATACTAATAGAGTTAGTAAGTTAACTTCCTAATTAGGAAGGTGCAAAAACTTTAGGCAGCGACCACCGTAGGTAGGTTGTAGGTTTAACTTATAACGGTTACACTTTACTCTAATATAGTCTAACGCGCATTTATGCAATAAGGCAATAGTAAAGATTCCGATCGCTTATGTTACTGGGGACTCCTAATATAGTGCGACTCTTAGTGTGCGGACCCCCTGCGGCTTGGCGTTTGAGGGCAAACGTGTAGAGGGGAGGGCAATTCATCGGCAAAATATGGTCCCCTCTGAATGGCCTCAATGGTTGGTGGTTGACGCAATTGGCGCGCAGTTGAGGGCATTTGGCAACTCGACCGACTAGCCTATGTCGTGTTTTTTTGACACGCAGCCTGCGCGCAGTCTGCGCACAACCTGCGTATTTGGCAAAGTATTTAGAGCCATCTACCTCTTTTATACTAATAGTATATTTTAGATAAATAAAGGCCACTTTAAAGCTATTTATAAGGCTAGCAAAATAAATTATTTTATTTTAGATAATTTAATATATGGTGACGGTTCTCTTCTACCTATCTACCTACTAACTTACCTACCTGTCTGCCTACCTATTTGCCTACCTGCCTACCTATCTACCTACCTACCTGCCCTACCTACCTGCCTACCTACCTACCTACCAATGTTAGTGTCTGGTTCAATTTAGGGGAGGGGTCGGCCCGATTGAAGGCTCTAATTTATTTAAATCGTTCTCTGTAGCCGTTCGCTGGCTGTATATTTAAACGGTGGTCGTCTAGGGTGATTCCCTAGGCCTTAATTTGATTTGGTGATGGGCCGATATCAAAGCTCTGGTTCAATTCAATTAATTGATTAAATCGTTCGTAGTATTCGCTGGCTGGTTGTTCGAACGGTTGTTGTCTGGTTCTGGTAACGGTCGTCTGGCTCTAGGACGGTCATCTGGTTCTGGCGACGGTCTCTGGTTCTGGCGACGGTCTCTGGTTCTGGCGACGGTCTCTGGTTCTGGCGACGGTCCTCTCCTACCTGCCTACCTACCTACCTGCCTGCCTGCCTGCCTGCCTATGTCAGTATCTAATTCAATTCGGGGGAGGGGTCGGCCCGATTAAAGGCTCTAATTAATTCAGATCATTCTCTACGGCCGTTCGCTAGCTGTACATTTAAACGGTGGTCGTCTAAGGTGCCTCCCTAGGAGGCCTTAATTCGATTCGGTAATGGGCCGATATCGAATTCGATCAATCGATCAATTGAATCGTTCGTGGTATTCGCTGGCTGGTTGTTCGAAAAGTCGTCGTCTAGTTCTGGTAACGGTTGTCTGGCTCTAGGACGGTCATCTGGTTCTGGCGACGGTCATCTGGTTCTGGCGACGGTCCTCTGCTGGCTGCCGTTCTGGTGCCTCCCTAGGTAGGGAGGATGTAAGGAAGGAAGGATGGGTAAAAAATAAGGTGGCTATTACCTTAGCAAGCTCAGACCATAGAATCAATTAGCGGACATACGTATATCCGCAAGCGGATATCGCTAACCTTTTTTGTCAAAAAGTTGATTCTATGGTCTGAGGGACTTTTCCAGACTTTATTAAGCGACGCGACTTATTTTGTATATAGAGCAGTTACCTTCTTTAATAAAATTAATCTACACCCCTATAACAGCTATTATTTTATAAATATTATTAAATTAATCTACAGAACTAGCTCTATAATTAATTAACTTTTAGGCCTTATATATACACCTATTACAACATCCGTTGCAACGTCTATTGCAACATCTATTATAACATCCGTTGCCTAAATTTATATAGGGATATATATAATCTTTAACAAATTTAATAAAGCGACCTATGTAAGGTCTAGGGCTATATATAGGCTTAAAATAGTTATAAGAGCTAGCTCTATAATTAATTAATTTTAAGGCCTTATATATATACCCGTTATAATATTATAGCTACTTCTATAATCCTTAATAACAGTTTTTTTTTTTGCAAAAATAATCTTAACTTTAGGCAGTTATAGGCTAATTTAGACCCGATATTTATAAAATATTAGGTTGTCTCTCTAATCCATTAACTTTTAGTAGTATTTTAAGCCGTTATAGTTAAGCAATTTAGCCGCGAGTGTAGGGGGAATTATAAAAAAAGTCGGAAAACGTAATAAACGTTAGAAATTTCCCTTAGACATAATTCCGGTGGTGCACCACGAATGTGGTTAGCTTGCGGGCCAATTGAAAATCCGCCCACGGAATCACGTCTGAGCTTGCTGAGGCAAAGGTGGCTATATAGGAGAGGCTATCGGGAATATAGCGGGGACCCGATGCAGAGCTCGTGTAGAGCCTCCGTATGCAAGCTTCGCGCAGAGCCTCGTGCGGAACCTCTGTACGTAGAGCTTCGTGCAGAGCTTCGTGCAGAGCCTCCGAGTGATGAGACTATATAAGACTATATAAGATTATATAAAATTGTTTTGATCCTAATATATATTATAAGCTAGCATACTACAGGCTGAGAAAATAGTAAAAATTATTAGCATATAACTTTACCTTAATTACATGTCAAGAAATATATAGTTAGCTTTTAAAGTTGTTAATTTGGCCAACTGCATATTAAGAAATATATAGTTAGCTTTAAAAGTTGTCAAGTTGGTCAGCTGCGTGTCATTTGACTTTTAAATGTGTCAAATTAGTCAATTGTATGTCAATTACGCGAAACGCGCTTAACAAACTCAACTTGAAACCTTGCCTGCGAATATTTTCCCGATGTTATAAGAGTACATATATTGGATCCCGCCGCGCTTGCGATAAGTTCGCAAGCACTCCATATCTTTTGGCCTGTGTGGCGACATAAGGGCGGGACACGTTACAATAAAGTCTTTTTAAGAAATAGACAGGAAGCACGTAAAGGGACAATAGATCCTTAGCTTAATATAGGTGTTTATCTATAAGACAGATAAGTATAAATTACTCCAAAAATATAAGGCACGCCTAGTAGTATACGGAAATTAATAGGCCCTAGGAGACCTACCTATAAGAGCTACTATATTAGCAAGTACGACCTTCCAGACCCTTATGGCGATTACTATAAAATTTAACCTAAAGACAATATAGATAGATATAGTTAACGTATTTATCCATTACGATCTTAATAAAGTTATCTATATAAAACTACTGCTAGGATTTAATAAAGGAAAGATAGATAAAGTACTACGCTTAAGAAAAGCCCTTTACGGACTATCATAATCCCCTCTATTATGGCGAAAGAATCTTATAAGCTTACTAAATAAATTAGGCTTTAAAAAGGTTCCCTAAAAGCTATATATTATACTAAAAGGAGAAATAGTTATCTTCTTTTATATTAATAATATTATCTTCTGCTACTAAAAGATAAATAAGAAGAAAGCTTAAGAAGTGATTAAGGAGCTAAGTAAGGAATACTAAATAAGTACCCTTGGAGAGCTAAAATAGTTCCTAAAAATCTATATACTATATAATTGTAGCTAGAGGCTCCTATAGCTATCCTAAAAAGCCTATATTAAAAAGATAGCTAACTAGTATAAGATAGACCTTAAAGAGCGTCTTTTAGATACTCCTATAGTAGAATTTAAACTCCTCCCTATTAATTACTAATTAATCTGTCTAATGCTTCTGTCCTTTAATATAGATCTATTAGTCCATTCTATATCCCTATTAGTTTCTATAATACTATATTAGAGAAAAATAGGTTTAGTACTTTATATAGCTACTATAACTTATCTAGATATTGCTTTTACAGTATTATAGCTAGTAAGGTTTAATTAGAACCCAAGTTAAGAGTACTATTAAGTGGTAGACAGAGTAATCTAGTACCTATATAGTATAAGGAGTAGAGTAATCTACTATAAAGGAGATAAGAAAGGAATAAACAGTAGAGGAAAAGATAAAGGAATACGCGATAAAGGACAAGACGATGGAAGAGATAGTAAAAGTAAAGCGCAATTATTTATCTATGCTAGCAATGTATTATTTGTAAACAACTTTATTAATAGAAAGAGCTTATAAGGATATATTAATAATAATAATATTTATTGCTTAACGTCCAATTTGGATCCCTATTAGGCCTACACGGACTACTCCTTATTTACATATAGGGAGAAAACTCCATTTAAGAAGGATATATTATAAAGCTATTTAGGGGACTAATTGCCTAAAGAGCAAGTAAGCAGGGTATGGTTATAACGTTAAGTATAAAAGCTAAGTTATTAGCCCTATTATAGATAGTAAAGAAAGCTATCTTTATTAGTAGGCTATTTAAAGTAATAATATTAAGAGCCCTTAATTATTAACTGCGATAATACCTAAACACTCTAATTAATTATAGAAGATACAGTAAAGTTAATTATAAAGCTCCAATATATTAATATCTATTAACACTAGCTATACTAAGAATATATAATAAACTAAGTACTATTTTAATAGAAAGTAATAAAGAATATAATTGCTAATAGACTTATAAAGACCCTGCCCAAGCAGAGGTTCTAAAGCTTTATTAATATAATTAAAATAGTGGATATTAAAGAGCAGCTAAACAAGGAGAAGCAACTAGAGGACCTAAGGGAGAAGATTAGAGCAAGATAGAAGGATTTAGATAAGATTATAGTTTTATTAACTTATTAACAGACATAAGAAGGTAGTCAGCTTTGTCCTTAATAAGCTTAAAGCTAAGACAGTACAAGATAGTACAAGACAGTACGCGTCAGGACAGTGCCGTAACACTAGGGCTTTAGGCTATAAAGAGACTTTATAGGATATGTGACTAGTATATATATCTCGTGCCTTATAGAGAATACAGATTATCTAATATACCCTCTTATACTGTCTTATACTATTTTATACTATTTTATACTATTAGCTAGCCCACCACTAGCGCCTTGGCGGCTGCCACTACTATTTATATATAATACCCCCTTTTACCTCCTTCTCCTCTTTATACCACAATGTAGTTATTTAGCCTATTAGCATTATAGCACTGTGATAGTTTATAGTATCTCCTTTTGCGCCCTATCGTGATTTTTGTTTTCCCTAGTTTACTATCTCTATTTTCCCAGTATAATCGCGACCTAATGCGACTAATAATACTATACCACAGTCCCAGACAATCTTAGTACAGTTCTAAATAATCTTAGTATTATCCTAGATAATCTTAGTATTACAGCCAGCTTTATAAATTTTAATTACCCTGCTTAGATCCCCTAAAATGGGTAACTAGAATACCCTATTGGCAAATATACGTGAAGCGCTCGCCCGCCTCTTTGATACCTCCTATACTAATATTACCTAGGCAATTAGGAGTGGTCTAGAGTACCCTAAGGACCTTAATATAGTAGGAACATTTTAGTACCTCTTTATATGTATAACCTTTTTAACTAGCGTTAAGAGCGGTCTCTAAATAGTCTATAATAAAGGCCGGACTATAAAATCCCAACTTAAAGAAGCTTAGCATAGAATTAACTCCCTTAAGACACTTAAACTATGTATGAAGCAATATAAACAGCAAGCTTTAGTATATACTGAGACTATACAAAGCCTAAGCTCTTAGATTACTACACTTACCTAAACTATTACTGATAAGAACACTGCTATTAGCTCTCTTCCCCTAGCTAAGCCCTATAGAAAAAAGTATAAAGTAAAAAACCCTACCCTATTTAATGGCAAGGGATTGCCAACTAAAAAGTAAGAAATTTTTAAAATATGGGAAATAAAGATCTAAGGTGTTTTTTTATAGAGATGTAAAGTGCTTTAAAACCCTAATGGATAAAGTCCTCTATATATTAGACATGCTAATAAATAAGGCTTATAACTATGTTAAGCATGGCCTTAATATACTACGCATACACCTAAATAACCCAAGTAAATAGGCCTTCTCTAACTGAGAGTCTATGTTTGCGTATATAAAGAAGCATTATAAGACTATAGATATAACCTAAGTAGCTAAGAATAAATTAGACACCTTAAGCTAAGGTAAGTGTAATTATTGGTCCTGGAAAGCAGAGCTTAATAAGTTAATAATTAAAGCAAATAAGACTAAGGAATAAAAGGTGGATCTGTTTAGGAAGAATATTTTATCTAAGATAAAGGACTTAGCCCTTACCCTTAGCCGCAAAATTGATAATGCTAACTATAAGGGCTAGAGTAAGTAAATGGACGTGTTTGCCTATAACCTACAGAACCACGCCTACTATACTAAGCTAAGTACCATTGGCGGCTATTAACCTACATTACTTAATAATAACACCTTAGCACTAGTGTTATAGAATGACCTAATAGACCTTAACGCCATTAAATTTAGTGGTAGTAGCAGTAGCCTCCCCAATAATGTCTAAAGACATTATATAGATAACAGACTCTGCCTAGTATATGGTTAACCTAGCCACTGGAAAGATGCTTACAACCCTAAAACAAACCTAAATCCCCTTCTAATACCACTATGCTAACCCCTTCCTAACTACAGCGGATTCTTTAGTAGAGGGATTAGTAACTAAAGTAATAACTATATATAGGGATGTGGGTTCAGACATAGAGACCTGCCCCTGTAATTCCTTTCCCTAATATAGCCCTAGCTAATAGTCCCGTATATAAACTATAGATAAGTGCTCTATACTGCTACTAACCATAAGACTAGCTATGTCCTTAGTGAAGTACGCCCTAGTATATATATACCGTTGGAGACTAATATATTAGAATATACTAGCTAAGACCACAGTTACTAGCCAAGCCCTATAATCTAGTTATTAAAAGACTAACCCTTGGACTAAGTTGCCTTTAAGGGTTAGAACTATATAGGGAGGAGGATAAAAGGATTAGATCTATGCTATTAGATTAGTTAGACCTTATTCTAAGCTAGCTACTACTTAACCTTAGAATAGTAAATAATAATAAAAATGCCATTCTTATTTAGATCTACCTCTTCTTACTATATAACCCACTCCTATAAGTCTTTATTAAAACAGTAAGCCTTATTAATAGTAGTAGTACAGCACTAGTATTTACAGACAAAGACTTGCTTATAAAAAAGTATAATATTATAACAAAAAGACTTCTAGTCCTAAAACCACTCCGCCTTACTAATGGACTCCTATCTAGCTTTATTACCCACTACTTTATAGTAAAAATAATAATTGGCCACTATACAGAATTTATACTCTTTTATATTATAAAGTTATTACCCTTAATACTAGTAATTTGGTGCACGTTGATAAAATGTCTATTTTATAATAACTGGCTAAGGACCCTTCGACTTTTGGAGCTCTTGCTATACCTGGCCCAAAAAGACCAAACCAACCAAAAGAACCCTAAAAAACACCCTGATAATCCCCTGAGATGCATGCATTACAGGGGAGGCACAGGTAGAACGACGGTGGTACGTAGTTACGCGCGACCGCCAGACCCATACCTAACAATGGCCCCCCACAACAACAACAAGGACGGGCGAATACCACACTAGAAAGCGGAAATACCCTAATTAAGAAGGCATCTAATAAAATATAAAGCCTATTGGACGCGTCTAATATCCGGAACTATAGGGGAGCATCTATTAGCCATTATGAACTAATACAGCTAGCAGAATGGCTCCAGTCCAGTAAACCTTAGGCGCCCCTCTAGTAAACCCTTAATTAAATCCTCTAACAGCTAAATAAAATTAAAGATAAATAAAACCCCCCCTAATAGGCGAACCACACCTAGGCCGCCATAGCTGCGCTCCTATAGTATAGGGAACCTACCCCCTTAAAGACAACAACCGGGCATATAATCACAATATAACTAAATACAAAAAAGGCAGAGGAACTTAGAGGATAATTAGAAACAGAAGTTTTTATAAAGATTCGCAAGGAGGTCTACAACGCCGTCGCAGTCCAACACCTTAGGAGTGGAGATATTAGAGTTACCTTAAAGGACCAACAGGCAAAGGAATAGGCCGTAAGGGCAGGGGACAGGCTAGGAGAGCGTATTAGCATAAAAGTGCTTTATAAAGATCACCCAGTTAAAGTCCTGTCGGTTCCTATAAGCCTTAGGGTAGAAGGGGGACGCTAGGCGGACAATACAGCAACTATATAGAAAATAGTAAAACAAACGGAACGCCTTATACTAGAACTTGTAATTACCCAGATCTAATAGCTTTAACAGGAAAATACAAACCAAGTATATAATAAGAATAATGAGAGGATATAAGGGGCGCCAGAGACTTGTTAGGGAAACAATAGATAAACGTATGGCTCCCTTATTATTAGTGTACATACACTAGGAATGCAAAAACTCCTTATCCAAAAAGGAATAATTATAAATGGCCTTATATATAATACAAGGCTCTACAACTATAGACTACACCTAGAACAATATTATTACTATATATAATAGGGACACACCCAATCTACATACGCAGCACAGGTATGCTGCGGCCACTATACAGGCCCCTATAATACAAGACAATATATAAATTAAGACTAAACAAAATGCGTGAACTGTCACCGAAGCACACATAAGGCATAGGAGAGAGAAGACTGCATTAAATACAGAAGACAAAAGGAAAGGGCTTAACAGCTACGGGAATAACTGCATACTAGGTTATATAAATAGAAACAATAGGTAATAAGCTAAGGGGACGCAGGTATCTTCCTAGCGTTTCCTACCTTTAATACTAGGGGGTTAAGCCAGCCATCCTAAGCCTTAATGGGCCAAAAGTAATGCTGCGTGACATTACTAGACCGAACATGGATATAAGGGACATATAGGACATAAGGGAGAGGACGCCCAGTAGGGAGACCCCTATAGATGGCTACGGCAAGTTTAAGGCCAGGACAATTAAGAATTAGATTTAACGCGGCAAATACAACACACACAGCTGGCTTATAAGGGGCACACAGCTAACTGGCGAGAATAGGGGAAGAACCGGAGGCAATAATAAACTCAGATTTAGAAAGGCTAGTAGGAATACAAGATATAGGAATAGAAAGCTCTATATAAAATAAGTAGTAGCCAGGGAGTAAATATAGGAGATAGAAGTTCTGAACATTTTAGAAAAAGTAGAAACGGAAGAAGTGAGGAGTAAAGGAGAGGCAAAGGACCCCCACTAGGGGTCTGCCACTTAACTATTATATAGTATAACTACGGCAATATGAACCACTATCTAGTAAGGCCCCTACTAGACAGTTTAGACCTAAAGAAACACTATATTCTTGCTATACAAGAGCCGTATTACAATACCTATATATAATTAATATACTGCCCCTGAGGATTCTAGCTCCTATATAAACCAAAAGCAGCCACATATATATGCTTTATAATCAGCAAAAATATTAGCCTTGCCTTATAGTTATAGTAGGCAGTTAACCTAGATATTGCAGTTATAACCATCTAGATATATAGGGGACTAGTACAAATTATTAATATCTATAACCCTAGGGTTAAAGGGGTAGCATAGATAGAGAATATTATATCTGTAATAAGCTTGCTAGAAACTGAATACGTAGAGTCCATCCTACTAGGAGATATAAACCTCTACCACCTACAGTAGGGGGGCATCTATATTGCTGCTAATTAATAGGTAGAGTGCCTACTAAGAGCTATAGACAACGGGGGCCTTAAGCTAGCTACCCCCCCAGGTGCAATTATATGGCAATAGGGCACCACCAAAAGTATAATTAACCTTACGATTATAGACGAAAACCTATACTAAAGACTTAAAAGGTACTCCCCTAAAAAAGAATAGGCACTTACCTTAGACCATATCCCTATCCAGATACAACTAGATCTAGACATTAAGGCGCAACTAAATAGCAAAAGATATGCAATAAGGAAGCTTAACGTAGATAGCTTCCTTAATATAATTAAACAACAACTCTAAGACCTAGAAGAAATCCACCCAATACCAAATAAGTAAGGCTTATTGGCTACCCCTAAGGAAATTAATTAAAGACTAGAAAGGATCCAGGCAGCAATTAAAAGTGGGCTAAAAAAGCACTGCCTAGTTTTAAAACCAGGCCCCTACACGCGACACGCATAGTCCGCATAGTGCGCGGCCCTTATAGCCGGCCAATGATGAGCAAGGAGGAAATATATAAGCAGCCACAATTTTAAGGATGAGAGACAATATAAAGACATAAGAAACTAGCTAAAGAATACCCTAAGAAAAGAAGCAAGGAATAACTGGAGACGGTTTATAAATGAATACACTACTAACCTAAGTCTCCCCTATAACAAGGGCCTTTAGGCTATAGCAAAATAGGTAAAGAAAAAGGTGGGACGCTTAGTAGAAGATCCACACCTATTACCCTTATAAAGAGCAGGCAAACTATAGGCTATAAGCAACAATAACAAGAAGGCAAAGATCCTTATAGAAAGATTTTTCCCTTAACTAGCTCTAGCAGACCTTAGTAATATTACTGGTAAAACACTAGTGACTTACCTAAGGGTTAACAGCGACATAACAACTAAAGAAATGGCTAGAACCATTAGCCACCTCTTAAACAATATAGTACTAGGACTAGATGGGATCCTAAACAAAGCCCTAAAGACCTATAGACCACTTATAGCACCTTGGCTTATAGACGTAGCCAGAGTATACTTTATAATAGGCTACTACCCGCGACTTAGAAGATCCATAATAACGGTTGTCTTATAAAAAGAAGGTAAAGCAGACTACTTAATCCCAGGAAGCTACCGCCCTATTGCCTTAGAAAACACCCTAAGCAAGATCTTAGAAAAGGTTATAGTAAACTATATAGCAAACATAGTAGAGGAACACGCCCTACTACTATAAAGCCAAATAGGGGCAAGAAAGAATCGCTTAACGCTATTAGCACTTATACTACTCGCTACTACTATTAAAACTATATGGGCTATGCGAAAGGACTTTATAGTATTAATACTTAGCCTAGATATTAGCGGCGCCTATAATAATGTACCCCATAAGCGTCTCCTATACATCCTTAGGGCAAAGGGCTTCCTAGAATAGATTATTTAATTTATTTAAGGATTTATAGGCCAGAAAGAAATATTACTAGTCTTTAGCGGATACTAGAGCCCCCCTATTATAGTCGCAACAGAAATACTATAAGGATTACCTCTATTGCCTATACTCTTCCTCTTCTTTATAAGTAACCTATTTAACACCTTTAAGGAAGGGGCGACCCAGGGAATAGGCTTTATTAATAACACAAACCTAATTATATATGGGCTAACAGCCGCAGAGAACTGTAGGACACTAGAGAAAGCCTATAACACCTATATAGAATGGGCGAGACAATATAGAGTCTAATTCTTACCAGAGAAATACCAGCTAATCCATTTTATAAGAAAATGTAACCAATCTGCAGATCTTTAGCATATAATCCACATCTAAGGCTTTAGGGGTTAACCGGTTTAAGGCCTAAGGGTATTAGAAGTGTAGGTAGACAGTAAGCTCTAGTGGAGCGTATATACGGCGCAAGCGGCCTATAAGGGCTAAGTATAGTATATTGCCATATCCAGGATCGTTAATTTTATATAGAGTCTATGCTTTTAGAGGTCACGCCTACTATATATAGCAGTTGTCCGGCTAACCATGACGTATAGATCTAGTATTTGGGCCACTAGAGAAACTAAAAAAGGCCCCCCTAAATTACTCCTTAAACCACTCTAAAAGGTCTAAACAGCCTGCCTTAGGAGTATAACAGGCGGGTATAAGCGAACAGCTACAGCACTGCTTAAGAAGGAAGCTAATATCCCCCCCCTATAACTATATATTAAAGCCGATGCAATGTAAAGGGTATAAAAGGAACGCAACTCTAACGTTATAAAGTATATCAAGACACGTCTAAACAAACTATGGAGGGACCCTAGGGTGCCCTATAGGAGAAGGAACCAACAACCCTAAAGTAGGGAAGATATATTAGGAAAACAGGTAGAGAAAGCAGAAGAAGAATAGTGCGGCGCTAGGGCCTAGGCCTATATAGAG